>Ga0207684_10001487_pt1 | contig 25213 bp, 21 predicted proteins | sample KBSK5501metaG_FD_184342 | JGI IMG/M metagenome (GOLD analysis project Ga0207684, IMG submission 184342) | Corn, switchgrass and miscanthus rhizosphere microbial communities from Kellogg Biological Station, Michigan, USA - KBS K5-50-1 metaG... | ecosystem: Host-associated > Plants > Roots >...
GGCTCTCAGCCCTCGTCGCACTGAGTCGCCGCGACGATGGTGGGCGAGGCGTGGAAGTGCCCGCACTGTGGAGAGCGCATCCTGCGGAGCGCGCTCACGTGCCCGGCCTGCCGCCGCCACCTGCGCTTCGACGCGGTCAGCAATGCCCGTCCGGTCGTCCGGCCCACGCTGTGCCCGCTCAACGTGGAGGGCACCATCCGGCACTCGGGTAGCGCCCCACTCGCTGAATACTCCGTGATCATCGAGGTGCGGGAGGACCGGGGCGAGCTGATCGCCCGCCGCACCGTGAACGTCGGGGCTCTCCAGCCCGGTCAAGCCCGGCGTATCTCGCTCCGCGTCGAGATGCAGGCGGCGGAGCCCTCGGCCTCGCCCGCAGCCCCCACTAACGCTAGGCAGCCTTGATCACCGCTCCCCGACGAGGGAGGCGAGGAGCAGCGCTGCTCATCTACTTACTGGGATTACTCGGCCCACTGGGCCTCATCGTGTACTTCGCGGCTCTCATGGTTGGCCTCAAAGAACGGGTTCTGGCCGTAAGCGAAGGTGCACGGAACTGTGGCATCGACTCCGGCGGCGTTCCGCGTCCGAGCCTGGCACCTTATGTCGCGGGGACGGGGGCCGCGAGGGGGTGACCGCTGCCGGAGGTCGTTCGTGTTGCCTACCCGCTCGCGGTTTGACACGCTGCGCCGCCTCGCCGATGATCGTGACCAGCCACCACAGCCGGTAAACGCCGGCCAGTTCCGGAGGAACCATGTCCAAAAGCATCGACCGTAGTTTTGCGCTGCTGCTGGCGCTCGCGCTATGCGCGCCTGCCTTTGCCGACGTTCCTGTGCCAGCGCCGGGCGCGAGCCCACGGATCGACGCCATCAAGAAGGCCGGCGTGCTCCGCATCGGCGTGCTCGCGAACGCGCCTTGGCTGGTGGAGAACACGACCGGGCAAGGCCCTGCCTGGAGCGGTCCCGCGTGGCTGCTCGCCAACGAATACGCCAAGCGCTTGAACGTGAAGCTCGAGGCGGTTCCGGTAAGCCACGAGACCAAGGTGCCCGTGCTTGCATCGAACCAGGTCGACGTTTCGGTTACGCCGCTCGCCGAAACGGCCGACCGGCTGAAGGTCGTCGACTTCGTGATCTACTCCAGCACCAGCGTGTGCATGTTCGGTCTTGCCTCGAATCCGAAATTTGCGAGCGCGAAGAGCGTCGACGAGCTCAACAAGCCCGAGATCACGATTGCCTACTACACCGGCGGCGGCGAGGAGGGATGGGTCAAGGAACGCTTCCCGAAGGCACAGTTGCGCGGTGTCGCCGGCTCGGGCGTGGCGCCGGTCGAGGAAGTGATGGCCAAGCGTGCGGATGCGGTGCCCATCAACCGCGTTCCGTGGGTGGCGATGGGGCGGAAGCTCAAGCAGCTCGCGGTGCTTCCGAAAGAGAACAACTGCCAGAACAGCACGGAGAAGGCGGCGCCGGTAGGCATGGCCATCGACAAGAACCAGCCGGCCTTCCTGCAATGGACGCGCGCGGTCGAAAAAGAAATGGAGCCGCAGCTCAAGAAGGATGAAGCGCGCGTCATCGATACGATGAAGTAGGCGGCGCCGGCGACCCCGCCGTCATCCGATGGAATTCGACCTCGCCGTCATCGGCGACAACTGGCAATTCCTCGCCTACGGCGTCTGGATCACGATTCTCTTGGCGGCGGTCTCCGGCGTCGCGAGCCTCGCCGCCGGCTTGGCCATCGCGCTTCTTCGCCTGTACGGCCCCGGCTGGCTGCGCGTGCCGATCGTGCTCTACATCGACTCCATGCGTGCAATTCCGGTGCTCGTAGTGCTGGTATGGACCTTCTTCGCATTGCCAATCGTCGCCGGCGTCACGATGTCCCCATTCACCGCCGCGCTTGTCGGCCTGACCATCCATCTAGCGGCCTATGCCGCGGAGATCGTGCGCGCCGGCATCGAATCGATCCGGCCGGGACAGACCCGCGCCGCGCTGGCGCTCGGCATGTCCCGCGCCCAGGTCGTGCGACGCATCCTCCTTCCGCAAGCGATCGTGCGCATGCTGCCGGCCTTCGGCTCGCTGCTATCGATCACCATCAAGGACACCGCGATCGCTTCCGTGATCGCCGTCCCGGAGCTCATGCGCCAATCCGAGACGGTGGCGGGACAGAGCTTTCAGCCGATCGAGATATTCAGTTTTGCGATGCTGCTGTACTTCCTGATGCTCTTTCCCGTTACACGCGGCGTCGACCGCTTCTACCGCCGCGTTGCACATCTGGGCAGGTCGTGAACATGTGCAGGCGCTACCGGCGATGACGCTCGATTGGTCCGTGGTATGGAAGCATCGCGATGCGCTGATGGCCGGCACCGCGACGACCTTTCTGCTCACGATTGCGACGATGGCCATCGCGGTCCCCTGCGGGATCGTCGTCGCCGTTCTTCGCCTGTACGCTTGGCGTCCGGTGCGCGCGCTTGCGACCGGTTACGTCGAGCTCTTTCGCAACCTGCCCCTGATCCTGGTCGTGTATTGGGCGTTCTATGTGCTGCCGATCCTGACGGGACTCGGGCTCTCGCCACTCGCAACCGGGCTCGCGGCGCTGTCGCTGAACGTGTCGGCGTACAACGCCGAGACCTTTCGCGCAGGCATCAACTCCATTCGCCGCGGGCAAGTCGAAGCGGCGATGGCGCTCGGAATGACGCGTGCACAGGCGTTGCGCAGGGTCATCGTGCCGCAGGCGCTGCGACGAATTCTGCCGGTGCTCGCGAGCACTTGGGTGTCGCTGTTCAAGGATACGTCGCTCGTGTCGGTGATCGCGGTGACCGAGCTCGCCTACGTCTCGATGCAGGTGCGAGCGCAAACGTTCCGGGTGCTTGAAATGCTGACCGCGATGGCGGTGCTGTATTGGCTGCTCGGTTATCCGCAGGCCAAGCTCGTCGACTGGATGCAGCGGCGCATGAAGGTGACGGAATGAGCGCATCCAGTGCGGGACGCGCGAAGGCTGCTGGAGCGAAGATCATTCGTTACCTGGACGTGGTGAAGCGCTACGGCGAGTTCACGGCATTGGAGGGCGTGTCGCTCGACGTGCATGCGGGCGAAGTCGTGTGCCTGATCGGCCCCTCTGGCTCGGGAAAGTCGACGCTCCTGCGATGCACCAACGGCCTCGAGCCGATCGATGGCGGCGACATCGAGTTCGAAGGCGCGCGCCTCCCGCGCGACGAGCGCGCGCTGCGGGCGGTGCGCCAGCGGATGGGCATGGTATTCCAGAGCTTCGAGCTCTTCCCGCACTTCACCGCACAACAGAACGTCGCGGAAGGGCCGCGCACAGTGCTGCGAAAGCCCGCAGCGGAAGCCGATCGTCGGGCGACCGCGATGCTCGCCAAGGTCGGGCTCGCCGACAAGGCGCCCAATCTTCCTGCCGCGTTGTCGGGTGGGCAACAGCAACGCGTTGCGATCGCCCGCGCCCTTGCGATGGAGCCCGACGTCATGCTTTTCGACGAGCCGACATCCGCGCTCGATCCGGAAACGATCGGGGAAGTGCTGAACGTGATGAAGATCCTGGCCCAGGAAGGCATGACCATGGTCGTGGTGACGCACGAGATGGCCTTTGCACAACGTGTGGCGGATTGGGTTGCGGTATTCGACGCCGGGCGGATCGTCGAGCAGGGACCACCGCGGCAGATCTTCGAATCTCCTCTGACGGATCGCACGCGCGATTTTCTCAGCCACCTCGGATGGTCGGGCTGATGCGCACCCGGACCCGATCGCCTACCCGCGCTCCGGCAATCGCATCTGACGGGCCGCTTCCTCGAGCCGCGTGGAATCGATTTCGCGCATGATGCTCTCCAGGTCGACGGTTGTCTCGACGTGCTCGAAGTGCCCGGTGAGCTCAACGTCGGGATGCAGCGCGCCCGACTCGTAGAGTGCCCGGATCTCCTGGCCGTAGTGGCTCGGCGTGAGCTCAGGCGCAAATCTGCCGAAGAACCGGCGCAGGTTGGCGACGTCGCGAGCGAGCATGCGCGGCGCGTGGTTGTTGGCCGCCGCTTCCACCGCTTGGGGCAGGTCGATGATCACGGGCCCGTCGGCGCCCAGAAGAATGTGGAATTCGCTCATGTCGCCGTGCACGACGCTGTGGCATCGACTCCTGCGGCGTTCCGCGTCCGAGTCTGGTAGGTCATCTCACGGGGACGGGGCCACGCGGCCCCTTCGGGTCCCCCGTTCAGACGAATTACTTACCCTTTGCCCGAATTCATCCGACAGAACCCGCCAGTGAGCTCGTCCGGTTGCCAGTGGCCGCCGTTGCGCTCGCAAATAGCCTTGAGCTCGTCCTGCGTGTACGTTGGCGGGATCGGGACGCTGCTGCATCCCGTCAGGATGGTCGCAGCGACCACGACGAGGGCGACTCGTGATCGCACGCCGGGGCGACGGTAAAGCTGCTCCATCGTCTGAAACACGGAGTCGTCCATGTGGATAGCCTCCTCACAGGCGGGGCGTGTCAGCGAGTCCATCATAACTAAAGGTTCCTTGGCTCGCTATCTCCCCCTCAGACGATTCGTGACTCAGCTCGTCACGCTGGTAGACTCGGCGTCCGAGGGGTACCACATGCGCATCCTACTCGCCCTTGTCGGCCCCCTCGCGCTCGGATCAGTGGAGCGTTGCGAGCGTTGGAAGAGACGATGCACCATGTGCACGGCGCAGGCGGCGATGCCCGCGGCGCCTACAGTTGCCAGCCGTGCACCGTGGACTCGAGACCGGAGGGAGCATTGCGGTACGAGGGCGCGGTCCCGCGTGGGGCGAAGGGGGAGGAGCTAAGGGCCATACAGTCTGAGGCTGTGTTAACCTTCCCGCCCCATGCCCGACGCCCTCAACGCCTTGGTGGCCTTCGTCGCTGAGCACCAGCGCTGCGGCGATCTAGACGGGGAGGGACGGCGGGGTATGTGTGGCTCGCCTGTGAGTGTAGCGCCGAGGTAATGCATCCGGTGAAGGGGCCAGCTCCGGCGACTTGACCGCCCCCAACCTAGCCCTTAGGATCGCCCCGGCGCCTACTCCCGCTCCGGAGGCGAACGATGCGCTCATTCCTGGTAGCTTTCGCAACTGCCCCCGCCGCCGACGACAGGAAGCTCACCCCGCAGCAAGAGAAGATGAAGTCCGGCAACGCGGACGCGAGCGCCAAGGCGCTCAAGGGGGAGCGGAAGGGCGCTCTCGCGACGCGCGCCTAGGGCTCGGATTGGACCGACGAGCGTTCATCGGCACTCTCGCTGGCGGCCTCCTCACCGCGCCGCTCGCCGCTGAGACGCAGCAGGCGAGAAGGATCCCGCGCGTCGGTGTCTTGATGAATCTTTATCCTCCCGACGCGGACCCGCCTCAGGCCCTTCGCCAGGGGCTACGGGAGGCCGGCTATGTCGAAGGACAGAACCTCGTCATCGACTGGCGGTACCAACTAGGCAGGGCCGACCGCCTTCCCGCGTTGGCCGCGGAGCTGGTCCGTCTAAAACCGGACGTCATTGTCGCCGATGCCACCGGGGCCGTCCGCGCCGCCATGCAGGCGACCTCGACCATTCCGATTGTGATGGCGAGTAGCGCGGACGCCGTCGGGACCCGGCTTGTCCCCAATCTCGGGCGCCCCGGGAGGAATGTCACGGGCGTCACCATCCTGCTGGAGGAAATGAGCGCGAAGCGGCTACAGCTCCTCAAGGAAGCGGTGCCGACCGTGTCGCGAGTGGCGGTCCTATGGGATCCCGCGCTTCCATGGCACCCGGCCATGTTGAAGCAAGTTGCGGCCGTCGCGCCGTCACTGCGACTTCAACCCATTGCCATCGCAGTGCAGAGTCGCGGCGACTTTGGGAACGCTTTTGCAGAGATCTCCAGCGCCCGTGTCGATGCGCTGTTCGTGAGCGAAACGATGACTCCCGTTGCACGGAAACAGATTATCGATTTCGCGGTCAAGAACCGGCAGCCGGCGATGTTCATGAACCGAGACTATGTGACGGCCGGTGGTCTAATGTCGTATGCCCCGGATTTCTCCGACGCGTTTCGGCACGCCGCATACTATGTCGATAGGATCCTCAAGGGCGCCAAACCGAGCGATCTACCGGTGGAGCAACCGACGAAGTTCGAGCTGGTCATCAACCTCAAGACCGCGAAAGCACTCGGCGTGACGATCTCGCCGTCGCTCCTGCAGCGGGCGGATCAGGTGATCGAATAGTGAGCGGAAACCTTGCAGGAATCGTGGCCGGGCTGCTCGTGGCCGGAATCCTCCAGGGATGCTCGATATCGCCAGCCCAGCGGGAGGAGATCCGCAAGGCATGGGAGGAGAGGGACGCCGAGCGGGCCCGTGAGTGCCAGCGGCCGGGACATTCCTGTGGCAGCGGAGGGCCATGATCCTTGACGAGCGCCGGAAAGCATCACTGGCTCGTCATCTGCTTCTGCGGCTGGAGCCGAGAGCGCATCTCCGAGAGTGCATCTCATGGTGGGCCGCGGAGAGCGTGGCGAAGCTACATCCGAGGGTCAGCGTGCCAGGAACCCACACCATCACGATCGAGGAGCCGCCGGCCGACGCCCCACCCGGACACAGCTCCCGCTGATCTAGCGCGGTACACTCGAGCTACCGGGTGGCTGCCGAGACGCCCGGCATTCGCCCGAGGGGGAGGGGTCGCCCTCTAGAGACCGCCCTTCGGGCTCTTCTGTCGGGCGATCTTTGGAGGCTGCCCCTCTCTTACACACCTCTTAGGGCTGTGGTAATGTTCCCGCCCCATGCCGGACGTGCTGAACGCCCTAGTGGCCTTCGTCGCTAAGCACCAGCGCTGCTGGGATCTGGATGGGGGGCGAGACGACGGGAAGGCCTGGCTAGCCTGCTCCTCGGAGCATAGATAGACCACCCGACTAGCGAACCGTCCTCAGCACTCGATCAAGAGGACTCGCATGGCGGCGTCTATCGTAGTCCCGTGAGAGCCTTTGGCCTTGCCTGAAGAAAAATTCAGGCGCGCTTCAGGCAAGTTTCAGTCTGAGCGCCGTACTCTCGAAGAGTGTGTGAGCAGTCTACCTCATAGGATGCTGTTCGAGAGGATCGAACCCATGAAAGAAGATGCAGATACGCGATGGCGGACCCACCTTGCGGGAACCCTCCTCGTCGTAGCGGCCTCCATGAGCATCGTTGAGTTCGCGGAAGTCCAGAAGCTGTCACCCGATGATCTCCGCAGTCGATTCGGGCTCCCCCCTTCATGCGATCCCACGGTGACAGCTCTCTCGGCCGATCCGGCCGTAAACTTGATATCCGTCGCCATCGACTGCCGGGTCCGGCCGGGTGAGTCACCTTCTCCGGCCCGGCCGCCCGATCGCCAACGACCAGCGCGCCCGCCCGCCAAGGGATCCTAGCAATCTCTCGGACTAGCGACATGCAAGGAACGGGAGTCGAAATGCATTGACCCCCGCCTTGGGCCCGGGCGGTGCCTTGGATGCCGGTTGCCAGGGGCGCCACAGTCCGGAGCGAAGCTGGACGGCGTCCGGCCCGGCCATTTGGGCCGGCTAGGCCTGATTTCAGCTACGCAGACTGCTATCAGCACGGGCCCGCGAGGGTCTCGTCCTGGTCCGCTTCCTGATCGCGCAGCGTGATACTCCCGACGGCACACCACGCGTGGCGCTCAGCCGAGGTTAGAAGGGCATGAGGCCGAGCTGGAAGACGCGGTCGATGAGCCAGAAGGAACCTAGGAGGGCGATCGGCAGCGAGCCAACGCGGATCAACCACCACTGACGACGTTCTCGTGCCTTTTCGTCGGGCGCCCGGCGGATTAGGGTGAGCACGGGGAGCACGACGAGCAGAATCGAAATCTGGCCGAGTTCCACGCCAAGGTTGAACGACACGACGGGTATCGCGATGGACTGAAGGTCTTGCAGCCGCTCGCGCAGCACGCTCGAGAAGCCCAGCCCGTGGACGAGACCGAAGGCGAACGTGAGCATCCACCGGTGGCTTCCCTTGGTGATGAAGTAGTTCTCAACGGCCACGTAGACGATCGACGCGGCGATCAACGACTCGGTCATGGCCCCCGGCAAGCGGATCAGGTCCAGGGCCGCGAGCAGGAGCGTAATACTGTGGGCCACCGTGAAGGAGGTCACGACACGCACCATATCGCGCAGACGCTGCGCCGCCAGGAGCAAGGCCATGAGGAACGCGATGTGATCGTACCCGACGAAGATGTGGTGCATTCCCCAGAGGATGAACTCCGCGGCAGTGCTAAGGATCGTCGGGTTGAGCCGCGCCGCGGTCAGGTCGAGCTCGAACGGGCCGTACTTGGTGAAGATTTTCTGCACTCCACTCCACGAGACGATGACCGCTGCCTGGTGGTTCCTGATGACGGTGAAAAAGAGCGTGGACGAGAGCTGAACGCGCTTCACCTCGGCGGCCGACGGGAACCACCAGGCAGCGGTCGCGTAGGAGATGTACTTCTGGCCGGTCGCGACGGTGGCGGCGTAGACCGGCTCCAGTGCTCCGGGTTCGGCCTCCACCTCGTTCCCGTTGATCTGGACCTTGAGACATTCGAGCAGATAGGCGTCGATGTCCGATTTCGACGCCTGCAGCTGGGCCGGGGTAAGTTCGAGCTCCCCGGCCGGGAGCCTCACGACCTTCTCGAGACCCGCGACTCCGACGTCGACTGTCCAGAGAACCTCGTTCGACTTGATCTCGACCCTGGAGGCGGAGAACCGCTCATCGTGGGCCGAGGCGACGGACCACACGGTGAGGACCACGAAGAGGGCGAGGACGAGCGGGCGGGTCATTGACGTGATTTGTCGATCCAGGCGGACATGAGCCGCCCCCCGTAGTCGGGACCGATGTTCGGGCCGAAGTCGATGACGTTCGGCATCCACGCGGCCACCACGCTCGGCGAAGGGCCACAGGCGTAATAGACCTGCTCGGAGCAATAGCGCTGGATGTCGTAGACGATCTCCCGGCGCGCGGTGTCCTTGAATGTGCGCCGCTGGCGCTTGATCATCTCGGTGAGCTTGGGGTCGTTGACCCCGGATGAGTTGAGCGAGTCGCCCGGCAGCAGCGCCGCGAGATAGGAATCGGGGTCAGTGGCGGCGTCGCGCATGGTCAATAGCATTCTTTCGAACTTGCCGGAAACGGAGCTGGCGACGAACGCGTCGTAGTCCTGGACCTTGAGCTCCGCCCCGATGCCAGCGGCCTTCCAGTTCTTGAGGGTGACCTGGACAGCGTCCATCCATTCGGGCCCGTACCCCGCGGTCGTCTCGACGGGGATCTTGATGCCGTTCGGATAGCCGGCCGCGGTGAGCAGCTGCCTAGCGCCCGCCGGATCAAGGGGCTCATAGAGCTTCTGGCCCTCGTGCGGCAGTTCATTGATCGGGACCGACCAGTCCTTGAGCGCAGCGGGGATGACCGGGCTGGGCGCGCCTTTCCCCTGCGCCAACGGATTGTGCTCGAGGATCTCGCGCCAGTTGTCAGCGGTGGCTATAGCCCGGCGAACCCGCACATCCTTGAGGGGATCCTGGTCGAGCTTCATGGCGGTGACCCTGCCGGAGGGCACGAGGAACTCGCGGGTTTGCAGTGGCAGCCACCAGTGGCCAAGACGCTTCTTGGCGGCAGCCACGTCGGCCCGGCGGAGCACCATACCGTACTCCGGTGCGAAGTCGTACTTCCCCGCCAAGAACGCGGCGAATGCCGCGTTCGGATCAGCGTTGATCGAGATATCCACCGCGTCCACGTACGGCAAGCCGGGATAGAAGCAGTTCGGGTTGCGGACGAACCTGAGCCTCGCGCCCGGCTCGTATCGCTCCAGCATCCACGGGCCGGTGCCGACGACTGATTCCCACTTCTTGAGGTCACCGTACTTTTCGACGCATTCCCTAGCGATGATCCAGGTGGACGTGGAGGCGAGACGGTCGACGAACCAGGCATTGGGTTCCTTGAGCGTGAACTTCACCGTGTATTTGTCCGGCGCCTCCACCTTGTCCACCATCTCGAGGACGGGTCGGTTCGGGTTGCCCTTCGTCGCCAGGAAACGGTCGTATGTATATTTCACGTCGTCGGCGGTCAACTCGCGCCCGTTGACCGGCGGTTTGGGCTGCCACCGGACGCCCGGTCGCAGTTTGAAGACGTAGACCGTCTCTCCCACGTGATCCCAGGATTGTGCGAGGTCGCTGTCGAGGGGCTGCGTGCCCGGTACGATGTTCGAGCCCGGCTTGATCATGACCAGTCGGCTATACGCGAAGGATAGCGGCACCATCGTCGAGTAGGCGGCTGTCTGGTGTGGATCGAAGTGAGCCGGCGACTGCCCGATGCGTATCCGGAAGGTACCGCCGCGATCTGGTTGCTTGGCCTTCGCTGGAGGCGGGTCCCCGTCCGCGAAACTGTCGCGTAGCCGGAACCCAAATGTACCTGCGGCCGTCGCAGCGGCCCCCAACTTGAGCAAGTTGCGGCGGGAGATTGGATGCGGCGTGGGGCGTGACAGCATCACGGAGTCCCTCCTCCGCCCGCAGTTGGCGCGCGCGGGCCTAGGCCTTGCTGTACTGCACTCAGCATGGAGATTTTGTGAATGTCGACGGTCGCAGTACCGGACACGGGACGAGCGGTGGTCATACGCACAATTGCCCGTTGCGCCTCGCAGGTGCCTAACGTGGATGTCTCAGCGCGCGTCCTCGGAGAGGTCATCGCGCGCTGCTGCCGGCTGCGGTGGGGGCCGGCCTGCCGTTAGTCGCGGATCAAGTACCGGGCGGGAGGCTTACAGGTGGCGCGCGAGGACGGTAGCGTGTTTGTAGTGAAGCTGAGGGAGCGTTATGTTCCGTTGGCTCGACGCAGGCATCAGCCAGCCACAGGGCCCCGGCATCGATGACGGCTGGGGCAGAAATGGCGGACATGGTCGTGATGAAGTCGACGACGGTATCGAAGTCGTCGTCATCCCAATAGCCGCTGATCCACGCGGGGTCAGGTAGGTCCGCGTAGGCGAGGGGCGTCAGCCCGGCGAGCAGGATTGCAACAGCAACCAGGAATATGCCACCGGGACGAAGCATGGCGCCAATCATTGTCGCATCGCTTGGACAAGTCAAGTACCGCTCTGGGCGGAGCTCCGCAGCTGACCTGAAGAAATATTCAGGTTCGCTTCCGGTGATCTTCAACCGCGGCGCGGCGCGATCAAGTGGCACCCGCGCGTGGCGAAGCGGCGCCCGATGAGACGTCCATAGACCTTACAGGGGCGCCAGATGTTCTTCCCGGTCATGGGCGCTCGGGTCTTGATCCGCGGGTGGCGAATCTCGTCCTCCACCAGTGTCCGTTGTTTCTTGATCGTGTCCACGAGGCTCTCCGCTCGGCGCGAGGGTGGCAAAGCCCGGCAGGAGGGTCCGCACCGCGATCGCGTAGGTGACAAGGCTGCCGCCGTCAAACCGTGTGAGCGTTGAACGGGAGCAGGGCGTGCAGCCGCGCCAGGAGTTCAGCAAAGGCGAAGGGTTTGGCGAGAGACTCGTCGTCCGAGACGTTCGGTCTCGTCACGCAGTCATGGGACCGTGTCGAGCGGTCAGCATGAGCTTGCGGGAGAGGGCCATTCCGCCCCTGCGAGTCAAGAGCCAGTCCAGGACGAACGCGGCTCTATGGTTTGGGCCATGGCCTCTGAGTGGAGTGACTCACACCTGAAGAATTGCTGAAGACAACATGAAGGTTTCTTCAGGTAGTGCTGAGGCGCGTGGCCGGTGGACCGTGAGACACTTGACAAAATGAGGCGGGGAGGATATCCACGCATCATGCTGTGTGAGCTTGTCACATTGTGTCGCTGGTTCGCGCTTGCGATCGTTCCAGTCCTTCTCGTGGTGATCAGCGCGATCACCCCGTTGGCGTATGCGAGCCCTCCGGATCCGTCCTGGATGAACGGCATCTACGACGATGCAGACTTTGACGATGTGGTCGTGTTCATCACCTCCGGCGCTGGCGTTGTCGAGCCGTTTCTCCAGTTGGATCCTCGACTCGTCCCACCCTTTGTCGGGTATATCCCGCAGCCAGAGCAAGACGCCGTCCCAGCCCTCTTTCGTTCATCTCTCCAGCCCCGCGCCCCTCCAGCTTCCTGAGTCCCTCCGGTAGCAACTCGCCGCGGCTAACTCGCGGCTCCGAGGCCGCTCGTCCAACGCCCGTCCTTGATGGATCCGCCAGGCCGACGGGGCGATGCTTGCCTTCGCGAGCGGCCGCTCCGAGAGGACGCGGTGGAGGGGGTCGACAGTCACACGAGCAGGAGGTGTGCGTACGAGAAATGATCAGACCCGTCAGTTGCGTGTGCGGCGTGCGAGGGCGTGATTGGACCTAAAAGCGACCGCGCTGGCCCACCTGCAAGCCTTGGCCGGATATCTGTCTGCCGTGGGGGTCTGCCGATGCTGAGCCGCACATGATCAGGGGGAGCGGTTATCTCGATTGTCCTTCAGGATTGCTACAGGTGTGCGCTTGTACAGTCCGCGCACGGTTGAGGATGCTAGTCGAAATTCTGGCGAACGACCGGTGCCGCTCCATGCGATCAGTGACGCGCGTGCTCGGCGTGGCGTGCAGTGCGCTGTTGCTCACAGTGGCTTGTGAGCGACCTAGCGGTAGCTCTTCAAGTGCCACAGCCGGCCAGGCGCCGGCTGCCGCGGCATCGGACGCGATGGGCGGGACGAACGTGGTTGCGGTCCCGCCCGACTCCCCGCAGCTCAAGCAGCTCCGAGTTGAGGCCGTGCGGACCCGGAACGTGGTCGCCGACGAGGTCGTCGCCCCCGGCCGGATCGGCGTCAACCCTAATCGGGTATCACGGGTCCTGCCGCCCGTCCAGGGGCGCGTGCTCGAGGTCATGGCGAAGCTCGGCGACTTCGTGGACCAAGGGCAACCGCTGCTGAGTTTGGACAGCCCCGATGCCGACGCGGACATCGCCACCTACTTCCAGGCCCAGGCGACCGAGCGGCAGACGAAGTTCGCCCTCCAGAAGGCCGACCTCGATCTCCGACGCGCCAAGGAGTTGTACACCTTTCAAGGCATTGCAGAGAAGGACCTCTTGCAGACCCAGAATGACCAGGCCACCGCCACGTCGAACTACGAGATAGCGCAGGCGGTTCGCGAGCAGGCGTGGCGGAAGCTCGAGCTCCTCGGACTCAGGCCCGGGGAGTTTCACCAGCCGACCGTCGTGCGGGCGCCGATCTCGGGGAAGATCCTCGAAATCAATGTCACCCGCGGCGAGTTCCGGGGCGCGGTAGCCTCCCATAGCGACACCACGACCGCCCCGTTGATGACCATCGCCGATCTGAGCACCGTCTGGATGTTGTCGGACGTTCCCGAGCCGTACATCCGGTTCATCCGGGTCGGCGAGTCGGTGGAGATCACGCTCGTCGCGTTCCCCGGTGAGATCCTCCGGGGGCACGTGGCGCGGATCGCCGACATGCTCGACCCGCAGACACGGACGCTGCGAGTCCATGTCGAGCTGCCCAACCCACGAGGTCGCTTCCGTCCGGAGATGTTCGGCAGTATCCGCCACGCCGGCGCGGTGCGGTCGTTGCCAGTTGTGCCCCTTGCGGCCGTCGTGCAGGAGTATGGCGTGGCGGTCGTGTTCGTCGAACTCACCCCTGGCCGCTTCGAGCGACGCGAGATCACGATCGGTCCGCGCAGCGGAGACGTTGTCGCTGCGCTGACCGGGCTCAAGGTGGATGAGCGGGTGGTCGTGGCCGGCGCCATGCTGCTGAAGGGTCAGTAAGCCGATGCTCGCCGGCCTTCTCGGGTTGGCCCTCAGGCATCGGGTGCCCGTGTTGGTGACCGTGCTTGCCATGGCTGGCGCGGGAGTCTGGGCATTTAAACAGCTGAAGCTCGAAGCGTATCCGGACATTTCCGACACGGGCGTCGTCGTGATCACCCTCTATCCCGGGTTCGCCGCCGAGGAAGTGGAGCAGCAGGTGACGATCCCGATCGAGCGGGCCCTCAATAACACTGCCCGTCTCATCAGCCGTCGCTCCCGCACCATCTTCGGGCTCTCGATCGTGGAGCTCACGTTCGCCGAGGGGACCAACGACTACTTCGCCCGCCAGTTGGTCCTCGACAAACTGCGAGACGCGACTCTGCCCGACGGTGTCACGCCGACCTTGGCTCCTTTGTCCACGGGCATCGGCGAGTTCTATCGCTACGTGCTGGTAGGCAAGGGGTACGACGCCATGCGACTGCGGGAGCTGCAGGACTGGGTCGTGACGCAGCGGCTGCTGCAGATTCCGGGGGTCGCCGACGTGACGATCTTTGGGGGCCTTGTCCGGCAATACGAGATCCAGCTCGACCCGAAGGCGTTGAACAAGTACAAGTTCAGCGTCCGCCAGGTCGCAGACGCGGTGAAGAACAACAATCGGAACGCCGGGGGTGCGCTCCTGACCATGGGCCACCAGTCGCTCGCTATGCGCGGCTCCGGCCTCATCCGCTCGGGCGAAGATATCGGAAACATTGTCCTCGACGCGCAGAAGAACGTCCCGGTCTACGTCCACGACGTAGGGCGGGTGACGGTCGGACACCTCCCGCCCACGGGTATCTTCGCGATGAATCGCGATCCGTTAGGACCGGGCGGCGTCGAGGGCATCGTGCTGCTGCTGAGGTGGGAGAATGCTAGCGAGGTACTGGCGAGGATCCACGAGGCGGTCGATGAGCTCAACCGGACCCGTCTGCCCCAGGGCGTCCAGATCGTTCCCATCCACGACCGGACGGAGCTGGTCGAGAGCACGCTCCACACGATCTCCCGCGTGCTCATCGAGGGGTTCGTCGTGGTGGTATCAGTGCTCCTGCTCTTCCTGGTCAGCCTGCGCGCCGCGCTGCTGACGGCCATGATCATCCCGCTGTCGCTCCTGTTCGCCTTCCTGTGCATGTATCTGTCGGGGGTAACCCTGAGCTTGCTGAGCATCGGGGCGCTGGACTTCGGGATCCTGGTCGATGCGACGATCGTGATGGTAGAGCGCATCGTTCGCACCCTCGAGGAGCGGGGCGCGGCCGCGTCGGACGAGGAGCTCACGGAGCAGGTTCGCGCGGCCGGTCTTGCGGTCCAGCGCCCGATTCTTTTCTCGCTAGCGATTATCATCGCTGCGTACATCCCACTTCTCACGCTCGAGCGCGTCGAGCGACGGCTCTTCACGCCGATGGCGCTGACGGTCTGCTACGCGCTGGTCGGATCCCTGATACTCTGCCTCACCCTCGTGCCCGTCCTCGCGACCTTCGTGTTCCGGGGCCGCACACACGGGAGGCGGCATCGGGTCCTCGACGGGATCACGGGGTTGTATGAGCGCATCATCCGGGTGACCGTGCGCCACGCGGGGCTGACGGTGGTCGTCGTGTTCGCTGTCGTCGTCGGGTCCGTGTACGTGGGGACCCACCTCGGCACCGAGTTCATTCCGCCGCTCGACGAAGGCGAGATCTGGATCCGGGCGAACCTGCCCTCGGGAATCTCGCTGGAGCAGTCGGCCGAGGTGGCGGCCCGGATGCGCGCGCTGATCCTGGAATCACCGGAGGTAAGACTGGTCAGCTCCCAGAGCGGGCGCAACGATTCGGGTACCGATCCGTTTGGGCCGAACCGCAACGAGATCCTGGTGACCCTGAATCCCTACAACACCTGGAGGCGCGGCAAGACGAAGGCGGATCTCGTTGAGGAGCTGTCGGGGCGGCTCCAGGCCAGTATCCCCGGTGTCGCGTTGAACTTTACCCAGCCGATTATCGACATGTCCACCGAGGACGCCACCGGGTCCTCGGCGGATCTCGCGGTGGTCTTCATCGGTCCGGATCTCAAGACGCTGCGGGAAATCGCTCGCCAGGCGCTCGAAGTGATCCACGACATTCGAGGCGCCGCGGACACCTCGATCGAGCAAGAAACCGACCAGGCGCAGGTTCGAATCCAGATCGATCGGACGCAGGTCGCGAGGTACGCCCTCAACGTCGGCGATGTCCAGGATGTGATCGACCTCGCCCTCGGCGGGAGTCCGATCACCGGGGTGTTCGAGGGCGACCGGCGGTTCGACGTGGTGGCGCGATTCGTTGCCGAGGCACGCGCGGATCCCGCGACGGTAGGCGCCCTGTTGATTCCGACGCGCGATGGCGGCTCGGTGCCGCTATCGCAGCTCGCAGAGATCCGGGTGGTCGACGGGGCCACGATCATCGCGCGGCGAGAGAATGAACGGCAGATCACGGTCCGGACGAATATCCGGGGGCGTGACCAGGGCGGATTCGTCGCGGAGGCCCAGGCGCGGTTGACCCGGATGGTCCCACTGCCGCCCGGCTATCGAGTCATTTGGAGCGGCATGTTCGAGAACTTCGAGCGGGCGCGTGAACGCCTGATGATCATCATTCCGGTCACGATCGCAATCATCTTCTCGCTGCTGTTCATCACGTTCGGGTCGGCGCTGGACGCGGTGCTTGTACTGTTGAACGTTCCGTTTTCGCTGGCGGGCGGGCTGATCCTTCTGAGTCTTCGGGGTATTCACCTGAGCGTGTCGGCCGTTGTCGGTTTCATCTCGCTCTTCGGCGTCGCCGTGATGAGTGGTCTTCTCTACATTTCGGAGATCAACGCTCGACGGAGCGTGGCGAACACCCCCATCCTCGACGCGGTGATCCGGGGCGCGCGGGCCCAGTTCCGGCCGCGGCTGATTCTCATCGTCGTCGCCGGGCTCGGAATGCTTCCGGCCGCGCTCGCGCGAGGCATCGGGTCGGACATCCAGCGGCCCCTCGCTACAGTTGTCGTCGGCGGCTTGTGCATGGAACTCGTACTGACGCTGCTCGCGCTGCCGGCAGTCTACTGGCTGGCAGAACGGTGGCGAGGAAGATGAAGGTATGTCGGGCCGGTCCTTGGGGTCGGGCGCTGAGGTGGACGGACGGAAGGGGAGCACGATGCGAATTCTGCTGATCGACGACGACCAGAAGCTTACGCGCGTGCTGGTCAAAGGCCTGAAAGAGGAGCGAGTTGTCGTCGACGTCGCATACACGGGCGAATCTGGGCACGAGATGGCCAGCGCGTACCCCTACGAGGTCATCGTGCTCGATTGGCTGTTGCCGGACCGGGATGGATTGGGAGTGTGCCGAGATCTCCGAGCGCGGCGAATCTCGACCCCCATCCTGGTGCTCACGGCGCGAGACTCGTTGGACGATCGAGTGACCGGGCTGAACGCGGGAGCGGATGACTACCTCACGAAGCCGTTCGCGTTCAGTGAACTGCTGGCTCGCATCCACGCGCTCATGCGCCGCGCGCGCCTTACCCGCGACACAGTCCTCAAGGTGGCCGACCTGACGCTCGATCCGATCAGTCATTGCGTGACTCGAGCGGGTGCGGGGGTGAACCTGACCCCGAGAGAATACGCGGTTCTGAGCGTGCTGATGCGTCACGCCGGAACGGTGGTGAGCCGTATCCGGCTCATCGAGGGCGTCTGGGAGACCGAGGCCGACTCGCTCTTCAATGTCTTGGAGGTGCACATAGGCCATCTCCGGAGGAAGATCGACGTCGCGGGCGCCGTGCCCTTGATCCACACGCTCCGGGGGCACGGGTACCTGGTCGGCGAGCATCCCGTGTCGCCAGCGAGCGGGCCCAGCGGTCGAGTGCGGTCAGGGACATTAGCGAGTACGACATGACGTCACCTTGTCGATCTGATAGGTCGCCGGGTCCGTGTCCCGGCGTGGCGGTGACGTTGGCCGCCGTGGCCCTGCTGGCCGGCTGCGCCGTCGGCCCGGACTTTCACCGCCCCGCCCCGCCGACGGTGAGCGGCTACACGCGTGCGCCCTTGAGCCCGCAGACGACGTCGGCGGAGGTGCCGGGGGGCGAAGCCCAGCGGTTCCTGCAGGATCAGGATGTGGTCGGTCCGTGGTGGACGCTGTTCCAGTCCCCGGCATTGAACGCCGTGGTCGAGAAGGCGCTCCAAGCCAATCCGACGATTGTCTCGGCCCAGGCGGCGCTGCGCCAAACCCGGGAGCTCGTGTATGCGCAGCGGGGATTTTTCTATCCGACCGTGCAGGGCAGCTTCACCGGGAGCCGGCAGCAGACCTCCGGCACCATCTCGCCGGTCTTGAACTCGTCCACCACGACGTTCAACCTCTATACCGCGCAGGTCACCGTCGGCTACTCGTTCGACGTGTGGGGGGGCAATCGGCGCCAGGTCGAGTCGTTGCAGGCGCAGGCCGAGGCGCAGCACTTCCTTGTCCAGGCCACCTACGTGACGTTGACGGCGAACGTGGTGGCGGCCGCGGTGCAGGAGGCCTCGCTGCGGGCGCAGATCGCCGCGACCCAGGACATCATTGCGATCAGCACGAAGTCGCTCGGGTTGCTGCGGAAGCAGTTTGAGCTCGGGTACGTGGCCGGTCTCGACGTGGCGGCGCAGGAAGCGGCGCTCGCGCAGGTGCAGCAGCAGTTGCCGCCGCTGCGGAAGCAGCTTGAGCAGAACCGGGACCTCCTGGCCGCCCTGTCCGGGCGGTTTCCGAGCGACGATCTCGACGAGCGCTTCGAACTGGCCGCGCTCCAGCTGCCGCAAGACCTGCCGCTGAGCCTGCCCTCCCGGCTGGTGGAGCAACGGCCGGACGTGCGCGTGGCCGAGGAGACGCTGCACGCCGCGGGCGCCCAGGTCGGCGTGGCCATCGCGAACCGGCTGCCCCAGTTCACGATCAGCGCGACGTACGGCGGCACCGCGACGGACTTTGCCCAGATGTTCGCGCACCAGAATCCCTTCTGGATGGTAGGGGGGACCGTGCTCCAGACGCTCTCCGACGGCAACACCTTGTGGCACCGGCAGCGCGCCGCCGCTGCGGCCTTCGAGCAGGCGGCCGCCCAGTACCGCAGTACGGTTCTCGCCGCGGTCCAGAACGTGGCGGATACCCTGTATGCTCTGCAAGCCGATGCCGAGAGCCTCACCGCGGCGGTCGCCGCCGAACGCGCGGCCAAGCGGACGCTCGATCTCACGCTCAAGCAACAGCAGCTCGGCGCCGCGAACTACCTGGCGCTGCTCAGTGCCCAGCAGGCCTACCAGCAAACGGTGATCACGCGCGTGCAGGCCCAGGCCAGCCGCTTCGCCGACACGGGAGCGCTCTTTCTGGCCCTGGGCGGGGGCTGGTGGAACGGACCGGATGCCGGGTCGACGCAACCCGCCGGTCAGCCGTCGGAGCGACACTGACACGCGGGAGGGTCGAGAGGGGTGGCCGGCGGAACCGGTGCGCCGCATAGCTGCAACCAGAAGGGAGGAGGTGAGACCCTTGCGATACCTGACGCTGATCGTCGCTGCGTGCGTGCTGACCGGCTGTGCCAGTGATGTGGTGATGCAGAACCCGCGAACGGGCGACACGACGACGTGCCGGTCAAGCCTGCTGGGCCTGAACCCCTGGTCGCAGCAAGACGCCTGCATCGCCGACCACATCGCAACGGGATGGAGACGAAATGGAACGGAATGAGATGAAATGCTGCGCTTAGTGACTCGCGACGCCCTCGAATCGGGAAAAGCGGAAACAAACTAGGATCGCCAGAGACCCGCTGACAGCCCCAACTATGGTCGGCTCCGCCGGGTCTCGATCCGTCAACCGACTGGCCTGATGGTGGCCGCTACACCCACGCCCGCCGAATCAGCCACGTCTTCACAGCCTGGGTTAGCAGCATGTACGCGAGGAGGGTCAGAGCCAGAAGCGGCCAGTAGAGCGGGGGCAGCCTCGTGAAACCGAGGTAGGGGCCGATCGGCGTGAACGGGATGAGTACGCCAACCGACATGATCACCGCGGTCATGGCGATCAGCGGCCCCGACGCGCGGCTCTGCAGGAACGGTCGCTTGCGGGTGCGGATGACGTGGATGATCAGAGTCTGCGTGAGCAGGCTTTCGACAAACCATCCAGTTTGGAACAGCGCGGCTTTGTCGACGGCCCAGGCGTTGAAGACGTAGAGCATCATGAAGAAGGTCGTGTAGTCGAAGATCGATGAGCACGGCCCAATGAAGAGAATGAACCTCGTGATCGATCCTATGTCCCAGGGGCGCGGTGCAGCGATCTGCTCCGGGTCCACGTGGTCGGTCGGAATGGCCGTCTGCGAGACGTCGTACAACAGGTTGTTGGTGAGAATCTGGATCGGGATCATCGGGAGGTAGGGGAGGAAGATGCTGGCCCCGAGGACACTGAACATGTTGCCGAAGCTGCTGCTTGCCCCCATGCCGATGTACTTGAGGATGTTGGCGAAGACCTTTCGGCCTTCCAGCACGCCCTCCTCGAGCACGAGCAGATTCTTCTCGAGCAGGATCAGGTCCGCCGATTCCTTCGCGATATCCACCGCGGTGTCCACGCTGACGCCCACGTCCGCGGCTCGCAGGGCCGGCGCGTCGTTGATCCCGTCCCCCATGAAACCGACGGTGTGCCGGCGCGACTGAAGTGCGTGGATGATTCGCTGCTTGTGGGCGGGCGAGACGCGGGCGAACAGAGTCGCGCGCTCGGCGGCATGAGCGAGTTCCTCGTCAGTCATCTCTTCGATCTGCGCGCCCACTAGCGTGTCTTCGGTGGGCAGCCCGACCTCCGCGCACACTTTCTTGGCGACGAGATCGTTGTCGCCGGTGACCACCTTCACGGACACCCCGTGTTGCTGGAGTGCACGGATGGCTGCTGTGGCGGTGTCCTTGGGCGGGTCGAGGAATGCGAGGTATCCGTTGAGGATGAGATCCTTTTCGTCATCGCGACTATAGCCCGAATGTTTCGGCTCCACGTCTTTGGAGGCGATCGCCAGTACGCGGAAGCCGTTTCGGCCGAGGTGCTCGTACTCACGCCGGAGCTCGTCGATGCGGATGTGCTCCATCGGCGACAGCTCACCGTCGAGCTCGAAGTCGCTGCAGCGCGGGAGGATCGCCTCGGGAGCGCCCTTGCTGATGATGCGGTCGTTGCCCTCGGGTGTCCGGACCACGACCGACATGATGCGCCGCTCGAAGTCGAACGGGATCTCGTCGACCTTGGCGTAGTCGGGGATGTGCGCCTGGTGGTGAGTGGCCTCTGAGTGGGCGAGGACAGCCCGGTCCATCACATTCTTGAGTCCGGTCTGGAAATGGCTGTTGAGGTACGCCAACGCCAGGACGCCATTGTCGGGCTTCAGGACGACGTCGCAGTGCGAGCTCAGGATGACGTGGTCCCTGGTGAGGGTGCCCGTCTTGTCCGTGCAGAGCACGTCCATGGCACCGAGGTTCTGGATCGCGTTGATCCTCTTGACGATGACCTTCTTGCGGGCCATGGCCATGGCCCCTTTGGACAGACACACCGTCACGATCATCGGAAGCATCTCGGGGGTGAGCCCCACTGCGACGGCGAGGGCGAAGAAAAAGGCATCGTGCCAAGCACCCTTGGTCAGCCCGTTTATGACGAACACCACCGGGACCATGACCATGATGAAGCGGACCATGAGCCACGTGAAACGCGCCACGCCCTTGTCGAACGCGGTCTCGATCGGGTGCTCCGCGAGCGAGGCCGCCATGCTGCCGAGGTAGGTCTGTCGTCCGGTTGCCACGACGACGGCCATTGCAGCGCCGCTCTCGACGCTCGTCCCCAGGAACGCCAGGTTGGCCAGTTCGATGGGCGACCGCGCGGGCGGCCGCTCGTCCACCTCGAACTTCTCGACCGGAAACGATTCGCCCGTGAGCGAGCCCTGAATGACGAAGAGATCCTTGGCGGCGACGATGCGCACGTCCGCCGGAACCATGTCCCCGGCCGCCAGCTTCACGACGTCGCCCGGCACCAGTTGGGCGATGGGCAGCTCCTGCGCTTGTCCATCGCGCAGGGTGGTCGCGGTCACCGAGATCATTGCTTTCAGCTTCGCCGCGGTGGTGTCGGCTCGTCTCTCCTGGATCAGACGGAGGCCGATGCCCAGCGCGATCATCAGGGACATGACGATGCCGGCCCGCGTGTCGCCCGTGAAGAAGGAGACGGTGGCCAGGACTGCGAGCAGCAATACGAGGGGGTTGATGACGGCGTGCCAGACAAGCAGCCGGATACTTTTGCGTCCGTCGACGGCAACCATGTTGGCGCCGTGCTCGCTGAGTCGCGATTCTGCCTCGCTTGAGGTGAGACCCGTCACACGAGTGTCGAGCCGCTGATACACGCCGTCGGAGGTGAGGGATGCTGACTCGAGAGCGATCGGGGCGACGCGAATGGGAGGCGGCTGGCGCCGGAGGGCTGCAAAGATGCCTTTGGGGAGTCCAACCGAGGCGCCCGGGCTCCGGAGGCGAAGGCGGCGGAGCGATGCGCGAGTCATGTGAGGCTCACCTCAGTGGATAGGCCAAGCGGGCCAGATCGAACCGGGCATGGCCGTCAGTCAAGACCTCGACCTCGGCCCCGTCAGCCCGACACGCCGTCGGCATCACAAGGCGAACTCTGCCAGTTGATAGCTTAAAGACACCTGAAGCCACATCCATCGGATCCTGGAGGCGGACGCTCAGTGTGGGTGGTTGGCCGGTCTGGCTGTGGATTTCTGAAGGCCGACCGGGAGATTCGGCGTGTAGGACTGTCGATAGTGGGCTCGTCTTACCAATCTGCGAGGCCGAGAACGGTCAGCGGCAATCTCCTCCGCTTTCGCGGTCGAGCAGACTACCAGCCGCGAGTCTACGGCGAGGGGCACGCCTGATGGTGTGGGAGGACCCGGACATCGTCGTGGACATCTCCGAGACTATCGAGTTCAAGATTGCTGCGCTTGCCTGCCACGTGAGCGGGATGCCGAAACCGGGGCGCGCTCGTCACGAACGTGCGCGAGCGGGCTGCGCGAGTGGGTCGGCTCAAGGGCTACCGTTACGCAGAGGCCTTTGTCTGCCTGACGGGCGCCGCAGACTGTCGAACTGCGATCCGAGCGCGATGACCGCCGCACCTCGCCTTGGTTCCGGGGTCTTGTATCTTCGGGGACGCATCCGACCATGAGCAGGAACCCGAGCACAGTAACCATTGTTCGAGCAGCCAGCATGTTCGTGTCTCGAGCGGCGTCACGCTTCGGACGCGCGTGCGGGGACCTAGTCCACATACACGGGTGACACAAAGACAATCCACCCGATGGCTACAGCCGCGACGACCCCAATCAACGCGATAATTCCGCCGCGGTAGCCCGCCGCCAGCGAACGGATTCGCCACACCGCCACGGCACCGATCACCGCGAGGAGCGCCAGCACGGCGATCAGAGTCAGCGCGATGATCGAGAACCCCGGCAACGGCGTCAGTCGTGCGAGTGCATCGGCAGATCGTCGTGCGCGTGCGGGCCGACCCGATGGTGGCTCGCGCCGCCTTGGCCGTAGGGATCGACGTGGACCATCACGCTGCCGAGGTGCGGGAGGTGATGGAGCAGCTGGTGGCGGACATCGCGAGCAATGTCATGGCCCTCCGCCACCGACAAAGCGGCCGGCACGGTGACGCTCACATCCGCATGGAGCCGATGACCGATCCACCGCGCACGCACGTCGGTGACCTCCTCGACTCGGGCGGCATGTCCAGCGGCGTGCGTGATCTCGTCCAGCGTCTCGGGCTCCACGCCGTCCAGCACCCGCAGCAGGATCGACCGCGCCGATTGCCAGACGATCACGAGAATCGCGGCTGAGATCACCAGCCCAACGAGGGGATCGGCGAGCGGGTAACCGCCCCACACGCCGACGGCGCCGACGAACACGGCGAGGCTCGTCCATCCATCCACGCGAGCGTGATAGCCGTCTGCGATCAGCGCCGCACTGCCGATCTGCTTGCCGACCCGGATGCGGAAGACCGCGACCGCCTCATTGCCGACGAAACCGACCACGGAGGCGACCATGACGGCCCATAGCAGGCCGACCGGCTGGGGATGGAGGAGCCGGGAGATGGACTCGTACGCGGCCACCAAGGCACTCGCTAGGATGGTGAGGATGATCAAGATGCCCGCGAAGTCCTCCACGCGTCCGAGGCCATACGTGAAGCGGCGGGTTGTGCCCCGGCGGGCCAGCCAGAAGGCGACCCCCAACGGGATCGCCGTCGCGGCGTCCGCGAAGTTGTGGATCGTGTCGGCGAGCAACCCGACGCTGCCCGACAGCACCACCACGATGACCTGGATGGCCGCCGTGATCGTGAGACCGACAAAAGACCACTTCAACGCCCAGAGGCCCCGGTCGGTGGCGGCGATGGAGGGATCGACCACCCCGTGTGAGTGCCCGTGCCCGTGACGACGCCGGTGGCCGCCGTGAGGCTCATCGTGATCGTGGTGGTGCCCGTGTTCCATGTCGCCCTCCCGCCCGCAGCTGCTCGGGCGGCCGATCATCCCGATGCGCTGAGCCCGACCAGATACCCGTGCCCGCGAATCGTGTGGATGAGAGGAGGCGCGCCCGGGATGTCGATCTTTCGCCGCAGATGGCTCACGTGCACTTCTAGGGCATTGAAGAGCGTGTCGATGTCCTCCTCCCAGACGCCTTCGGCGAGTTCGCTGCGGGTGACGACCTCCCCGGGCCGCCGCATCAGGATGGCCAGGATCGCGAACTCCTTCGAGGTCAGATTCACGGGCACGCCGGCCCGGGAGACCCGGCGACTCGCCGGGTCGAGGGTGAGGTCGGCGGCCCGAAGCCCCGCCTGGCGGGTGAGATCAGAGCGTCGGAGCAAGGCATGGATCCGCGCCAGCAGCTCCGAGAACCCGAATGGCTTGGTGAGGTAGTCATCGGCGCCCGCATTGAGGCCCTTCACGCGATCCGAGAGCGCGTCGCGCGCGGTGAGCATCAGGATGGGGGTCGAAATGCCGCGCATTCGGAGGTCGCGGCATACCGCGAGGCCGTCCTTACGCGGGAGGAGCCAGTCGAGCAGGATCAGGTCGTAGTTGTTCACGCTCGCCATCTCGTCGGCCGCTTCGCCATCGTAGCTGATATCGACCACGAAGCTTTCCTCTCGCAGACCTTTGGCGAGAAGCTGGGCAGCCTTCTTATCATCCTCGACCACCAGGATGCGCACACCCGGATCGTGCGAGAGGAAACCTGAAGAATCACTGAAACGCCGGCGGGCGTGTGGGCTGGGGGCCGGGCCCCGGGGAAATCCGGTCCGATGCCGGCCAGCCCTCGACCTGCCAGATCGCTAGCGAACCTCCCGAACTTGATCAGTAGGAGTCCGAGCCCCAGTTTCTCGCAGAATGTCTCGGCAGAGTCTCAGTTCGTGAGACTCAGTCTGCCGCACGCTCCTGGCGGCCGCTTGAAGGGAATAAAATCCCACCCGAATTTGAATCCCGACGGGTGCGGTGTTGAGTCAACATCATGCAACTAGTCGATCGGATTGAGGAAGCGCGTGGCGG
>Ga0207684_10001488_pt1 | contig 25197 bp, 28 predicted proteins | sample KBSK5501metaG_FD_184342 | JGI IMG/M metagenome (GOLD analysis project Ga0207684, IMG submission 184342) | Corn, switchgrass and miscanthus rhizosphere microbial communities from Kellogg Biological Station, Michigan, USA - KBS K5-50-1 metaG... | ecosystem: Host-associated > Plants > Roots >...
CGGCCCCCGTGCTGGGGCGGAGCAGGCGGTTGACCATCTTCAGTGCGGTCGTCTTGCCGGAGCCGCTGCGTCCCAACAGCACGACGGTCTCGCCGGCGTCGACGTCCAGGCTGAAGTCGCGCAGGATGTCTTTGCCGCCGACGCGATAGGAGACGTTTCGAAAAGAAACGAGCGGGCTCACGAGGTGGCGGTCGAATCCGGCGCGGCGAGCCACAGATTCTCGGCAAAGGGCCACTCGCTGTCCACCCATTGCGCCTCGCACGTGAAGCCGGTGCGATGAGCCATGCCGGGAATCTCTTCGACGCGGTACTTGTGGCAGGCCTCGGTCCAGATCGTTTCGCCTTCTTGCAGCCGGCCGGTGAAGTCGGCGGCCCGAATCGTCACGACCTGCTTCGTCGTCGAGCGTAGGTGTATCTCGATCCTCCGTTCGCGATCGTTCCAGCGCGCCTCGTGCGCGAAGTTGCGCAGTGCGAAGTCTCCGCCCAGTTCGCGGTTGATGCGGGCCAGGAGATTCAGATTGAAGGCCGCTGTCACGCCCGCGGGATCGTCATAGGCCAAGAGCAGGTCGGCCACGGGCTTCTCCAGATCGGTGCCCAACAGGAGCGCGTCGCCCGGCATCAGGCAGTGCCGGATCTCGCGCAGGAAGCGCTCGGCCGCCGGACGGTCGAAGTTGCCCACGGTGCTTCCCAGGAACAGCACGAGAAGCGTCTGCCCCGGTCGTCGTTGTGAGGCCACCTCGCGCAGACCTTCCAGATAGGATTTCTCCAGGCCCACGACGCTGAGGGCGCCTACGGGCGAGAGTTCCTGCCGGCATTTGGCCAGCGCGGTCGGCGAGGTATCGACAGGGAAATAGACGACGGCTTCCCGCTTGGCGAGGGCCTCGAGGAGCCACCGCGTCTTCCGGCCGCTGCCGCTGCCGAGCTCGGCCACGATCACCGGCGGGGACAGGCGTTCGATGATGTCCCGAGCGTATCGGCGTAACAGGCGAGTGCCGGCGCGCGTCAGTCCGTATTCCGGCAGCACCGTAATCGCTTCGAACAGCGCGGTGCCGACTTCATCGTAGAGATACTTCGACGGCAGTTCCTTTTGGCCCGGTTTGCTGAGCCCCTCGCGCACGTCGCGGGCGAACTCGAGAAGAGCTTTGGATGGTGCGGTCGGCGCGGCCATTAATTCTCGACGCACCGGAAGGTGGCATAGACATAGGGATAGTTCGGCCGGAACCAGTTGCGGAATGACCGGCGCAACAGCCGCGCCGCGGTCCGAGGCGAGGCGCCTTTCATCACGTAATGGGCGCCGTCGAAGAACGGCGCCGAGTAGCCGGGGTAGGAGGGAAAGGGCTGGAAGCCGGGGAACGGGCGGAAGACCGTCGAGGTCCATTCCCATCCGTTGCCGAGCAGTTGGGACACGCCGAAGGCGCTGTCCCCCAGCGGGGTCGCGGTGACCGGGACGGGATCCCAACGAGTAAAATCGAAGTTGCCTCGGCGCTCATCGGGGGACTCGTCCCCCCACGGATAGAGCCGCTCCTCGCCGGTCGGCGTGCCGTAGGCCGCGCGATGGAACTGAGCCTCGGTCGGCACGGCCTGGCCCATCCATTGCGCGTAGTCTAGGGCTTGCATCCAGGTCACGTAGACAGGCCAATCGAGCGGCAACGGAATTTCGCCGAACATCGTGCGCCAGAACCACTGATCGCCGCGTCTCGTCCAGAAGTGCGGGGACGCGCCGCCCTTACGCACGAACTCCAGGTATTGGCCGTTGGTGACGGTGTATTTGCTGATCGCGAACGAGGGGACGGCGAGAGTACGCGCGTTAAACTCGTTATCCCAGCCGAAGCCGTCCCCGCGGGGTCGGCCCAGCGTGGCCGGACCTTCCGGAATCTCGATCATCGTATGAATCGGAGTGGGACCGGCGAGCGTGGGAGCAGTCTGCTGAACGAACTTCTGGATCGGCGACATGTTATGGAGGATGTAGGCGAAGGTCTCGGCGTGCATCAGCCGGTGCTCGAGTACGACGTGGAGCATCGGCTCCGGCGTTTCCGCCAACACCTCATCGAGCGCCTGGCGGACGCGCTTGTTGTAGCCGCGCACTTCCTCCACCGAGGGCCAATCCGAGGCGCTGTCGTTCGGCAATTGTCCTACCGGCGGGTCAATGCCGAAGGCAAACAGCTGATCAAATGAGGGATGGAAGGGTTTGAGGCCCAGCGCGCCCTGGCCGAGCTGGTTCCAATCAAACGCCTCGAGATGGCCGAGGTAGAAAATCAGACGATGGCGTTCCGGGACCGGCCGCTCGTAAAACGAGTCTGGCCGCACCATCGCGAAGAGAGAATCGGTTTGCGCCCGAGCTTCAGTGAGCGCTTGGGCGAGGTGCGCGTGCGCGCGTGGCGTCATACGGAGGCCCCTCCGTGGGTGTGCAACCCCGCGATTGTGCCTGTTCTACCTCACGGAAGGCAAGCGAATGGTGTAAGCAGGGGGGCACTACTTCAGAGTCGTGAGAAACTCGCGAAAATGCGCAGTCTGCAGAAGACCGCCTCCACGATGGACCAACGCAATTCGCCCTTGAGAGTCCAGCAGGACATAGGTCGGCGTGACAGTGATCTTGAAGGCCTTGGACACGTCGTTGTCAATGTCGTACGCGGTCGGGAAGACAAACGTGCTCTGGTGCGAATAGACATATTCTTCAACATTACGGCGCCTGTCCGCAAACCCGATCGAGATCAGACGAAGCTGAGGCGGCTTTTCTTGGGCATGGAATTGCGCCATCAGGGGCAACTCGCGCTGACAGACCTTACACCACGGCGCCCAGAATATCAGCAGTGCCGGCTGGCCCTTGAGCGATTGGTTGTTGTAGGCCTCACCGCCCAACGTGACAACGTCAAAGGTAGGCGCCGTCGCATCGGTGGCTTGGGCCCCTGGGCCATGAACGGTCATGACCAATACGAACAGGCCCGCACCGATCACGCGCGTTCCCCATCGTAAGAGGGGGCTTCTGAGGGCCCCCTCCCACGCAGACTCCAGGCGATTGTGCTGCATGAGCCCTGTGCGCTCCGTTACGGCTTGATGTAGAGATAGCCCTGCTGCTGAAGATCCGCGATCCGTTTCACCGCGACCGGGTGCAAGGTCGCGACGAACCCCTTGGCGAGATTGTCCAGCGTCTTGTTGTAGAGTTTCATCGAGACCTGGCACATCTCCGCGTGGACGCCCTTGTCAATGATGGCTTGGAACCGCTTCGTCATCTCCGGGTCCATCTTGTCCTTTTCGAAAAGCTCGAGCGCCGGCCCGTGCACGACCAGCTCGACATCGATGTTCTCCGGTCCGCCCTCGGCTTCGATGTGCTTGTTGATGAGCGCGAGAGCGTACTTGGCGACATCCGGGTCCTTGCCGTCCACATGGTAGACGACTTTGACCTTGGCTTTCCCCTCCGCCGCCTGGACAGAGTTGGGGCTTAACGGAAGCGCCAGCAGCGCGAACGCCGCGAGCGCGGAGATGAGCACGTATTTTGATTTCAACATAAAGGCCTCCTTGGTTGGAAGAACAATGGATTGGAAACCGCCGTCCACGTTCTATTGTGCGCTTCCATCTGGAATGAGCGCAACTAGCTTGCCGCGGCGATCATGCGGATGCGGTGGTTGAAGGTGTCGGCAATATAGAGATTGCCGGATGGGTCCAGGGCGACGCCGAAGGGATAGTTCAGGCTGCAGGAAGAGGCCGGCCCGCCGTCGCCGGTAAATTGCGCCACGCCGTTGCCGGCGAGCGCGGTGATGATTTTGGTTTTGGGGTTCCACTTCCGGATGAGATGATTGTCCGAGTCGGTGATGTAGAGCGTCCCGTCGGCGGCGAGCGCGATGCCGGCCGGCCTCGACAGGCCCGTCGAGAACTCGTTGGAGACACCCTGATAGCGGTACTCAGTGCCGTCCCCGGCGATGGTGGTGATGATCCCCGTGGCGACGTCCACTCTGCGGATGCGCCCGCTGAAGGTGTCGGCGATGTAGAGACTGCCGTCGGCGTCCAGCGCCAGCCCGCTGGGACCGGTAAGCCCCGCCTGCCGCGCCGGCTGCCCGTCGCCGTCATAGTCCTGCTCGCCGCTTCCGGCATAGGTGGAGATCGTGCCGGTCGCCAGCTCCACCATTCGTACGCGAAAGTTCGCCAAGTCCGCGATGTAGAGCCGCCCTCGTCTTTCATCAAGTGCGAGCGCCGCCGGCTCGTTGAGCATCGCCTTCTCCGCCGGCCCGCCGTCGCCCGAGAAGCGGGCTGTGCCGGTACCGGCTAGTGTGCGGATGCGGCCAGTCGCCACGTCCACGCATCTGATCCGATGATTGAACGTGTCGGCGATGTAGAGAGTGCCGCGACTGTCCACTGCGACGGCTGAGGGAAAATTGAGGGTTGCCGCGACGGCCGGCCCCCCGTCGCCCTTGAAGCGCCCTTTCTCCGCCGCGCCGACGAGGAACCGAACCGTGCCGCTCTGGTCGGCGAGCTGCACGACTTTGTCGTCCTTCGCCTTGACGGGGTCGGCCAACGGGTCAAGCTCGTCGTCGGACTGAGCGGGTGAGGCGGATGGCATCGCAGGTGCCGGCGAGGTTCCTGAGCCTTCTCCGGTGATGGTGGTAATCACCCCCGTTAGGAGATCAACCTTGCGGATGCGGTGGTTCTCGGAGTCGGCGATGTAGAGCGTCTGCCCGATGACGGTCACGCTCTTCGGTTCGTTGAGCGTCGCCTGAACCGCCGGGCCGCCGTCGCCGGCACCGCCGGGCTCACCGGTGCCGGCGACGGTCGTGATGGTGCCGGGAGCGATGGTGGGCATGAAGTCAGGCGCGGGCGAGTTCCTGCCGGACGAGACGACCCATTTCCTGCGTGCCCACCACCTTGGCGCCCGGTGACTGGATGTCCTTGGTCCGGCACCCACCTTCGAGTACACGGACGATCGCCCGCTCGATGGCCGCCGCTTCCTTGTCGAGGTTGAAGGAATAGCTCAGCATCATGGCCGCCGAGGCGATGGTCGCGATCGGGTTGGCGAGGTCCTGGCCGGCGATGTCGGGGGCACTGCCGTGGATCGGCTCGTACAATCCGATCGGGCCTCCGGCGCCGACGCGGCTCCCGATGCTGGCGGAGGGAAGCATGCCGATCGAGCCAGTCAGCATCGCGGCCTCGTCGCTGAGGATATCGCCGAAGAGGTTCGTGGTCACGAGCACGTCGAACTGTTTCGGGTTGCGGATGAGCTGCATCGCGCAGTTGTCCACATAGAGGTGCGACAACTCGACGTCCGGATAGCCTTTCGCCACGCCGATGACCACTCGGCGCCAGAGTTCCGAGGACTCGAGCACGTTGGCCTTGTCCACGGACGTGACCTTCTTGCGGCGCTTGCGCGCCGCCTCGAAGGCGATCTTGGCGATGCGGATGATCTCCGCCGTGGTGTAGACCTCGGTGTTGACGCCCTTCTCGCCATCGGCCGTCTTCTCGATGCCCTTGGGCTTGCCGAAATAGATGCCGCCGGTCAGCTCGCGGACAACCAGCAGGTCCGTGCCAGTGATGACCTCCGGCTTGAGCGTGGAGGCGTCCGCCAGCATCGGATAGAGCTTGGCGGGACGCAGGTTGGCGTACAGGCCCAGTTGCTCGCGTAGGCCTAACAGCGCCCGCTCCGGGCGTACGTCATAGGCCAGCCCCTCCCACTTGGGGCCGCCGACGGCGCCGAGGAGAATCGCGTCGCTTTCCTTGGCGAGCGTCAGCGTGGCGTCTGGCAGAGGCTTGCCGGTCTTGTCGATGGCGGCGCCGCCGACGTCGGCCTGGCGGAACGCGAAGCTGTGGCCGAATTGTGCGGCGATCGCCTCCAGCACCTGAATCGCTTGCGGCACGATCTCTGGCCCGATTCCGTCGCCGGGGAGGACTGCGATGCGCGCCTTCATGACTTCAGCAATCCCGTTTGGCGGGCATAGGCGAAGACCCCGCCGGCCTTGATGATGTCCAGCAGGTCGCCCAGGGGGCGCAGGCTGTAGGTCTTGCCGTTCGTCAGGTTTTTCAGCGTGCCCGCCGGCACGTTGATCTCCAGGTCGTCGCCGGTCTTGATCTCGGTGATAAGGCGTTGGGTCGATTCAAACGGGATGCAGAAGCCGCCGTCCACCACGTTCCGGTAGAAGATCCTGGCGTACGACTCGGCGATCACCGTCGTGATGCCCGCGATTTGCAGCGCCTCGGCCGCATGCTCGCGCGAGGAGCCGCAGCCGAAGTTCTTTCCGCCGATCACGATCTGGTAGAACGAGCGGTAATCGCCGTCGGGGACGAACTTCATGTTTCCTTGCGGAAGCCCGGCGGCTGCGTCGGGAATACCGGAGAACGCGTACTTTCCGTAGAGCTTGCGCTCCTCGGGATCGCTCAGGCTGTAGACCAGATGTTTCGCGGGGATGATCTGGTCAGTGTCGATGTTGTCCCCGATGACGTATGCTTTACCTTTAATGATGTCCTGCATAGTTCCTCACAATACTTCCTCATCCTCGAGTCGCCAGGCCGGATCCACGATGCACAGGAAGACAAGTTCCTCTGGGCCGGTGTTCTCCAGATGCTGCACGGCTCCGGGCGGCACATACAGAGCCTGCCCCGGCGCGACTGCGGCCGATTCGCCGTCCACGTGCATCCGGCCCTGCCCGCTGAGGAAATAATAGACCTCCGAGGTCTTCAACCGATGCGGCAGCGACGCCGTCCCTTTGGCCAGCTTCGCATGCGCCAGGCTATAGCCGATGGCGGCTTTATTGCGGGCGGGATGAAGCAGCTCGCGGAGGACCGTCTTGTCCCCGGCCAGAATCTCTTTGCAGTCAGCGAGCGACCTTGCGAGCACAGTCCATCCCGCTCACAAGAATTCGCGCGGGTCGGTGATCGTACCCGTGATCGCGGAGGCCGCCACCGTATAGGGAGAGGCCAGATAGACCTGAGCCGTCTTTGAGCCCATGCGGCCGGGGAAGTTCCGGTTGGTGGTCGAGATGCAGACCTCGCTCTTGTTCAGCCGGCCGAATGTGTCCGACGGGCCGCCGAGGCAGGCCGCACAGGATGCCCCCTGCGAGATCTTTGCGCCTGCCTTCTCGAAAATCTCCGCGAGGGTTTGCCCGTCCAGCTTGGTGGTCGCCAGGCCCTTGGCCACTTCGGTCGTCGCCGGAACTATATACGTGTCGGTCTTCACCTGCCGGCCCTTCAGGATCTTCGCGGCCGCCACGAAGTCATTCAGCTTTCCGCCTGTGCAGGAGCCGATATAGGCGCGGTCCAGCGTGATGCCGGCGCACTCGCGGGCGGTGCCGCGGTTGTCCGGCGAGTGCGGTTTGGCGACCGTCGGCTGGATGTCGGCGGTCTTGTAGCGCCGCGAGCTGTGAAAGTGGGCGTTCGGGTCGTCGGCCACCGGCTGGTACGGTTTGGAGGTCTTGGACTTGACGAATTTCTCCGTGACGGCGTCCACGGGGATCATGCCATTCTTGCCGCCGGCCTCGATCACCATGTTACAGAGGGTCATCCGCTCCTCGATCGAGAGCGACATGACGCCGTCGCCCGCAAACTCCATGGCACGGTACGTCGCGCCGTCCACGCCGATGTCGCCGATGATGTGCAGGATAAGGTCCTTGGCCATCAGATAGGGCGGGAGCGGCCCTTCGAATTCGAAGCGCATCGTCTCCGGCACCTTCACCCAGAGCTTGCCGATGCCCATGATCAGCGCGGCGTCGGTGTTCCCGATCCCCGTGGCGAATTCGCCGAAGGCGCCCGCGGTGCAGGTGTGCGAATCGGTGCCGAAGAGCACCTCGCCCGGGCGTGTGTGCCCTTCCTCAGGCAGGGCGATGTGGCAGACGCCCTTGTACTTGTCCGTGCCGACGTCATAGTAGTACGGCAGAGCCTGCTCCTTCACGAAGGCGCGCAGGACGTCGATGTTGCGGTGCGCGTGCTGGTCGTTGGTGAAGATGTAGTGGTCCGGGATGATGACGACCTTCTCCCGATCCCACACCTTGGCGGTCGGCCCGAATTGCTTGCGGAAGATGCCGATCGTCCCCGGTCCGCAGACGTCGTGGGTCATGAGGATGTCCACGTCCACCCAGATATGGTCGCCCGGCGCCACGCTCGTGCGTCCCGCGTGCCGCGCCAGGACTTTCTCTGTCATAGTCATGCTCATAGAAGCCTCATTCTAGCGTGAGAAACGCCGGAAGTGCAATATCGGCGCGATTGACAAGGCAAACGACGTTCGGCTATCGTAACTCTCTATGTATGTGAGCCCGAACGCCGGCGCCGGGGATAATCTGGAGCCGATCGTCATACCCAGCGTCATTCCGTTGTTTCCCCTCCCGAATGTGGTCTTTTTCCCTCAGACCTATCTGCCGTTGCATGTCTTCGAATCCCGCTATCGCCAGATGGTCCGGGATGCCGCCGCCAGCCACCGGATGATCGGCATGGTGCTGCTCAAGGAGGGGTGGGAGTCCGAGTACGAAGGCCGGCCCCCGATTTTTCCGGTCGGGGCGGTGGGCCGGATGGTCGCCGTGCAGTCCCTCTCGGACGGCCGGTTCAATATATTACTGCAAGGGCTGCGCCGGTTTGAACTCCAGGATGAAGTCGGTCTCGAGGCCTACCGCCAAGGGAAGATCACGCTCACGGAAGTTGCCCAGCCGGAGACGAAACTCCTGCCTGAACTGCGGGCGGAAATCCTGAAGATGGTCGGCAGCTTTTTGCTGTCCCACGAGGACGGCCTGGCACTGGCGAACTTTCTGAAGCAGCCTGTGGACGATGAGACGCTGGTGCACAATCTCTCCTTTGGGATAGACTTCACGCCGTTGGAGAAACAATTTCTTCTGGAAGCGGAGTCCCTGGTCCAGCAAGCCCGCCGCCTCCTTGACCTGCTGCAGTTCAAGCGTTACGAGCGGCCCGATTCGCCGGCCGGATGGGGCTGACCGTGGGCGGCCCTTTCGCGATCGAGGTGACGCGCCTCTCCAAAACCTATGAGGGGAATGTCACCGCCATTGAGGACGTCTCCTTCCAGGTTTCTCCAGGAGAGGTCTTTGGGTTGCTGGGTCCCAACGGGGCGGGCAAGACGACGACCCTCCGCGTCCTGATCACGGTCCTCCGTCCGTCCGGCGGCTCCGCGCGCGTGCTGGGGATGGATGTCGTCAAGCAGGCGACTCAAGTCCGTCAAGCCATCGGATACGTGCCGCAGGAGCGGGCCATCGACCGGTTCCTCACCGGCCGCGAGCATCTCCAGTTGTTGGCCAGTCTCTATCACCTTCCGAAAGACCGCGCGGCAACCCGCATCGAGGAGGTGCTGAAGCTGGTCAATCTCGAGCACAAGGCCGACGAGGTGGCGCGGAACTACTCCGGCGGGATGAAGCGCAAGCTGGACATTGCCTGCGGACTGATTCCGGACCCGCAGGTACTGTTCATGGACGAGCCCACGCTGGGCCTGGACGTGGAGAGCCGCCTGAAGATCTGGGAGCACGTCCGGCAATTGAAGGCCCGCGGGATCACCATTTTACTGACCAGCAATTACCTGGATGAGGCGGACCAGCTCTGCGACCGCATCGCGATCATCGATGGGGGGCGGGTCAAGGCCATCGGCGCTCCGAGCGAGCTGAAGTCCGGCCTGGGCGGCGATGTCGTCACCCTCACCTTGGCGCCTACTGATTTGGACAAGGTGGAAGCCTTGGCGCAGGCCCTGAAGGCGCAAACGGGAATCAGGGCCGTGAGCACGAAACAGAATGTCCTGGACATCCGCGTCGCCTCGCCCGAGCAGACGCTGCCGGCCATCTTGACCCAGGTGGGCGCGCACCGGTGCCGCCTGGAGTTCGTGGACTATCACCGGCCGCGCCTGGACGATGTCTTCCTGGCGCACACCGGCCGAAAGATCACGGAAGACTGAATGCAGATGTATCTCCAGGAAGTCGGCGCGCTGACGATGCGCTGGGTGAGGCGGCTGAGCCGCGAGCGGTTCAGTATGCTGTTCACGCTGGCCCAACCGATGGTGTTCTGGCTGATCTTCTTCGGGAACCTGTTCCAGAAGACCGCCAACACGCAGGTCGTCCAAGCCCCGAGCTACATCGCGTTTCTCGCGGCCGGCGTCGTCGTGATGACGATCCTGAACAACGGCCTGGCGGGCGGGACGGACCTCCTGTTCGACAAGGAGAACGGCTTCCTGGAGCGGCTGATGTCCACGCCGATCTCCCGGACCTCCGTGGTCATCAGCCGGTTCCTGTTCGTCATGACGATCACCTCTGGGCAAGTCCTGGTCATCCTGGGCGTGGCCTATCTATTCGGCGTGCATCCGGTGACCGGCTTCGGCGGCGTGGCCGTGATCATCCTGATCGGGCTGCTGTTCGGGGTCGGGCTGATAGCCATCTCCATGGCGCTGGCCTTCTCGGTGAAGAGCCACGGCGATTTTTTCTCGATGCTCGGCTTTCTCTCCCTGCCGATGATCTTCCTCAGCACGGCCCTGGTGCCGCTCTCGGCCATGCCAGGCTGGATGGCGGTGCTGGCCCGGCTCAATCCGATGACCTGGGCCATCGACGCCGTGCGGCCGCTGATCCTCACCGGCTGGGGCGCGGCCGTCAAGCCGCTCATCATCGTCGTCATCGTCATGGTGGTCTTCGATGCTATCTGCCTCTGGGGCGCCGCCCGCGCCTTCCGCCGCACGCTCGGCTAGCGGTTTCTTCCCGATCTCTTTTCTCGCGGGTCCTGTCGCCGAGCAGCCCAGCCTTGCCGCGCCTTTCGCCGTCGCAGCCCCGATGACTCGGCTGTAGGCGCATTCCGCTCGGCCGGGCGCCCGCTCGCCGCCACCCGCCAATTCGACTCCTTCCCTAATTTCGGCTATCCTAAATAACGGTACGGGAGAGGGTAAAAGTGTCCAAGGATGACGATTGGATAGACGCGCGGGTCGGTGAAGCTAGGAAGGTTCACCCGCTTGTGACCGATGGCGTCGAGACCCGGATGAAGGGGATGCTGAAAGGCCAATTCAGCGAGCGGCAAATTCCCCCGATGGAAATGGCCCAAAGTGCTCAGACACTGCTTGCTGACATGGCTACCTCAGACCTGACAAAGGGGGAGATAAGCCATGAGGATTAAGGCCATCGAACTGGCGTGGTTCAGGGGCGCGGCCGACACGGTCACGCTCGACCTCGAGTCCAAATCGATGGTGGTTTACGGTGAGAATGGGTCCGGCAAGTCTTCCTTCGTGGATGCTGTCGAATACGTGCTCAAAGGCGGCAAGATCGGGCACCTGGCCCACGAGTCCAGCGGAAAGCACCAAGAAAAGGGGATAGTCAACACGCACACGCCAGAAGGCGAGAAGACGGAGTTGCAGATCAAGTTTAGGGACGGGTCGGAGCTGAAGATAGAGATCAAGCGGAACGGCACTTCGACGAGTTCCGGTACCGGAAGCGTCGCGATGAACACGTGGGACTACCGGCGCACGGTTCTGAGACAGGACGAGGTCGCAGACTTTATCAGAGGTACCAAGGGCGAAAAGTACTCGGCGCTCCTACCCCTTCTTGGACTCCATCACATGGAGGTGGTGGCCGAGAATCTCCGGCAGCTCGCGAAATCCGTTGACCAGCAGTCGAAACTCAAAGAGGCGCAGTTCACCATCGAAGCGGTCGAAGCCAAGCGGAAGGCGACCTTCGGGACTTCTTCCGACGAACAGGTCCTCAAGAAGATCCAAGAGCTTCACAAAAAGTACTTTGTAGACAAGGCAACCACGCCGGAACCTCTGTCCTGTTGCCGGGAGCTCGAAGCGGAACTCGAAGCGAGGCTTGCTCGGTCTTCTGCCGACCAGAGGAAGCACGTCGCCCTTCAGACCATAGCGGAACTGGACGTCAAAGGTCACGTCGGAGCCGTGCGATCGGCCAGCGTTAAGCTGGCTGGCAATTTGGAGCCGCTCATCACGGAGAAACTGGAAGTGCTCCAGCCTGCTGGCATCTTCGCGGAAAAGCTGGGAGAAGAGAAAGAAATCAATTGCCCTGCGTGCGGGCGGTCCATACCTGTTGAGGCGTTCCAAGCGCACATCAAGTCTGAGAAGGAGCGCCTTCAGGAGATTATTGACGACCTCGACACCCGCAAGACAGCCATTGGGATGCTGTGTGACACCCTGAAGACGCTTAAGTCGAGTTTAGGCAAGGCCGATGTGAAGTCGTGGCGTGACAACTTGGCCCAGGGCGTACTTACCGACAGTTTTGTGTACCTTGATGCGCTCAACGCCGAGGCGCTTCGCACCGCGTGCACCGAGGACGTCCTAAAGAACATCGAAAATAAGTTGCTACCTTTGATTGACGCCGCAGTGCAGGAAGCGAAAACCGCTCCGCCGGACGCTCAGCAACTTTCGACGGACAAGAAGACAATCGAGGTAGGCAAGGCCGTGATTGGTGCTAAGGACCTGGCCGCGTCGGCAGCGCGTGCCGAAACCCTGATCGCTTTCCTGGGCTCACTTGAACATGGTGTCCGAGAAGAGATCAGGGTGCGGTCTCAGAAAGTGATTGACGAGATTTCCGCCGACATCCAGGACATGTGGTCTATCCTGCATCCGGACGAGGCGATCGAGAACGTTCGGCTTTACGTCCCTGCCGATGCGGCCAAGGCCATTGACATTCAGCTAAAGTTCTACGGTGTCGAGCAAGATTCGCCGAGGCTCACACTCTCGGATGGAAACAGGAACAGCTTAGGACTTTGCATTTTCTTGGCTATGGCCAAGCGAGAGGCAGAAAAAGATCGCCCGCTTTTCCTAGACGACGTCGTTATCAGCTTCGATCGTAATCATCGCGGAATGATCGTTGAGTTGCTGGAGAAGAAGTTCGGCGGCCGACAGGTTGTCGTCCTAACCCACGATCGTGAGTGGTACACTGAACTCCGGCAGCAACTCAAGGGGGCGAATTGGACCTTCAAGGCGCTCATGCCATGGGAGAATCCGAAGATTGGTATTCGCTGGTCCGCGAGAACCTCGACCTTCGACGACGCCCGCGCCCAGCTCAAGGAGCGTCCGGACTCAGCCGGGAATGATGCGAGGAAGATAATGGATGTCGAACTCTCGCTCGTCGCAGAGCGTCTGCGGATCTGGCTGCCATACCTGCGCGCCGATAAGAACGACAGGCGCACGGCGCACGACTTCCTGGAGCGCTTACATGCAGACGGGAAGAAGTTCTTTCAAAAGAGAGCGGGCAAGGACTACGTGGTCCACGAGGATGCGATCGTCGCGTTTGAAAACGCGGATCGGCTACTAGTCTCGTGGGCTAACCGCGCGTCACACAGCTTCGATGTCGTTCGCCCGGAAGCGAACAAGCTGATAGAGGCTTGCGAGAGGGCCCTCGAGTTATTCAAGTGCTCATCGTGCGGAAAGGGTGTCTGGTTCGCTGACGCTGAGGGCTCTGAGTGGGTCCAGTGCCAATGCGGCGAAATTCGATGGCGATACTAAAGAAAGGGGGTCAGACTCTATTTATCGCTTTGGCGGCGGCTGAATGTCTTGACCGTTAGGCCACAGCCATGAGAGTCGGCGATCACGTTTACTTTGCTCCAGGCATCCGATTTTCTGATTTGGATCTGGGCGGACCAGGACTTCCGGAGCAATACCGCGCTCGAATAGAAGGGTACTATCTGACTCCTGCCAGCCGGGCGGCGGTGGCTGGTGATGCTTTCGCCGCAGGCCTGCTAGCTCTTGCTGCCGTGGACGCGATGTCGCGCCTTTACTTCGGCCCTAATCGATCCAGCCGGAAGGTTAAACTTGACTTTCCAACCTTCGTGCGTCTGCTCCTGCCGAGCTTTTCTGCACCAGCAAATGCCGAGATACTTTACGACAAGTATCGAAACGGGCTTGTCCACGAGGCTCGTCTAAAGGATGGCTGTCAGTTCGCAGTCGGCCGCACGCAAACACTCGACACTACCGGCCCGACCCCTATCATCGATCCGAGTCATCTGATCGCTGAAGTTCGGTCTGCGTTGGACCAGCTCGTTTCCGAGATGAACGCCAGCCAGACGTTTCGCAACGAGTTCACGAGACTGCTCCAAGAGGAGTTTCGCTACGAACTCGGTTAACCCAGAAAACCGGGTGTCAGAAAACAGCTAGCCCGCTTTTCTTCACGCGGGTGGCGGGGATGGGGCTACTTGGCGTTGGCTGTCGAGCCAGGCCTTGGCGGCGGCAAGGCCGGCGGCTTCGGCGCCTTCCGGATTGTCGAACGTGCCGCTCGCATAGGCCGTGCAAATCGTCGACGCCTGTTTGCCGAGAAGGGTGATGCGGAACTGGCCGGCCCACCGGCCCGGCTCTTTCGGCTCCACCGCGAGCGTGATGGCGTGTAGTTTATACCGGTGTTCCTGATGCCCGCAGCGGTCACAGTAGAGGATGCCGTCGCCGGTTTTCGGATCGATGGTTCGCCTGAGCGGGGGCGTATTGGTCATGCCGAGCATCGCGCCGCCACAATCAGGGACGGGACATGGCTTGCTCAACTTCAGCACGGCGCCAGCATAGCACAAGAAGAACGGGCTAGTTTTCTTCACGCGGGTCGCGCGGAGGGGGGAGGCTTCTTGAAAGCGCTCCGTCCCTCTGATAGAGTGCGGCATCATGTTGTCGCTGCCGGAGATTCAGATCAGGGCGTTGATCCGCCTCCTCTCGGATGGGGACGAACGGATCGCCCGCACCATCGCCGGGAAATTGACGGAGATCGGCGATCCGGCCGTGCCGTTGCTCCGCGAGGCCGAGATCGAGCAGCCGGAGATGGCCGCGCGCATCAGCGGCATCATGGACGACATTCGCGGGCAGCGCCTCGAAGGCGACTTCCATGCCCTTTCGGCCTGCGACGACGACAACCTTGATCTGGAGGCCGGCGCCTTCCTCATCGCGCAGTTCGCCTATCCCGACCTCGAGGCGTCCTCCTATGGCGACGTCCTGGACGCCATGGCGCAGGAAGTGCGCGAGCGGCTGGGGCGCAAGGCCTCGGGCGAGGAAATCGTCAAGGCCATCAATCGGTACCTGTTCGTCGAGCAGGGCTTCGCGGGCAATACCCACCAGTACTACGACGTCGATAATAGCTACCTCAACCGGGTCCTCGAGCGAAAGACGGGCATCCCAATCAGCCTGGGCGCGGTGTACCTGCTCGTGGGCAAACGGCTCAAGCTGCCGGTCTTCGGCGTAGGCATGCCGGGCCATTTCCTCGTGAAGTACGAGGCCGATCGCTACCGCATCTTCGTGGATTGTTTCAACGGCGGGGCGTTGCTGACGCAGAAAGACTGCGCGCGCTTTCTCGATCAGGCCGGCTACGGCTTCGACGAGCGATACTTGCAGAAGACGCCGTCCCGCGCGATCCTCATCCGCATGATCAAAAATCTGGTCGCCATCTACAATAAGATGGAGGACGTGACCAAGGCCACGCGGTTGACCCGGTTCATCGAGATTTTGGGGCTGCCGGGGAAGGACGAGTGATGTCCATCCGCATGCGGTCCCTGGCCAGAGTGATCCTGCCGCCGAATTCCTGACCCGCCTGGGCTTTGACGTCGTACCGTTCCGCCACCGGATAGAAATGGGAGAGGATCAGGCGCTTGACGCGGGCCTCGCGCGCCACGCGCCCGCAGTCGCGCGCGGTCATGTGGCCGGTGCCGGGCCGCTGGACGGGAAAGGAACAGTCCAGGACGGCCACGTCCGCGCCGCGGCATAGTTTCACCAGCCCGCCGCAGTACTCGGCATCGCCTGAATAGGCGAGCGCCGCCCCGCGATGCTCCACGCGATACCCCTGGCAGTGCAGGCTCGGGCTGTGTATCACCGTCCCGGCGGTCACGCGGGTCTCGCCGAGACGGATCGTGCGATCCGTCAGCTCTGTGATCGTGACCCGGAACGGCGCGGATGAGAATCCCGGCATGGCCTTTACGATCGTCCCGAACAGACGACGCGTGCCCCGGGGGCCGTAAATCGTCAGCGCCGGCCTAGGCGCGATGAACTTCGCATGGAAGGCGGCGTCAAAAAAGAAGGTGAAAAAGTCGGCGAAGTGATCCATGTGATGGTGGCTGATGAAGAGATGCCGCAGGCGGTGGCGGTCGGCGCCGACCGTGAGGAGGTTCATCAACGTGCGTGGGCCGAAATCGAACAAGAGCGTCTGGTCGGTCTCGACTAGATAGCCGGCGGCGGCGCGTGTGGGGTGCACGTTGGTCCCGGAGCCGAGCACGGTCAGGCGCATGACAACACCTCGCGGCTATGTTACCATCCGGCTTCGGATTTCGAAATGAGCGAATCCACAGACCATGCGATCCACATGCGGTGCGCGCTCGACGAAGCGCGCCTGGCGGCGGCGGCCGGCGAGGTGCCGATCGGCGCGGTGCTGGTTGTCGAGGGCGCTGTGGTCGCGCGGGCGCACAACCGCCGGGAGGTGTGGCAGGACCCCACGGCCCACGCCGAGCTGATCGCGATCCGGGAGGCGTCGGCGCAGCTTCGGACCTGGCGCCTGGTCGGCGGGACGCTGTACGCGACGATGGAGCCCTGCGCGATGTGCATCGGCGCGGCCATTCTGGCGCGCGTGGAGCGGGTGGTCTTCGGCGTGCGGGATCCCAAGGGTGGGGCCTGCGGATCGGTGCTCAATATTCCGGAGGAGCGGCGGTTGAACCACCGCATCGAAGTGGTCGGCGGCGTGCTGGAAGACGAAAGTCGGGCATTGCTCAAGGAGTTTTTCAAAGGACTGCGGAACGAAGAAAAGATTACTTGAGGTATTGGATATCCAGCCCTTTTGATCGAAGGGCTGGTCTAGCTAGCTCTGTGGAGAGGTGGCCGAGTGGCCGAAGGCGCGGCATTGGAAATGCCGTATATGGGAAACCGTATCGCGGGTTCAAATCCCGCCCTCTCCGCCATCCAATTGCGACATGCTACCGCTCTACCAGTTCGTCGGAGAATGTCGCGATGTTTCTGGTCTCCTGCCGAAGGAGAACAAACAAAAGGAGAAAATTAGATGAGAAAATTCGCAACACTAGTTCTTGCTGTCGCACTGGGTGTCACTCTTCTTGCGATACCGGTCCAGGCGGCGGAACAAAAAACAACGCTGATATTGGGCGGAAAATTCTGCGAGGTTTACCCGAATGAAATCACCCTCGCCTTGATGGCAGTCAAAGGCGTTATTCGGGTTGACCTTAACAGCATGGGGGGCCAAGCCATCGTGGTGCACGACGGAACGGTGAAGCCTGAAGCTCTCGTTGCGGCCATGAAAGATGTCAAAGGCACCAAGGCGGGAGTGGAGTGGTATTGCACGGTGGAAGTCATGAAATAGGGTCTGTGGGGCGGGGTACTGGAAGTGACCGGGAGAAAGGAGAAGGGAAGACCATTTTCCCGCCACGGGGAACGTCATCACACAGAACGCATCGGCTGGTTGCGCGCCGCGGTATTGGGGGCGAACGATGGAATTATTTCGATCGCGAGTCTGGTGCTCGGTGTTGCCGCCGCGCATGGATCTCGCAACGGCATTTTGATTGCGGGGGCGGCCGGCCTGGTCGCGGGCGCCATGTCGATGGCTGCCGGAGAGTATGTGTCGGTCCGTTCGCAGGCGGATACCGAACAGGCCGAACTCGAGCTTGAGCGCAAGGAACTCGACGCCCATAGCGAGTCTGAACATAGGGAGCTAGCGGCAATCTACGTCCGCCGCGGACTCGATCCTGTGCTTGCGAAACAAGTCGCTGAGCAACTCATGGCCCATGACGCGCTCGGCGCACATGCCCGCGACGAACTTGGTATCTCCGAGACTCTCCGGGCACGTCCGATTCAGGCTGCGTTGGCGTCGGCGAGTTCTTTCGCGATGGGAGCAGTCCTCCCTCTCGTGACCGTTGCCCTCGTCCCCCCGGCGAGTCTGATCCTCTTCGTCTCTGGCACGTCACTGGTGTTCCTCGCGATCCTCGGTGGGTTTGCTGCCCGCGCAGGCGGTGCAAGCGTGATCGTGGGCGCAGTACGCGTCACGTTCTGGGGGGCACTGGCCATGGGATTGACCGCAGGAGTAGGGGCGTTTTTTGGAAGGGTTGTCTGAATGACCTGCCCCTCCCCCCGACCAAAGGCATTAATTAGAATCTAGAACCAACCGCTGGTTTCCATTCCGCGTAATATTCCATATACGACCCGATCCACCTTGCATACCACAGGTCCGCCCACTTGCTGACCTCTCCCTTCATCTCGCCATAACGCTTTTCAATGGCGCCGTTGAACGTGTCAAAATTGCCATCAATCTGCAGGAGATCATCATCGGTGAGTTTTTCCCAGTGCTTCTTAAGATGTCCCTCGAGTTGGTCCCAACTCTGTTTGAATTGCTCGTGGTTCATGATGCCCTCCTTGAAAAATCAGCCTAGCTTAATACGTCACCAATTAGATAAGACGCTTTCGGCGCGTAACAACTTAATTTTAGAGTTTATTTCGTAAGGTGCTAATTTGGTTCGGTTTTATATTTTCGTATATCCCAATTTTAAGCCTTTGGGATAGCTCAGTTTGGTGAAGACGCCATTTCCGAACAACTTGATTTCTGTAAGCCGGTCATTTAGAGTCCCGAAGTAGGTTTTGCTCGCGTATTTGATCGAAGTGTCGGTTCCAGCTAGCTGCGTGGAGAGGTGCGAGAGTGGCCGATTCGGACGGTCTCGAAAACCGTTGTCCTCGCAAGGGGACCGTGGGTTCAAATCCCACCCTCTCCGCCAAACTAATGTAGGGGCAGGCCTCCGTGCCTGCCCTGAAGATGGGCAACCACAGGGGGTTGCCCCTACAATTGTGGTACGGCAATAAATTCGATAATTCGTTAAGGGGCCGGGCCCTGTGCAAAAGAAACCTTTGAACCCCGCCAGGTCCGGAAGGAAGCAACGGTAAGGAGGCCCTTCTTTGTGCCGCAGGATCACCTGGCCCCCGTAAAAAGAGCCTGATGGATTATCAAGTCTCTGCCCGCAAGCACCGCCCGATGTCCTTCGCCGAGGTCACCGGGCAGGCCCACGTCGTCCGGACCCTCACGAACGCCCTCACGTCCGGTCGCACCGCGCATGCCTACCTGTTTTCCGGCATGCGGGGGGTCGGCAAGACCACCATGGCCCGCATTCTGGCCAAGGCGCTCAATTGCGAGAAAGGCCCCACGTCCACGCCCTGTCTTACGTGCGCGAGCTGTCGTGAGATCGGGGCGGGCACGTCGTTCGATGTGATGGAGATCGACGGCGCATCCAGCAACAGCGTGGACGATGTCCGCGAGATGCGCGAGACCATCAAGACCGCGCCGGCCCGCGGCCGCTATCGCGTATACATCATCGACGAAGTCCACATGCTTTCGACGGCCGCGTTCAACGCCCTGCTGAAAACGCTTGAGGAGCCGCCCGGCCACGTGGTCTTCGTCTTTGCGACCACGGAATCGCACAAGATTCCCCAGACGATCCTGTCCCGCTGCCAGCACTTCACGTTCCGACGGATCCCGCGGCGCGAAGTCATTGACACCCTGAAACGGGTGGCGGCAGCGGAGGGGATCGTGATCGACGAGCGCAGCTTGGGCGCCCTCGCCCGCGCCTCGGAGGGCAGCCTGCGGGACGCCCTGAGTCTGCTGGATCAGGCCGTGGCTTTCGGCGGGAAACAGGTCGCAGCCGATGACTTGGTGACCCTGCTAGGCTCGGTTCCCCACGAACTGCTCCGGGCGGTGCTGGAAGCCGTCCTGGCGCGGGATGCGGCGGGCGCGCTCCGGTCGCTGGCCGCCGTGCAGGATTACGGATGTGACGTCCGCCAGTTCTGCGGCGAGCTCATGGAGCACGTCCGCAATCTGTTGGTGGCCAAGGTTGTGGCCGATGCCGGCGATCTGATCGAGCTGGGGCCTGAGGAGCAGGCGGAAGTCCAGGCCGATGCCGCGCGCCTCACGTTGGACCATATCCAGGAGTTGTTCCGGGTCTTCCTCCAGGCCGAGGACGGGATTCGCACCAGCCAGCATCCGTGGTTTGTGGTCGAGATGGCCGTGGTGCGAGCCTGCCGCGTCGGCGGTGAACAGCCCAGAATGCCTCCCGCAAGATCCGAGGTCAAAGCGGCCTCCCCGCCGCCTAAACCCGCAACACCATCTGTATTCTCTGCCGCGCTTCCGGCTGCTCAAGCGGCCGTACCCCAAGCCGCGCCGCCCGTGCAAGATGAGCGGCCTCAGGCACCATCGCGGGCGACGCAATCCCTGACGATGCCGCCTCCTCCGCAGGCTGATTCTTCCGAGTCGGCGACGTTGGATTGGGTGGCGGTAGTCGCGCGGGTCCAGGCGGAGCGACCCAATATCGGCGCGTTTCTGGAAGAGTCGGCGCTCGTGAATTTTTCGGGCGATGTGGTGACGATTGGCTTTCTCGCTTCGGCCAGCGCCGCGATGAAGACGATCCAACAGAAGGGCGCTCAGCAGGCGGTGGAAGACGCCTGCTCTACGCTGGCGGGCCGGCGCGTCCGCGTGCGTGTCACAGTGTTGGATGGGGGGACGGATGCGCCGACGGTGGCGAAGCTCCGGAGAGAGCGTGATGCGACGACGGAGCGCCATCTGCGCGAGGAAGTCCTGGCCAATCCGCTCGTCAAGGAAGTCCTGTCGGTCTTCGGCGGAGAGGTGAAGGACGTGCGACGGAATCAAGCCCGGAACGAACGAGAGAATAAGGGGGACGGAGATGTCCGATAAGGGAATGTTCGGCGGGATGGGCAATCTGGGCAACATCATGAAGCAGGCCCAGGCCATGCAGGAGCGTCTCGCCAAGGTTCAGGCGGAAGTCGCCACGAAGACCGTGCAGGCCTCGTCGGGCGGCGGCATGGTGACGGTCGTCGCGAACGGCGGGCTGGAAATCGTCTCCGTGAAGATCGATCCGGAAGTCCTCAAAGCCAGCGATGCCGATATGCTGCAGGATCTCGTGATGGCCGCCACGAATGAAGCGCTCCGGAAAGCGCGCGACATGGTGGCGGAGGAGATGAAAGGAGTGACGGGAGGACTGCAGATCCCGGGACTCTTCTAGCGATGGATCGGAACGGCATTCTTGAGGAACTCGTGCGGGAGCTTGCCGGCCTGCCCGGGATCGGCCGCAAGACCGCGCAGCGCCTCGCCTTCTACATCCTCAAGCAGCCGCGCGAGGAGGCTGACCGCCTGGCGCGGACCATCCGTGCGGTCAAGGAGCGGTTGGGGCTCTGCCTCCAGTGCCGTAACATCGCCGAGGGTGAGCTTTGCGAGATCTGCCGGGACCCGTCGCGCGACAACACCAAAGTCGTCGTCGTGGAGGACGTGACCACGCTGCATGCCATCGAACGCACGGGGGGGTATAAGGGGCTCTACCATGTGCTGGCCGGGGCGCTCTCGCCGCTGGACGGTGTGGGCCCAGCCGACATCAAGGCGCCGGATCTGGTGGATCGGCTCGCGCGGAGCAAGGTCGAGGAAGTGATCATGGCGACCTCTCCGACGATCGAAGGGGAAGCCACGGCCATTTATCTATCCCGTCTGATCAAACCGCTGGGAATTCGGATCAGTCGGATCGCCTGCGGAGTGCCGGTGGGGATGGACCTCGAGTACGCCGACGAGGTGACCTTGATAAAGTCGTTGGACGGCCGCCGCGAAATCTGATCACTTGGCCGCTTTCTGAAGGGCCTCGATCCGCTTCTCCGCCTTTTCGATGCGCGCTTTCTCGCCCGGAGTTTTCTCCACATACGCTAAATAGTTCTCATAGGCCGTGAGCGCGCGGCGCGGCTGGGTGTCTTCAATGGCTTCCGCCAGGTTGAAGTGAGCGTCCGCGTAATTCGGGCGCAGGCCGACGGCGGCCTGAAAGGCCTCCACCGCCCGCGTCTTCTCTCCCATCAGCGCGTAAACCTTCCCAAGATGGTTGACCACGTCCGGAATAGACGGCCGGATCTTCAGCGAGGTCTCGATGGCGTCCGCCGCCTGCGGGAGCAGGCCTTTGTCGCGATAGGAAAGCCCCAAGCGGTGCAGGGCTTCGGCCTGATAGAGGGGTTCGCTCAAACCGATCGCCGTCGAGCGGCCGTAGGCCTCGATGGCGACATCGACCTCTTTTTCTCCGCACAAACCGAAGTGGGCCACCTCTCCCTTGGCGAAGTGCTGGCGGGCGATGTAGTCCCGGCTTTCGCTCTCGGCCGGTCCATAAACAGTCTGCGGCGCGGTTCTCGCCGGTAAGTGGATACGACGCAGGTAGTCCGGCTTGTACGGAGAGAGCAGCGGTGCGTAGGCGGTGAGCACGTTCGAATCGAGATAGAGGATCTGGCGGTCTTTATCGGGGATCACGATCGCCTTTCCGCTCACGCGCGCCCCCTGGTCGCTGTAGAGACGTCCGGATCGCAGGCTAGCCGCGCGGCCAGGCAGCCCTGACGGCAGGAGAAATTCAATAGGCTTCTGTTTGGCTACCCATGCCGCATACTCTGACTGAGTGGCAAGATCCAGGCCTTCATAGAGGATGCCGATGTAGCCGACCAGAAAGCCACTGTCGTCGAAGAACAGATGATATTCGCTTTCACGGCCGGCCGTGGGTCGGTAGACGGTGATCTCTTCCCCCATCCCCCACGGAATCCGGTCGGTCCGGCGTTCGGCTTCGCGCATGAGGACGTTCTCCCGGCGGTCGCACAGGTTCCACGCCGGTGAAGGGAGAATGTGGGGAGCTGGTAGTGCTACGGGAGGGCTGCCGCCGCAGGCCGGCATGAGGCCGAGGAGAACCCCTGCGATCAGGCCGGCTCGGAATGGATGGTACGTACGTAAAGCCAGAGGACTAAAACGGAACGCTTCTCACTGAGTTTTGACGGCGTCCTTTTGCTGTTCAGCGGTCTTTTGTTGTTCCCCTTGTTCTCGATTCTGGTCGAACTGGTACACGAAGGTTTCCCAGCTATACCGGTACTTGGCAAAGCGCCGACGATAGAGTTCGTCTTGAGGCGTGTATCCGAAGAGTTCTGGGTCTTGGTAAGCCAAAAGGTAAAAAGGTTGGCCGAGGACCAGATCACCAACGACACCGATAGGGTTCAGGAGAAACGCGAACCACCGCAATGGAAACCCGCCGTCCCAATCGCGGCTGATCAGCCCTTCGTCAAGACCGACAGGGAGATCCTGAGGGCGGGGCGTTGGATAGATGTCATTCGAAATCCCGGCACAGGCAGACAGGCCCAGTGCTGTGACCAGCAGGATCGCCATCAAGCTACGCGTCAGTATCATGTCCAGCCTCCCTTCCACGAAACAGACACCACTGGCAAGGAGTGTAGCAAAGACCCCCTTTATTGTCTAGGAAAAAATTTGAAGGCGGTGGTGCAAAGAAGAACTTGCTTGTCCTGAATTCGCCATAGTTTTCAATGGCTCGCGGTACGAGCAGGAGACTATTGGAGGTATTGGATATCCGCTCACGTTTGATCGAAGGAGGGACTGGAGGTATTGGATATCCGCCGCGAGTTAATCGAACGCGGCGGTACGAGCAAGCTCGGTTTGGTGGGCGATACAGGTTTTGAACCTGTGGCCTCTTGCGTGTGAAGCAAGCGCTCTCCCCCTGAGCTAATCGCCCGAATCCACCGCCGCAACAGCGGAGTTGACGGTAGCATACGGAGTGGAGGCAGTCAACCATCGAGCACGCTACAAAACCTGTAATACGAAGCACTTGAGATACTCGCTCTCCGGCATTCCGAGTAGAATCGGATGGTCGCGTCCCTGCGCGCTTTGGACCACTACCCTCACGGCCCGGCGGACGTCTCGCGCGGCGTCCCAGAGGAGGCGACGGAACGTCTCGGCGTTGAGGTGATACGAGCAGGAGCAGGTGACTAGAAACCCCTTAGGACGGAGAAGACGCATCGCCCGCAGGTTGATCTCCTTGTAGCCTGCGAGGGCTTCCTGCAGACGGGCTCGTGTCTTGACGAAGGCGGGGGGATCAAGGATGACCAGGTCGAAGGCCTCCCGGCGGCGGTCCCGTTCCTTGAGCTCGTCGAAGACATTGCCGACTCGAAAGATGCAACGATCCGCCAGCCCGTTCCGTTTGGCCAGCGCGGTCGCCCCCTCGATGGCGGATACCGATTGGTCGATGCCGGTCACGCGGGCGGCCCCGTAGCGGGCGGCATGGAGCCCCCATAGGCCGGTGTAGCAAAAACAATCCAAGACCTCCGCTCCGTCCGCCACCCTTTCCAGCAGACGATAGTTGTCGACCTGATCGAGAAACAGGCCTGTTTTTTGCCCCTCCAGAAGATCGATCGTCACGGCCAAGCCGTTGATCGGTACGGTCAGGGAAGGCGGCAACTCGCCGCGGACGACACTGTGTTCCCGGCTGAGGCCTTCGCGCTCCCGCATTGGGGAATCGTTGCGGGCCACGACCGCCTGCGGCCTGAGAACCTCCCCGAGAGCCTGGAGGATGAGCTCGCGGCGGCGGTCCATGCCGGCAGTCAGAATCTGGATCGCGACAGCCTCGCCGTAACGGTCCACGATCAGGCCGGGCAGTCCGTCCGCCTCGCCGTGCACGACGCGATAGGACGCACGAGGTTCCAACATGCGATCCCGCCAGGCCTGGGCTTCACGGATGCGATGAATGAAAAAGTCCAGATCGATGGAGGCGCGGTCGCGCGCGAGCAGGCGGATGACGATGGCGGAGCGGGGATTGATATAGCCGCGACCAAGGAAGTGTCCGCGGCTGTCGTGGACATCCGCCAGGTCGCCGGGCTCCACGCTCGGCGGCCATCCTTGCAGCTCGTTCCGATAGATCCAGGGGTGGCCGGCGAGCAGCCGGTCTTCTTCTCCCGGCTTGAGACGAACGGTATGGATGGACTCCATGGAATTAGGATGAATCAGGAGCGTTAAAATTCAAAGTCCAGAATGCTTTTGAAGACGACATAGTCGCTCGCTTGGGTCCAGCCGAATTGCATGCCCAGGTCCCAGCCCACCGGCCCGACCTTGAACTTGACGGCCGGGCCCCAGGAATGGCTCTGCGCGTTCGTCGTCGGGAAGCTGCCGATCGGCCCGAAATTGCCGAACCCCTCCACTCCCACACGGAACGCGGGCGAGGCGAACCAGTACCACCCATTCTCATAGCCGAATCTGACCCGCGAGGCGTCGTTGAACTCCCGTTCCCAGACGGGGTTCAGCCGGACCATGAAGTTCTTGAATTGGCTTTCCAACAGAAGTTTCCATTCGACCTCGTCATTATGCTCGAAGCGCCGCTGGGGCACTGTGTACTCGAGGTACAGTCCCACAGCCGGCCAGTAGTCATGGCGATCCAGCAACCGATACACGGTTTCATACCGGTGGCCGACGAACGTCAGTTGTTCTTGTCCACCTTT
>Ga0207684_10001489_pt1 | contig 25196 bp, 33 predicted proteins | sample KBSK5501metaG_FD_184342 | JGI IMG/M metagenome (GOLD analysis project Ga0207684, IMG submission 184342) | Corn, switchgrass and miscanthus rhizosphere microbial communities from Kellogg Biological Station, Michigan, USA - KBS K5-50-1 metaG... | ecosystem: Host-associated > Plants > Roots >...
GCTTTGTTCTCCCAGACGGGCAAATGCCGTTTGCTGGCACGCAGTTTCGGGCAAGTTGGGCAATGTGGTGAGTCGGGACACCCATCGTGCATTGGCAAATGGACACAATTGCCAATCCCATCAGGCAGCGGAGACACATACAATTTGCCCACTTTGTTCTCAACCCAGCCGCCATCGGCCCCGCCCTCTGGCTGAGCCACTTGCACCTGGGAGGCCATCATCTCAGCAGCATAGGTCTGGTGCTTTTTGACACGGTAGGCATCGTACTTGGCCTTGAGACTGGTAAGGTACACTTTCACATACTTCTCCGTCATGGAAAGGCTCTTGTGTCCGAGAAACTCTTTGACGGTGTAAATATCGACCCCTTGCTCGATCATGTCGGTTGCAACGGAATGCCTGAATTGATGAGGCGTGATCTGGTATGGCAGTTCTTCGTGCTTGAGGTAGGGTGCTAGTTTCTTGAGAGCGGACTGGATCTGCATACGTGAGATGATACCCTTCTCTATCCGAAACAGGTAATGGGCGTCAAAGTGGTCTGGAAGTTGCTTGGCCCGCTCCTGCTGACGACGGATGGCATCAATCACCCCATCACTGGCACGGGTTGGGATATGATGTTCGCGACCCATTTTGGTGTTGATGGAATCAATACAAATCCACCAGTAACCATCTGAATCCTGGCTAAGGCATCCCTTCCTGCCATGCTCATCAGGTGCTTTGAGATGAGCGAGATCCTCAAAACGTATGCCGGTGTGGCGCAAGATGAGCAGCGCGTCCCAAAACATTGGTGCAAGGATAACAGGGTCCTGGCCTTCTTTCATCGCTTGTTCTGCTTGCTCCAGCAAGGGATCAAGTTGATCGAGAACATCTGGAGGGATGGGGCGAGGGAGTGCCTCTGGCCTAGATGGAATATCTTCCTCCCAAATGAGGTTACGGGGAGGTCGAGGGCCTGTCCAAGCCGGGGAGGTTGCCATATACCCAAGCATACTTTGCGATGCACGCAGACTTCTGCTTGCTCGGTATTCACTTAATCGGCCCAATTCAGGGAGCAGAGTTTCGATATGGTTTCTTGTGAGTGTACCCATATGTACTTCAGTTGGAAAGAGTGTCAGAACCGGCCTCAAATGCAGCATTACATTCTTGAAGGTGTAGGCTTCCCATCGAGGGAGCCGTTGCCGGAAGTACCGCTTGACCTGCTCACGAAGCACAGGGTTGATGATCCAGGAGAAATCTACTTCAAAGGCAGAAGGTGGTAGATGCTTGGGATATTCATGCTTGAGCAACCTCATATCCCACACATCCTTCGCCAGTTCTTCCTCGATGCTTGTGGCAGGCTGCACCGCAAGATGTGAGGCGAGATGGTGCCGTCTAGTGGCAACTCCAAGGGCTTCTACTGCTGCCACAAATCGTTCATCACGGAGTGCTTTCCGCCAGCACGTTGTTGTCTTGTATCCAGCTAACCGGCAGATCTCTACGACGGGTTTTTGGCGGTTCTCTTCCTGTTGAAGCACCGCAAGCAGCCGATGTTTTGCTTCAGCCAAACTACCATAGTAACGTTTCGATTTGATACCAAGAGCTTGAGCAACAGCGGCAAAGCGTGCATCTGCCAACGCCCGATACCATACCTGGCTTGAGGGATAGCCAGCTAATCGGCAGATCTCCTTGACTGATTTTGTCCGGTGCTCCTCCTGTTCCAGTACCGCAAGCAACCGTTGCTGTGGCTTGGACCAGGCAGGTTCAGACGTTACAGGGAGTGCAGCGGCCTTAGCATTGTGCATACGCTTTCTTCCTTTTCTCAGCATATCGTTCGTAAGCGTGCTTGCGGTCCTCATCGGTCAGATGGACATAGGTCTGGATGGTCGTCACGACGCTGGCGTGTCCTAGTCGCTCCTGCACAAATTTCCAGTCCACAGGTTCGCCGTCCTTGAGATAGGAGCGAACCAGATCCGTCGCGTGCGAGTGGCGCAGGAGGTGGGGATGGATAGTGACTCCCGACTTTTGAGAGTAGTGCTGAAACATGCTCTCAACGGCTGGAAGACTGAGTGCCGCTGCATACCTCGACTGACCATCTCGGTCTCTGGCCTCTTTTTTGAGCACGATCCAGAGGTGATCGGTGCGAGGGCTCGCCTCGATCCAGACTTCCGTGAGATACACATCAAGCAGGCCCAGGACATCGTCAGGCAGATGCACGAACCGGTCACGACCATAGCCAGACTTGGCCCGTGCTCCGTTCTCATTGTTAGGACGAAAGCGGACATGCACCCCATGTTTCCCGAATTCCAAGTCATCCACGTGCATACCCAGCAGTTCTCCCAGGCGGAATCCTCCCTCTTTGAGCAGGAAACAGATCAAGCGATCTCGGAAGCCAGAGGAGTCTCCATTGGGTTCATTCTCCAGGTGGATGCTATCAACAAAGCGCCTGAAATCCTGTTCAGCAATGGTTTGAGGGATGGTTTCTGGCTCCTTGAGCTTGAGTTCCGTTCGCTGCACATACTGTGGCCCTTTGCGGGTGTGGGCGAGAAGGTCACGTTCGCTCAGCCACTTGCCTTTAGGAACATCGACATACGTGACAGGGGATTCAGCGAGCTGTCCTCGTCGGACAAGGAAGTAGTACAAGGCTCCGACGGACTGGAGAATGAGGTTGACGCTGCTGGCAGTCAAAGGACTGGGTACGTGTATGGGAGACACCGTCTCCGTATCGCGATACGGATTACAGAGCCAGATCACGAATTCGGTCAGGTCAGATGGGGTAACCTCTAGCACTCCCATCTGATGATGTGAGAGGAAGCGGTAGTACCATTGGAGACGAGCACAGTAGGCTCTCACGGTCGCTGGTGCCCGTTTGGTGGCGGCCTTCCAGTCGAGGAAGTCCTTGACCTCTGGGATAAAATTGAATGCCTCGTCCACCAGGTAATACATGCGCCCCCGGCCAGGTACATCAGCGGCGATCATTCTGGGCATCTTCATGCATGTTCCTCCTAGAGGAAGGCGCGCTTTCGATCTATTCGCATTTACATAGGGGTACCTTCTCACTAGAAGGTCACAACGACCATGAGAAGAGTGTGTTTATGAGAACGTTTCTTTCGTTGTTTCTGTGATCATTGATTCTCTAAAGAACGCCCCGGCCAAGATATGCTGTTTTTGGAAAATTGTCGAATCGGTTTTCAGTGCCAACCCTTGTCTAACTGTTGGTTTGATCTCGACATGACTTGCGGGAAAAACTAGTATGGGGGCGGTAATTCAGGATAATCGATGGCGATCTGCTCGTCCTCCCATGGTGATCTGCTTTGAAACTGCGGCCTGTCATCGGGTATTTCCGTGGTCGTGCCGTTCGTAGCGTACTCCTGGTTTGTATCCTTTGGCGCCTGCGGCCTGTCATCGGGTATTTCCGTGGTCGCGCCTGCGCTTTGCTCCCGATATCCCTGTTCGTAAATCGAGGACAGGGATGGCTGTGGCTCTGCTTGCGAGGCGCGACGCTCCCTTTGGCGAAGGATGAGGGGAATGATCACATAGACGCAGACCGTCGTCACAAACATCCCCATGAGCAGACGCAGAGGATGACCATGGAAAACCAGCACCCAGACAAGTGCCGGGATAAGCCAGCAGATGCCCGCCAGGACGGACCAGAAGATCCTCCATCCGTAAGGAGGTGAGTTGTGGTGCCTCTCCCGCGCTGCATCCATGGTTTGTATCTGACGTTGTTCCGTAAATTGGCTCCTTCTCATTCTATCTTCCTTCTTGGATGATGGGTCGCGCGGAGCATACCATGACTGTCTCAGCTAAGAAACTGCCTGAGTGCAGAAAAGCTGCGTCTTGTGTGAATATGAGGCAGTGTCACTCACGGCATAAAATGGCCGAAAGGGCGTGAATTGCCGTTTTTGGATTGCTGCCGAAACGGAATTTTCCGCTCAAAGTCGTCTCCTGGCCGATGGTGCAAGCGTCATCTCGACGAAAGCCGCGAGCTTCTAGAGCCGATGCAATCCATTCATGGAATTTGCACTCTCGGCCAAGAATTGCCTGATTCTTGCACTTTCGGCCAAGTTATGCCGTTCAGATGAGAGCGCCATTGAGCTTGGATACTTCAGCTTATCGGCCAAGTTATGCCGTTTTTGGCGGCCATTAATTGCCGTGAGTCACAACAAGCCTTTCAATCCAAATGAACACTTGATGCAACTGAAATCGAAAGAGGGACCAAAGGACTATTTACCGGTTCAATGGCGCTTAGTGTGGTATCGCGAGCGGTGTCCAGAGGGAACGATTGAAACAGAGATGATTCACTTTGACCCGGACCGCGAGACGACAGAAGACGGCTACGCATGGAATGAGCAGACACGCCGCTCTGAGAAAATCACAAAGCGCGGCCTCGGTTTCTGCATCTTCAAAGCTACCATCACAGACGGTCATGGCGCGAGCGCTATAGCGTACAAGAGCGAGAAAGCGGCGAGCTTCCCTGATTATATCGAAAAGTGCGAAACCGGCGCGGTTGGCCGCGCTCTAGCCATGTTAGGTTACGGAACGCAATTCACCGGTGACGAGCTGGACGAACAGCACCGGATTGTAGATAGTCCTGTAAAGCGGTAGAATGAGCCGGACTAGTACAGCGATGCGGAAATAACGCGGAAGAGGTGATAGAATAAGGGAAAAAGCAAAGGAGCATCAGCGATGCCAGACCCTCAAGCTGCCCCGTTGCAGGTCAGTCCCCTCCAACTGGAGACCCTTCAGCACATCGTGAGGCGCTCAACCAGCGCGCAACGGCTGGTGAAGCGGAGTCGAATTCTTCTCTTAGCCGTCACCGGGATTCCTAATACGCAGATAGCCAAGCAAGTGCAGGTCGATCATGAAACGGTGCGGCGCTGGCGGGATCGGTGGCGAGCCGCCGAAAGGCGTTTACAAGCCATCGAAGCCGCGGGCAAGCCAAAGGTGCTTAGTCAGGCCATTGAAGCGCTGTTGAGCGATGAGCAGCGTCCAGGAACGCCAGCGACGTTCACCTTTGAGCAGTTCATGCAGATCATGGCCCTCGCCTGTGAAACCCCGGCACAGGCGGATCGACCAGTGAGTTCCTGGACGCCGCGTGAATTGGCTGATGAAGCCGTCAAACGTGGCATCGTCAAGCAGATTTCTCCCCGCACGGTGGAGCGATTTTTAAAAGGTGAGCGCTTTACACCCCCATCGCAAGCGCTACTGGCTCACCCCACCCGCTGACGATCCGGCGGAACTGGCCGAGCAGATCTGCACCGTCTGTGAGGTCTATGAAGCGACTCCAGCGCTCGCCGCAGCAGGCGCGCATATCATGAGTACTGATGAAATGACGGGCATCCAGGCCCTCGAGCGACTTCATCCGTCCTTACCGATGCTGCCCGGTCATGTCGAACGCCAGGAATTCGAATATAAGCGACATGGCACGCAAAGCCTCATCGCTAACCTGGAAGTGGCCACCGGCCAGATTGTGGCTCCCAGCATCGGTCCCACACGCACCGAAGCGGACTTCGCTGCCCATATCACTTAGACGATCCAGCGTGACCCAAAGGCCATCTGGATCTTTGTCACCGATCAACTCAATACCCATCAATCGGAGAGCCTGGTACGTCTGGTGGCTGAGCAGTGCGGCATCCAGGATGATCTCGGCATCAAAGGCAAAAGCGGCCACTTGGCGACCATGAGTACCCGTGCCACCTTTCTCTCCGATCCCAGCCATCGCATTCGCTTTGTCTACACCCCCACACATAGCTCCTGGCTCAACCAAGTTGAGATCTGGTTCAGCATCCTCGTCCGGCGTTTACTTGCGCGCGTGAGCTGCGTCTCCGTCGAGCAGTTGCGTGCTCAGATCCTGGCGTTTATTGCCTACTACAACCAGACTTCCAACGGGGCTTTTCACTGGACCTACAAAGGTCCTCCTGGTCGCTCCTAGGCAATTTTTGTGAGGCGATGCTAGACACCCGCCGAGAACGTAATTCTCCAGCTTCCTCCCGGCCAGTTCGCCTGAAGAGAGTAGCAGCCCGCTCTAGGAATATCGATCCCGCCGGGAAATTCTACCCATGCCCCCGGTCGATTGACGACGGTTGGGTCCCGCGTATGTGGAGGCTTCGTCCGCCGCAGCAGACATCATCGCACGGGGTGGAGTTCGAAGACCCGCCGACCCTCGGCCGCTGCCACCGGATCGTTGAGATCGACACCGTCGACGATGCGGGCGAACTGGACACCGAACGGAATGCTGCGCGCGAGCGGACCGAGTACGTCGCGGAAGTACCCAACGCGCTCCGTCGGGTCGAGCTCGGTCGCGCTGACTTCTTCTTTGCGGCCCTTCACGGAGAGCGTCGCGCGGCCGGCCGCGCGCAGATTACGCACCCATTGGACCTCGCCCCAGGGGGCCCAGACCCAACGCCTGCCTCCTACCTCAACGATCGCTAAAGCCGTGGTGCGCGGCAGACCGCTCTTGCGACCGCGAATGGTGACGAGCCCATTGGGGCCTATCGGCATGCCAGCGACCAGCAGGAACTTCAGGATGGGGCTGAAGAGCCGGACCCGAGTTGGAACCTGCCCGCTTGTCGCCACTGCAGCCTTCTCACTGCGAGTGCTCATGTGTGTAGCTCCTTTTGTTACGTCCTTTTGCGTCGGATCATTCCGGCGCTACACAGGAGACACGCAAGAAGGCGCGGATGTGACCGCCGCCCGCAGGATCGGAACCCTCAGGGTGCGACCACGGTGAGATCCACCTTGGCGAGCCGCTCCGGATCTGCGAGTATGTCGATCGCGATGATCCTCCCACCCGTGACCGTCAGGGCCAGGATCGCAAATGGACTCCCATCGGGCGCCCAGGCGACGCCCCCAGGTATCCCGTTCACGAGGATCCGCGTCGCCGTTTCCGCAAACTGACGGAAGGTCAACGCCTGCTCGGCGATGGCCCGCGCGCCGCGCACGTGGGAGTTCAGCTCCGGACGCGCCACCCCGCCGTCGGAACGCAGCACAACGTCCGGATCGAGGACGGCGAGCAGCGCCTCGAAATTGCCTTCACGCGAAGCAGCCAGGAAGGCGTCGACGACGGCCCACTGGCCATCTAAATCGACATCGGGCACAGGCGCGCCCTGGACCTGGCGACGGGCACGACTCGCCAGCTGCCGGGCCGCCGTCGGCGTTCGGCCGACGATCGGTGCGATCTGGTCGAACGGCACGGCGAAGATGTCGTGCAGCACGAAGGCGATCCGTTCGGCGGGCGGTAGGGAGTCGAGGACAACGACCAATGCGAGCCCGACGGAATCGCCCAGCAAGGCTTCCTGCTCGGGATCGATGCCCTCCACCGGACTCACGATGGGATCCGGGATGTGGGTCTCCAGCGACACTTCGCGGCGCGTCTTGCGCGAGCGCAGCATGTTGAGACAGACCCGCCCGACGACAGTTGTCAACCAGGCCCGCAGGTCGTCAATAGCGCCCGTGTCGGCGCGGCTGAGGCGGATCCACGCTTCCTGGACGGCGTCGTCGGCTTCGGTGAGCGAACCCAACATGCGGTAGGCAACTGCCCGCAGGCGGTCTCGCTGCTCCTCGAAGCGCTCCGCCAGCCATTCGTTGTCATTCATCTGTCACATCCTTTCGTTGCAAGGTGTCATGAGAGTGACCCGCAGAACACGATCAGTGTGACACCGGGTGTGTGATTGCTGTCGCGCCAAATGGCACGCGGTCAAGTGTACAGTCAGCTGGATAGCACTCATCCATGAGACGGCGCTTTCCAGAGCCGCACCAACCGACCAATTGCCAAAACCGTGACGATAAACACGTCGTAGGCGCGCACTTGGCTCTGCGCGCTCGATCGCTGCCAGCACGCCTGGCATGATGGCATGCCGTGTGGCTGGACCAGCCTCGGGCGAAAGCTGCTCGAAGGAGGAGTCATGCTCTATCAGTGGATCGTCTACGTGCATATCCTGGCCGTCTTCGCTTTTCTGCTCGCTCATGGCACCGCCACCGCGATCACCTTCAAGCTGCGTGGCGAGCGCCAGATCGAACGCATCCGTGCGCTGCTCGATCTCTCCGAGTCCATGCGCATCCTCGGGAGCGTCTCTCTGCTGGTGCTGATCGTGGCGGGTATCATCCTTGGCGTCATGGGCAACTGGTGGGGACACGGGTGGATCTGGACCGCCCTAATCCTGCTTGTGCTGATGAGTGTCGCGATGGCGTTGCTGGCCTCGCGACCCCTCGCCCAGGCCCGCCAGTTGCTGGCAGCGTCCTCCACAGCGCAGGTGGATCAGCAGCTCAGCACCCTGCTCGCCGCCCCCAATCCCGTGGTACTCAGTGTCATTGGGGGCGTGGGGATCGCGATCATCCTCTGGCTGATGATGTTCAAGCCCTTCTAAGCTGGACTGTATCCAATTTGAGGAATGGAGCGGGTAGGAGTAAGCTGATCCCGTCGTCGAGCGCATTGAGCAGTATTGGAGGCGGGCACGTATGCCTACATGGCCTGGCGCTACGAGACACCCATCACTCCCGATGCGGTGTGAAATAGCGCTACGCGCACCATCTCCTGCGCCCTGACAGAACCAGCTAGCGCATGCTATCGTGGTCGCGCTGCTCTCCATGCGGGGTGATGCCATGTTGCAGGAGAAAGGTCTGGCGCATCCTGCGAAGACGCGCTAGTTCCTCGGGAGTGAAGGTACTTCTCAATGCGCTCGACGACGGGATCAGCGCCACTTCCACACGCACTAACGCAGGATGGGGATCGCCACGGCGAAAGGGCGCCCTGCTCCCTCAGCGTCCCTCAGTTCGTCTACGGACGAAGCGGCACGGGATGAGTCGTGCTCATCTGTCCCCACTGCCTCTGCCTGCTGCTGTCGTTCCACCGCCGCAAGCAAATTGCCGAGCCGCTCGCGATCTTGCGGCGTCATCACTGCCGAGGTGCCGAACAGCGCCACTTTCTGACTCAAAGAGGCTGAGGCGTCATTGGCGATAGTAACGGCATCGCGGATCAAGCCAAGCCCACTAGCGAGCTCCACCTGCGCCAGAATGTCTCTGGCCGTCACCGGCAACGGCCGCGCCATGGCGAGATACACCGACAGCAGTGGAGCAGCTAAAGCACGAGAGAGAATCAGCCCCCAGGCGACGACACTGATGGGTGTCTCGTAGCGCCAGGCCATGTAGGCGTAGGTGCCCGCCTCCAATACTGCGACCGTCGCCATCACCCCACGATGCAGGCGCATAGAACGTGGCTCCGCTCTCCTCATCCCCAACAGCCGAAGCATCGAGGCAGCATAGAGCATCGCCACATCCATGCATAACACCAGCAGCGTACTGACTCCCAGTGAGATCACGGCCGGCAGATCTACGTGTCCCTGTTGGACGCCATTCGACACATGAAGCAACGCATCCCCACCCAGCGCCACGAGGGAACCTGCGGAGAACAATATCAACATCAGCGAGGCGCACACCTGCGCCAGTCGTGCCATGCCCGATCCTTGCCGGGCAATATCGGCAAGCTGATCTGCCACCTCATCGCGTTCCCCAAACCAACGTACGCGCCATCGCTGCAGCATCCCCTGGCGCAGCGAGGAAGAAGGGGAGACATCAGTGGCTGTCGCAACCATAGCCGATCCTTTCTTCATGAAAGCACGCCTGAGTCGTTCTATGTCTCGTTCCGCTGAAAGCCCTATCAGCGCCTTGGTGGATCCTGAGGATTGAGGCGACTGAGCCGCGCCACCGAGCCATCCACGACTGAGGAATTGGTGGGCCGATGTGTCGAGAGCCACTCCTCTTGCACCGTATAGCGCTCGCGCACCGCGCCCTGGACTTCATAGAGCATCGGCTGCCCTGGCTCATTCGACAGGACACACAGCACCCAGGCGACGAACTCGTATTCCACCCCAAACTCGAGCGGTAACTTGACCCACACCGCCTGCCCAATCGCAAAGGCAGGCTCCTGCTGCTGTCCCTGTGGCATACTCTCTGCTCTCTTTCCTGTCGAACAGATGAAGACGCCAGTGAGCCATCTCCGACTCGCTGGCGTCCTCGCGTCCCATCCTGTCGTTGGGGTCGCAACCGCTAGGCAGCGGCGGTAGCTGTGGCCTTGGCCGCTTCACGCTCCGCCTTGCGCTCGACCCGACGCTGCTTGGCGATCGCCTTCGCGCGCTTACGCGCCTCCATCAGCGCGCGCCGCTCATCCTCTGTCGCCTCCCGCATCTCCGTCGCCTGAAAGATGACCAGGGCACCCACCGCCTTTTCTCCTGGTCGCGCATTTGCGCGCGAGAAGCCGATGGCGCGCATAGCGCTTGCAGAGACGACGACCCACGCCTCCTCCATCTCCCAGTGCTCCAGAATGTCGGGCTTGGGAGCGACATCCATGGGCATCTCACAAAGCACCCGGTCGGTCATGCCCGGAACGTTTAGTGTCAACTGGATCTTGGTGACAACTTCTCCAGTGGACTGGATCGTGTAGCTGGACTCGTCCGTCTGCTCGGCTTTGCCGGTAATCACCCGGTAATCACAAAGTTCGCCATGGATCTCGTTCCTCTTTTCTGTCTGCTCTCATTCGACTGCATTCCGCGTTGGCGCTTTCAAACGCCTCGCCTGGTAGAATCTGGCGCCCTGGCTGCACTCTCGTCCGGTTTGCTCCACCTTTGCTTGCTTCCTCTGCCTGCTTCCTCTGCCTACTGTTAGCGCACCGTTCCACCCCCGTCATGCGGTTGTCCATCGACACGTGTGCCGGGCTACGGTGGTCAGCACGACCCCATTGTTGGAGACCCGATCCCCTCCTGAGCGTGAGAATGACAGCGCCACCGCCGTACATCTCCGTAGTTGCGTCTGCTCGCTCATTCCTTCTTGGTCGATCGTCCGCACCCACTAGAGCCGAGGACGCTTTTACAACAGGTTGGGATTCAACGCCATCGTGTCGCTGGCTCCTGTGCGCTCCTCGGCATCGCCCTCCTGCTGGCTGGGATCTTCTTGCCCTAGTATGTCTCCTTTGCGCCGGCGAACTGCCTCACCGGATCGCCCTGTCCATCGGACGCCTTCGGCCCTTCCTTTTGGCAGATCTACACAGACAACTTGACCTCCTCCGACGTTTGGATCGGGCGAGTCGGAATGCTTGCGGCGGCAGGAGTGTTCATGGTCCTGCAATTGGTCGTCGCACTGACCGCCATCTTCGACCGACCATCGCGCGTTGTCTTTGTGTTCCGCCTCCTGTGCACCGGGGTACTGGTGGTCGTGGGCGCGCCATTCTTTACGCTGGCCGCCATGCGGCTCTACGTCGCGGTGAACGACGTCTGTTGCCATTCCGGTCCGAGTACAGCTTGGGGCGACCTCGCAGCTGGGTTCTGGTGCTTCTGCGTTGGTTGCCTCCTCTGCCTGGTGAGCGACCTCGCGCTCTTTCGCCGACTACGCGTCTGATCGCGGGAGCGCCTTCCTTCCAGGTCCAGATGTGCCGTAGGATCATGCAAAAGGACACATGGTCGCGGCGACAAGGCGCCTTCTGAAGGGAAGTTCACCGCGAGCGCCACAGCGGTGATGCCAATCTCCAAGAGTCCGCCATGCAAGGCGCACAGGCAGGGGACGATACCTGGCGGGATGCGCTGTCGCGCCAGCTCGGCACAGGCGCCGCATTGCCCAGTGATGCCACAGCTACGACAGAGGAATCGGCCGATTGAGGCGGTGGCGCGCCAGTCATATTCGAGGTGTCCAAAGCGGCGCTGATGTAGCAGCTCGGGTGGCAACGTGCTCTCGGCGAGCGCGTCGCGTTCCTCTGCGGTGAGGAGGTCGCCGGGGAAGCGATAGGTCTGGGTGGCGGCATGAATCGTGCGCGGGATGAGCTTCTCCTTTCTTGTCGGAGCAGGAGCCGCCAGTTGTGGCGCAGTGTCCGCTAGGCGCTCGCGAGCACAATGACCTCTTGCAAATTAGGAGCGGACGTATCCGACGTCTGGCAGTGCGCACAGTGACACCTCGCCCATCGCGAACGCACCGCAAATGGAGGGAGCGGACCATCGTGGGCGCGTCGCCACAGCTCTGTCCGCGCCTGCCGACGAGTCGTGGGCGTGATCTGGTGCTCATAGAGCAGGACCGATCGGAGCGCACGGCGCACAGTGCGCTCAGCGACCACATCGCCGGGTCTCAAGGCAGCGCGTAACTCCACTGCGCGGTCATGCAGCGCCAACCAGCGAGCAACTGCGCCAGCGCCTTCGTAGGGTGTCTCGCCTGGGTAGGCGCTGTGCCGCTGACTCGGAAGGCTGAGTCCAACCGCCCCGCGTTGGATGAGCCGCATAAGATCCGTCAGCCGCTGATCTTCCAGTGCGGGATCCAGGAGGCTAGCGCCTTCAAGCTGGGCGTACTTGGATGACGTACTACGGCTTACTGGATGCTGTGAGCTGTAGGTTACGCCGTCAAGCGTAGCGTCAATGACTTCAACGGTCTTCGCTTGTACGGCTGTGCGCGGCAAGGTCTTGGAAGAGTGAGAGGATCGCTTCACGGCAGGACTCCTTCTGAGGTCAGCAGCCAACACAAAACGCCAGATGAACCACATCATCTGGCGTCTGATAAGGACTGTCATGGCGGTGGCACAGCCTCATGTGCGGCGAGCGCCGTCATGTAGCGAGTACCTATCGCCTCGGGTTCACGTGTGTATCCTGTGGCTTACCTGCCTTTCTGCGAGGGCCATCGCGTTGACCTATCTCACGTAACAGAGCGCTTATACGTCTGTGGCTTGGCCGCTACGCGGGTTCCATCAGTAACCACTCACGAAAGATATGCCGCTGCGTATAGGATCGAAACTCACCGTGCTCTTGCCAGGCCGTGAGGGCGGCGCCGCGCGGCGCACTCGACTCAAATGAAAGGATCGTGACAGTCTCAAATGTCTGAAGCCACCGGGCGATCTGCTGTACTACCGCCACATGAGCGAGGCGCGGCCAGCGATCCAATTCAGCGCGGTAGGCGGTGGCGAAGCCGTCCCACCCAAGCTGTTGCCGAGAAACAGGCGCATCGCACTCATGCCCTGGACTATGTCCTGTTGGAAACGTTTCGTCAGGACCACAGCGACGATGGCGACAAGCGTTGGTATGTCCAGTTAAAAGCAAAGTACTCGGGGCGAACCATTGCCAATGCGCGTGAATGCTGGCGCGCACGTGACGAGCTCGCCGTGGGGCCTTCCGAGTCACCAATACGCCACAAGTACGCTGTGGCTGAAGATCGTATACGCAACCGGTCCGTATCCGTGGCGCGAGATCGGCAAGGGCGCTGACAGAGGAGGAAAGCCACGACACTGCGGATACAGAGGTAAAGCGCTCCTCCCCAGACAAATGATCGGGTGTTTCGACGATCGCTCCACGCGCTGCTTCGACCATTGTTTTCCTCGCTTTCCCCATAGGGTGTCAGTGACGCCAAAACAAACTGCTCCCACCACCGCCTGAGCGAACGCACAGATGATCATGCGCTCAGGCCGAAAGAGGTGCTGTAACGAATGAACATGTAGGGAACTGGTCGCCCTCATTCCCGAATAGTCCTGCAGTAGCGCGTTGATGCGCCACATGCCTTCATTAGGCACGCAAGAAAGGTCCAGGGTAAGGAACGACCAGTCACCCAGTCTCACAGTGCTAGCGGGACCACTTTGGTTACACTCTGCCGTCGGCCCACGACGGTCTTATTTCGCGTAGGTCAGCCCCTGGCCTAGCACCGCTCAGTATGCAGGTGGCATAGCGCTGAGGCGAGCGCGAGTGACCACCGTTGGAAAGTTGCTTTGCACATGCCTCTATTTCCATGATAACATATAAAACCAACTTTTACAAATGCGCGTGCAATGAATTACACGAATCCAATTTGCACAAATAGGAACTGTGGTATCATGGTGTTGACGGCCCTTGAATCAGAAAGGCAGACCAAATGGCGAAACTCTACACAGTCAAGGAAATCGCTGAACTGATGACTCATGAGTTTGGCGCGAATCCCGCCGGCTATGAGTTTACGGAGGAGCGTGTACGCGCGCGTCTGCGGAGCGCAAGGGCGCGTGGAACTATCAAAGCTCAGCACCTGGGCTACGACCGGCGGACAAACTATTACACAGCAGAAGATGTCGAGCGACTCAAGAACTCATGGGTGGGACCCGAATCTGCCGAGTTCACCGAATATCCTGAAGACTTGCAACTCATCAATCCCGACGAGGACGAGATAACGGTTCGCAAGGCAACGGTAAAAGATATAGATGCGATTCTTGCGCTGCTACCGTCATCGCAGCCTGTTGAAGATAAGGAGGCGCTAAAGCCGTACATTGAACGAATGCTGAAGTCGAGCCAATATGCCAGTTTTGTTGCTGTGTTGAACGAAGAAAGGGTTGTTGGATCCGCGCAGGTGGAAATTTCGCCTCCGATGAGCCTAATCAGGGGATTGCCAACAGGAGCGATCTACATCTACACAGAACACGCCACGCAACACACACCAATCGTGGTTCGCTCTTTGTATCAAAGAGCGAACTTCTGGTTAAGCAAGTTTAATGTGTTGTCAAGAACAGTAGAGTTGCCGACCTCGCTGTCCGACCTCATCAGAGAACTTGTGGTGACTACTTTCACTGATCCCCAAACGCAGGTCATTATGGCCGAGTCAGACACTAGCTCTCAGTAATCTCAACTGAGAGCAATTTATCTCCCGACGACCGATCAGTGGTTGGGTTTCGCTCACGAATTGCTCTGACCACATCCATCCCTGAAGTCACTCTGCCGAAGACAGCGTGCTTGCCATTGAGATGAGGTGTCGCCTCATAGGTGATGAAGAACTGCGAGCCGTTCGTGTTGCGTCCGGCGTTCGCCATGCTCAGGACGCCGGGGCCGTCGTGCTTAAGCGCGAGGGCGGATGGCTCGTCGTTCCACTGGTAGCCTGGGCCACCGGTTCCTGTTCCGGTTGGATCACCGCCCTGCGCCATGAAGTCATGCATCACTCGATGAAAAGTTGTTCCATCGTAGAAGTGCTCTCGAGCCAGGAAAACAAAGTTATTTACGGTCACAGGCGCGTCTTTCGCAAACAGCTCGACGACGAAATCTCCTTTGTCTGTATGAAACGTTGCCGTATATCGCTTGCTAGGATCGATCTGCATCGCTGGGGGACTGCTGTACTGCCTTGCCATTCCTTGCCTTCTCTCGCTGGCCTGTTGGGCGGTGGCCATACGCGCCATCCGCTGACTCTATCAACGCAGGTTCCACTCCTGCACTTTGAGCAGTTCTACATCTAAGATGAGCGTTGCATTCGGGGGAATTGCGCCCGGCGCGCCCCGCTGGCCATAGCCTAGAGATGGTGGAATAATCAGGCGTCGCTGGCCTCCGACACGCATCCCTTTGACTCCCTCATCCCAGCCCTTGATCACCTGACCGCGGCCAAGCGCAAACTGAAATGGGTCACGCCGATCTCGCGAGCTATCAATTCTCGTTTCTGCTATCCAGGCATGTTCGCTCGTGTTCGCTGGCCCGACTTTTGCCCGAGTTCGGCGCAGACAGTTGTCCATCAATGTTCGCCCGTGTGCGCCTGCGTTGCCGTCACAACTGTCGTCAGAGTCACCTAACCCAAAGCTGATTCTGGCGGATTCTCGTCACCTGCCCTGGCAGGGCTTCATGGCCAGGTGACTTGATGAGCGGTATCGCCCTGATCCCGCCCTTTGAGAGTTACCCCAACAAAGCGCAGGCGGAAAGCCTGGTCGTCGTGTGTTGGAAAGCCGCCTCTTTGGCTATTCCTGAGCACCAGCCAGTATATCACGAAAGGATGGAGGGCACTTCTTCCCCACATCTAGAGGCCGATCCTTCTGCATCCAAAGCTTACTGATTACTTTGCATCTCCGACCCACACGTAGCAGTCACCCTTGTAGCCGGGGAGCGTGCGTTTATCCGCCTGTCCGCCTTCTACGAGCCGGTCCAGCCCTACGCAGAGCTCGGCTTCCTCCAGCCGCAGGTGGCGCGCGAGGATGGTCGGCGCGGCATAAGCAGCGTTCGGCAGATAGACGCGCAGCACTTGGTCGAGCGCCTCCTCGCGCGTTAGACGCTCGGCCGCGTCCACGTACTCGCGGTAGCGCACATAGAGCAGCGCATGGTGCGCATCGTCGTCACCTGGGGTGAAGAACTTGGCGAGGAGCAGGCGGGTGTCCAGTTCCTCGACCGCCTTCAGGTACGCGGTACGTTGCTCCCTGCCTGCTGGGAAGCCGGCCGCCTCACGCAGATCCCCGGTGGTCAGCGCGCCGCCGGCAGCTTCGAGCGCTTGCGTGATGCGGTACGCCGCCGACGAGATGACACCCTGGTCGTAGAGCTCGTCGGGCATGCGCAGATCGGCGAAAAGGCGAAGCGCCGCTGGGAGCAGTTGCCAGCTGACGAACGTGGGCCGCTTGCGCACCAGCACGGCGTAGAATCCTGCCTCTCTGCGGCCGAGGGTCCAGCGCCAGCTGTAGACGATGCCGGAGGGGCTGTCCCACTTGGCTTCGGTCTTGGTGTTGGGATCGCCCATATAGGCATGGTAGAGGTTGGGAACCTCGGGCGAGGCGGGATAGAGGGTGATGATGCCGAGTTGGTCAATCAGCTCCGGAGCCTCCTCGTCGCCAGGGATGCGTGTCTCCGGTGTCTGCCGCCAGTTCGCCAGCCGCCTTTTGGTCAAAGTTGCAACTGCCTCCAACTCGTACACCTCCTCTGTATCCCTCGGCAGCACCTAAAGTCTGCTGAGCGCATGTGTTCGCTGGCCGTTGACGTGGTGACGCTACTTACGGCTAGCTCTTCCCCAACTCCTATTCGCTTATTCGTCGTCATCTGGTTCGCGCTCTGGATCTGCCTCGTAGACCTCTTGCGTCAACTTTGTGTATTCGACGCTGTAGACACGTGGCTTTGCTATCTCCTCAAGCTCCGACAGGAACATGTAGAAATTCTTGTCAGCCGGAAATTTCACTACTCGTACAGTTCGACCGTCAGGGAGAATGGGTTTGCCGATTTGTCGCCGCAGCCAATGTACAGGCACATCATATTTCTCGCTTGCCTCTTTTAGATTAAGCACCGTCTCGCCCTCGAAAGTTCTCATTTGGTACGGCCCCCTGTCCTATCGCGTCGTTGGACAAAGCAATCTTTGCCCTTATTGTCTCACAAGTCACAAAAGTAATCAATGTAACTATTGTAATTTTTGTAACAACATGCTATTGTTGTCACGTGGGCTCTGTGAGTCCTACCACTGCAAGCTGGTGAGTTATTTGGAGAGCACGCCACGAAGGCGTACGAAGCGTTCTCCTGGTCCTCAAACTGGCGATAGCGGTGCAACTAGTACTTTCACGACTGAATCGCTCCAGCGGCCGAGCCACCCCAGGCAATGGATTGGTGATCACTGAGCAGGACCTCCCACTGGAGCAGGACTGACCCACTCGCGGCACGACAGGAACCAAGAGCGACCCCTGCGCCGGGTGAGGCAGTCTACTTTCCCATCGCAGCGGAATGCCAATGGGCTTATCAACCATAGGCCCGTCGGCATTCCTATTCCACAACCCTCGATAGTGAAACAAGGAGCAAGAGACGTGAAGATTGAAGGTATAGCCTTAGCGGGCTCGACCGAGATCATCAGCACCAAGAAACGCGGCGACCTGCAGAAGACCAAGCTCAAGGTCATGGACATGGGGCCAGAGTCATCAGGAGGCGATCTGTACTGGATCGACTTCCTGGGCGAGGCGTCGCTCAGCGATGAGGAGCTTGACGCCATTCTGCGTCAGCCGGTGGTGATCGAGGTCCGGCGCATCTACATCAGCACGGGCAACCAGCCGGGACGGAGCTACCTTAACGCCAGTGGAGGCGCGGTCCTGCAGAATGGGCAGATCGTGCAGAGTGGTCTACGCTCGCAGCGGCTGGCGCGGGCGTCGTAGCAGTCAGGGAAAGTACAAGGGTGAGTCAGCGATGGCTCACCCTTCCTTGTAAGAAAGGAAGTGCGCATGGCGCGACAGAATGAGCCAGATGAGAAACACCCTGGGAAGGCACAGACACGTCCGCACATCTCAGCTATCGATCGCATTGAGTATGCGGTCAGATCGCGTGGAGCAAAGGTGGTGGTGTTGGCGCTGGTCGCGAACACCATGGTGGCGCAGCTGCTCTACAACAGCGCAGGGCAGTTGGTCTTAGGCTCCGCGTTTCTGCTGGGGTATCTGCTCTTCTCGGCGGTGTGCTCGACGGTGGCCTTCGCGCTGTTTGAGGTGAGCACGATCTTCCAGTTGCATGACTTGCACACGCTCGACGTGAGTATCAAGGAGGAGATCGGGGCCGACAAGCTGATCAAGCGAGGCTATCTCGTCTTGGTGGTCTCGAGTTTGATCAATTTCTTGAGCATCCTTTACTTCCTGGCGTTGGCCTGGCATACCTCAGCAGGGAACAGCACCCGCTTTCCTTTAGATGATCTGCCCAGCCCCTGGAACTGGCTCTACTACGCCGTGCATGCGCTGGCGTACACGTTGGTGCTGTTCCTCGCCGGCATCTATGGCGAGCGTCCACGCTCGGCGAAGGAAGTGGTGCTCGCCACGCAACGGGCGCTGGAGCAGCGAGCACTGGAATTGTGGCGGCTACAAAAGGATGCCGAGATCGAGGGCATGATGCGGCGTGGCGAGCCACTGGGAGCGGTCGCAGCGGCCCTTGCCTCACCTGAGACCGCCGAGCGCATCGCCGTACTGGAAGCAGCCACCAGCGGGCGCATGTCCTCGCTCCTGGCAGCGCGGTTGAATGTAGCGCGCGCTGGGGGAGATTTGAGCGTCCTGGATGGTTTGCATCTGCATCAGCAGGGTGAGCGGGGAGAGCAGCAGCTAGTTGAGATTGACGTAGGGAAGGAAAATGGCTCTCGCCCTTTGGCAGACGCGCGTCGGAACTAGCGCTTCCGGCGCACACATTGAGATTGGCGCTCGTTCCGTCTGGATCTGCTCCAGGCCGTTCCACCTTTACTGCTGAAGACTGGCGGCGACTGGAAGCAGCAAGACAGGGGCAGGGCATCTCGATCCATTCTCGTCGCCAGCAACGCCTGGAGGAGAAGGGTTCTTAGGGTCTGTGACCCTAAGCGGGGTCCAGGGGCAGCGCCCTTGGTGGGGGTCAGGGGCAACGCCCCAGCGCGCCGCAGGCATCCCCAGCCTAGCGCGGAGGAGAAGTGAGGGGGTCCAGGGGGAGAGAGGAGGAACACATCGCAATGCATGGTGCCTTCTCTCTCCCCCTGGGAGCTGCGGTGTCGATCACCTCGCCGGAGCGCTGCATTGTTGCCCCATCGTTTCCTTGCCGGGCGCGCGGCACGACGCGGCGCGCCCGGCCTCTGCCTAAAGGGAAAAGCTCGCCATTGGCGCAACCGTCTGAGGGTGCGGAACCACTAACAGGTACCCTCAGATTGACAGCGACTCATCATCCAGGAGGGGCAGCCAGTTATGGCCAGGATAGTGTGGTAGGGGAAAGGGATTTAAGATCGACAGCGAAGAGCCATCCTTCAATGGCATCGTGGCCAGCGTCCCGATGGATGGGTCTTCGTGGTCTTCAGCTACCTTTGGTAGCGACAATGCCTGATTGATGGCTCCGACCTCCCACTCGGACTTCTGCCACTGCAGCAACACCGAGCATGGGCGGCACAAGTCGTAGACAGCGCAGACACCGGCCAGATAACGTCGAAGTCGTGCAATGTCAACGGCGCGGTAATCAGCACGTTGTGCGGGATATGCGAGGGATTCAATTGGAAGGTCGAACGAGAGTGTCAGCGGCCCGTCTGCTGAGTCGCTTGTGACCGAGGTCCAGACCTCAAAGGGATCACTACCATCAGCCCAGAGATGTACGATCGGGCCGACAAGAGACGAGTCTCCGGTGGCGCTGTGCCAGACAGCATCCCACATCTGACGGAATGTGGCGGAGGTAGAGGGGTCGACCTCATCGAGCGTCTTGGCATCTAGCGCAAAGAACGAGCCATGGTTGGCTTCCCGATGGGGATGCCAGTAGGTGAAGCCCGCCTGGCGCGCACCTTCAAAGAGCAACGGCCACCAGTAGGCAGGCGCACGCACCGACGACTCAACGACGATCTCGGCGAACAAGATGTCGCTCATTTTAGACGCCTTCTATTAAGATGACATGCTCGCGCCTGCGCATGCCGGTTATCGTTGGTGGGTGAGCAGCCGATCAAACGTAGTCTCGATCACTGCGCGCCGTTCTTCCTTATGCCCTGGCACAGGCGCAAGTCCATCGATCTGGGCATCGTACATCTCTAGGTAGCGCAGCTTCCATGCGGCGACGTCGAGCCCCTTGGGCAATATGCCAGCGCAGTGCTCGCACAACACTATGAGGATCTCCACACTGGGCATCAGCTCCCCTTCGGCGTCCTCATCCAGACGGAAGCGGTCCTCATCAGCAAAGATCTCGTTGATGAGCATGATGTAGCGACGAATCTGATGGGCGATGAAGTCAAGCGCCGCATCGCTCGCGAAGTTGCCAGCTCCCCAGGTTCCCATTGCCGCCTCCAAGAAGCGCTACCATGCCAAGTGTGAACAGGATCGTGAGCGGAGTCTGCAGCGCCACAGATCCATGGTTCTCTTGCGCGTGTGTCTGCCCACTTGGAACTCAATTCTTGCACTAACGCCTCACGCAGTTGCGAACGCGACAAGGAGCTAGAAGCTAGTGGGATCGCTATCGCCGTTGATGACACGGTAATGCGCATTGTCGTCGAGCCACAACTCCAACCATTCCTCGACGGAGGGCGCGATCGGGTGCAGAACGATCGAGTAGTTGCCATCCTCGTCGTGACTGTTGGTGCTGCCTACAAGGTACACCTCGCCGGTCTCGAAGTCCACGCTGGTATCGGCTCCGCAGCCGGAGTAGCAGACTGGAATGAGGGCGACGGGGCGTAGGCGACCAGGCACCTCACACGGTGCGGTCAGATCCAGGCCGAGCGCGCTGAGCGAGACATCGGTGGTGTTATGGCCCTTTCTCTCATGGTCACGCCACTGATCCAGGGTGAAGTAGTGATCATCCTCGTCCATGCTCCAGCCGCCTTGGACCCCATAGATGCCGTAGTCCGGCCCAAACCCACCATTGGCGACCTCCAGGGAGAGCTCACGCAGCATCGCCGGCAGTGGGTAGCCCAGCGCTGCTTCGGTCGCCGCAATCTGCGCATCGGTCGCCAGTGGCATGGCAAAGCGCTTGCGCACGGGATCCTGGGTACGATCGATGACAATCTCATACCAGCCCCTTCCTGGAGTCAAGCGCCACCGGTAGGGGCAGCCACGCAGTGACCGATCATGAAGACAGGGAAGCCCTGCGATCGATTCCGACAGTGGCAGATAGTAGCGCTCCTCGTCACGAAACCTGATGTCCCCATCGGGACCGAACCAGCCCTGTTCCGCACAATGGGCGCGGATGCGCGCGCACAGGCGGAGATAGCGCTCCTGATCGTCCCGCGACATACCCGCGCTCGCCTTCAGTGTTTGGCAGAAACCCTCGCTGGCAAGAGCCAGTGGCTCTTCCATATGCAAAGGAGTATTCCACATGCGCTACCAGATTGTGGGAGCCAACATCGACACCTGGCTCATCAATGTCAAAGGCAAACTGCCCGACGGACTGGCGGAGGAGCTCGACTTCCTGAAGGAGGCCAGCCAGGAGGAGGATGAGGACATTCCGACGAGCTGGACCTTCGCTGGGGAGACACTCTTCATCCGTGGTCATGGCTCCGGACGGCAATGGAGATGGATTCTCCACTGTCCCAGCCTACATCTCGACATCGGACGAGGCAAACTCAACCACATCATCGGCAAGGCACGTCTGTCTGCGGCCTTCCTGTGGGAACACGAACTTGGCGATGCGCTCGGCCTGGTCTACTCGTTCCTTGCTGGCTTCTATGGCGAGGTGTTCACCTTGCAGGTCAGTGAAGTCCATCTGTGCGTCGACCTCGCTGGCTGGGAACTCTCGCTTGAGGATGCGCCCGCCTTCATCACACGCGGCCATCGCCGCAAGACGCACACAGAGGGCGAGGATGTCGAAGATGATGCTGAGGAAGCGCACTTCGTCCGTCCGTCGCTGGAACTGAACATGACGGGCAGACGATGCACGGGGTATGAGTTCAGCAAAGGCGCTGTACACTCCTGCACGATCTACGACAAGACCAAAGAAATCACGGTCTCGCGCAAGGACTGGATGCAGGCGGTCTGGCGCAACAACGGCTGGGATGGTGAGGCGAGAGTCACGCGCGTGGAGTTCCGCTACAAGCGTGAGTGCCTCAAGGAGCTCGGCGTCGAGGACCCGTACCTCTTGCTCGATCAACTCCCTGGCCTGTGGGCATACTCGACGCTGCAGTGGCTGCGCCACACCATCCCGAGTGACGACTCCAATCGTGGGCGGTGGGAGTGCTCACCTTTTTGGCAAGCGATTCAGCAGGCGGACTTCTTTGGTAATGGGACGCCAGCGGTACGGGAACGCAAGCGCGTCGGCGATCTGCGCCTGATCTGCCAGATGCTCTCGGGTTGCTCGACGACCGCAGCGGCGTATCTCGCTGGACAGCTCCCCGCGGATGAGGATGGGACGCACTTCCTGCTGTGGTTCATGACGTGGCAGGAGGAGTACCTGCGCAAGAAACGCGTCAGTTTCGGCGCAATCCGTGACTTCAAGCAAACCCTGTTGGGCGTCGTTCCAGACACTTTAGCGGCTTGAGAAAGGAGCCAATATGGAGACTTACCGAACCCCAGAGGAAACCGGTTCTGGACAGATCGTGCGACTGCTGTTGACACCAGAAGAGGCGGCCATTGCGCTAGGTATCAAGCGCACGAAACTTTACCACCTATTGGCAACAGGGCAAATCTCGAGCGTGAAAATCGGCACGCTTAGACGTTTCCCCGTGCGCTCCCTCGAAATCTACATCGAGCAACTGTCCGGAATGGAAAGGGCTAGCTAGGCCATGGCTAGGAAACGACGCGGCAACAACGAGGGCACAATTACCAAGCGCAGCGATGGCAGATGGGAAGCGCGCATAAGCTTGGAAGGCGGCCGGCGAAAGTCCTTTTATGGCAAGACTCGACTGGAGGCCCAACGCAAGCTTACGCAGGCACATAGCGACATCAACCGCGGTCTCCCTGTGGTTGGCGAGCGTTAGACTCTCAGCCAGTTCTTCGAGTCATGGCTGACATCGGCCAGATACCGCCTGAAGGCAACGACCTTCAAACGGTATCGGATAAACCTGCGCCACCATATACTCCCTGCTGTGGGGCATATAGCACTAGCGAAACTTACGCCTCAGCAAGTACAGGAGCTATATACCAGGAAGTTCGCCGCTGGATATTCGGCATCCGCAGTCGCTAACATCCACACCGTCCTGCATTCCGGGCTAAAAGAGGCTGTACAGCTCGGTCTCGTCCAGCGTAACGTAGCGGATCTCGTCCAAAAACCGCGCAGGCGCCGAACCAAGATGCAAGCGCTGAGCGAGGAGCAAGTGCAAATCCTTCTGAAAGCCATCAAGGGCAAACGCCTAGAAGCCCTCTACATTCTTGCCCTTTCCACCGGCATGCGTGAGGGCGAACTTCTTGGCCTTCGCTGGGATGACATCGCTCTCGAGCGCGGGTTTCTGCAAGTAAAGGTATCGCTTCAAGAGAGCGATGGCCCTGAGCGCAGGATACTAGATGAACCGAAGACACCTCATTCACGACGTCGAATCGCGCTCTCAGGCACGGCGAGGGCTGCGCTGTGCGAGCACCAACAGCGCCAAGAAAGCGAACGCAGGATTGCAGCGGATGTGTGGGATGGTCGTCTCAACCTTGTGTTCCCAAACACCCTCGGGAGGCCACTCCACGCCTGCCACCTACGTAGAAGGCAACTCGGCCCAATCTTGGCAGAGGCAGGGTTACCGCCGATCCGATTTCATGATCTGCGCCACACCGCCGCCACAATGTTATTGCGCCGAGGCGTCAATCCAAAGATTGTGAGCGAGATGCTTGGACATGCCAATATCTCGATCACTCTGGACACCTACTCGCACGTAACGCCTGACATGCAACAAGCGGCAGCTGAGGCCATGGATGATGTATTGCGTGGTGAGGATTCTTGACGCAATTGGCGTCATAATTGTCGTCAGTAGTCGGGCGCTAGCTTACCTTAAGTAGTTCAACGTCAAAGATGAGGGTGGCGTTCGGAGGAATAACTGATGGAGCGCCACGCGCGCCATAACCCAGATTTGCCGGGATAATAAGCCGGCGCTGACCACCGACACGCATGCCTTGCACCCCTTCATCCCACCCTCGGATGACGTTGCCAGCACCTAACTGAAAATCGAACGGTCGGTTCCGATCCCGCGAGCTATCAAACTTCTTCCCATCAGTGAGCCACCCGGTGTAGTGGACGGTCACCTGCTTGCCTGGTTGCGCCTCGTCGCCAGTTCCGACCTGGATGTCGATGAACTCCATGCCATTGGGCATCGGGGTCGAAGGAAGATTTACCTCTGGAGGTCCATCATTTGCGCCAGCCACCGTGTTGATCCCTTTCTGCTTGCCTGTTACAAGCTCGCTTGAAATGGTTCCCGAAGGCCTGTCTGCGGTCAGGTCAGTTTACGATACAGGCGCGAGGAAGACGAAATTATTGACGGTGATCGGCGCATCCTTCGCGAAGAGATCGACGGTGAAGTCGCCGCGACTGGTATGGAAGATCGCCTGATACGACTTCGCGGGGTCAATCTGCATGCTGGGAGCGGTATTGTAACGCTTTGCCAAGGGGTGTCCTCTTTCTAGCCGCCACGCGAGCGGCCCCTATACCTTACCGTTCTCCAAAACTGACCGATCTATGCCGAAGCATCGAACGTGTTTGGTTCCTGCTTCATCGGGGACAGTTTCACCTGAGTCGCCAGACCCAGGCCAGCGCCCTCCTCTCCACAGGCGTTTTGACTGTCCGAGGAACTCCCGGCCAGTTGCCCTAGATTGAGCGCCGCGTTCAGATCGCGGTCGAGCACGAGGCTACACCGCTCACAGCGGAACACCCGATCTGCCAGGCTCAGATCCGTGTCCACCCAGCCACAGTTGGAGCAGGTCTTCGACGTTGGCTCCCACCGACTGACGATGACCATCTGGCAGCCATACCACGCCGCTTTGTAGGTCAACTGACGCCGGAAGGCGCCGAACCCCACATCGCCAATTGCTTGCGCCAGATGGTGGTTCTTGAGCATGCCCGCCACGTGGAGATCCTCAATCACCACGACTGCCTTGGTTTTCGCCAGCCGAGAAGTGAACTGATGCAACGTGTTGGCGCGCTGATTCGCCACTG
>Ga0207684_10001490_pt1 | contig 25174 bp, 24 predicted proteins | sample KBSK5501metaG_FD_184342 | JGI IMG/M metagenome (GOLD analysis project Ga0207684, IMG submission 184342) | Corn, switchgrass and miscanthus rhizosphere microbial communities from Kellogg Biological Station, Michigan, USA - KBS K5-50-1 metaG... | ecosystem: Host-associated > Plants > Roots >...
GCGCCCAGCTCGCCGTGGCAAAACGCGTATGCCGAGCGGGTGATCGGCTCGATTCGACGTGAATGCCTGGACCACGTCGTCGTGATCGGCGAACGGCATCTTCGAGAGATCCTGTCAAAGTACGTCGACTACTACAACGGGACGCGGACACATTTATCGCTGTCGAAAGACGCGCCCAAGCCTCGGACTGTGCAGCTGCCGAGTCAGGGCAGAGTCGTGAAGGTGCCGCGCGTCGGTGGACTGCATCACGAATACTGGCGGCGGGCGGCATGAGGCCGATAGGACGAATAAGTGGAAGGCACAACGACCACATCGCCAAGCGCATCATCGCGCGCGATTCCAGCCATTCACATGAAGGCGGCACAGGATTGGTGCGCGTGGGAGGCAGCCTCGGTGTCGGTGGACCCCGAGGCCACACCGGAGCTACGGCGATTGCAGCCCGCATTTCAGCTCGCTTTTGCGCGCTGAACACCCGGGGACGCCGTCCGTGTTCATGGCGTTCGACTGCCTGTACCAGAGCGGGCGCGATCTGCGCAGCCGGCCGTTCTCGTATCGGCGTCGGGCGCTCGAAGACGCGGTTGGCGACGGCCGCCAAGTCTACGCCGCACGCACGCCGACCGCGAGCACGAGACTCGTCACAATTTCATGTCAACGCACCTCGAACGAACCGCTGGCGACCTTCGTGCCGTCCACGTGGAGATCCACGCGGTACGTGCCGGGCAACCACCGCCGCGGCGATGGCGTCGTCGAGCCGGCCCGGTCCCAGTAGTAGTCGTTGGACCATCCGAACCAGTCCGCATACGAGGTATTCGACCAGTCGCCCGGGGCGGCGGCCTGAAGCACCTTGCGCTGGATGACGCGTTCGCGGCCAGCCTCGGTGAAGAAGAGCGGGGCCTCAAACGTTACCGGCAGCCATCGGTCGGCCGCCTCATGCTTGAGGTCGATCTGCCAGAACACGTTCCGTGTGCCGGCTTGCGGGAAGCTGCTCGCGTACCGCCGCTGGCTGGTCGCCGGCGGCTGGACGTCGCCCGACTCGAAGAACCGGAGCGACGCGACTCGCGCCTCGAGGGCGGGAATCGTCCCGCTCGGCGCGGAGCGATCGCGCGCCCGCGCCGCGACCTCCCCGTAGATGTCATTCTTGTCCCGCATGCTGAACGTCCCGGAGGCGACGAGGCGCTGGTCCACCAAGAGCTTGACCTCGTATACACCCGTCGACCAGAAATAGATCTCCACCGGAACGGTCTGCTGGCACACCGCATAGTCGTTGCCGAATATGGGATTGAATTCGCGTCGTCTGCGACCACACTCGGTCGGGTCGTAGAGCGGATTGCTGTTCTGCACCGTCTTGCTGCCCATGAGGTTCGCGGACCCGGTCACCCAGGATTGCGTCCAGTGCGGCTCCACAGTGACCGTGCGCGTGTCCCGGTGCAGGATCTCACCAAGCCCGCGCATGTGGGCCCACATATCGGTCACGGTCAGCTGTCGCGGCTGGCCCGGTGCCGGATGCACGACCTGCATCTCCCAGTGGATGTAGCGGGCCGCGTTGTAGAAAAAGAGGTCGTCGTACTTGCGTTCGGCGGCTGGAGGCAGCGTGCCGCTGCTGACGAAGAACCGCACGGCGGTGACCCTCGCGCCGAAGCCAGGGATGATCCCCGTGGGCGAGCGGCTATCGATGTTCCGGGCCACGACGTTCATGCTGGTGGCGTCCACGACGCGGGAGACGGTGTCGAGAAAGCGCGGGTGCTGTCCGAACCGGATCGTCCAGGCCGGTCTGCCCACGGTGTCGGCCTGATCGCGCGGATACATGTGCAGCTCGGCCGTCTGCACGAGCGTGCAGGACGACATCTTAGGATCGCCGCGCGCGCAATCCTTGCCGAGATCCTCGCTGGCCCGCGCCAGCGCCTGTGGGAACGTGCTCTCGACGTTCGCCGGCAGGGGCAGCTTCGACGGCGGCGCCGAGGGCAAGACGTCGACCATGACGGTCTTGTAGCCCATGGCGTCCCGCGCTTGCTGCTGCGCCGCTGGGAGCGGCGGCTCGTTGATGCGCACGCTGACCCGAAGGATGCCACGAGGCATCGACGGCGAAATGAAGCTGAACATCGCCAGTCGCGGCGGGCCGGCGTGGGTCATGTCGGGAATGCCGGAGGGCCGAGTGGCGAACCCGAAGCCGGTCAGCTCGATCTGCACGAGCGCGGCGTTGGTCTGCCACTTCTTCGCCTCGCCCCGGGCTTGCGCGGCGGCGGCAGCCAGGCCCTGATCGGCATGGGTGCCGGGGCTCATCCATATGAAAACGACGAGGGCAGCAACGATCGCGACGAGCAGCGCACCGATGAATCGAACCACAGAAGTCATTCTCCTTGCGGAGCTGAGGCGCTCCCACGCGGCCCGGCGCCAGGAAGTCCAGCCGAACGTTGTTGATCGCTCATGGCACGCCGGATTCTACGCCGGCGCGCTTTTCTGCGTCGCCCGCGCACCCCGTGCGAGCTCGCCGCCGCGCTGAAGGGGACGCCGCCCTACCGCGGCCGTGCAGAGGGCTGGGAATCCGTCGAGACCATCGAGCGCTGGACGCACCGCTCGGTGGACAAGATGGTGCTGTTGAGCAAGTAGGCACAACTCTCAAGGGGTTAGCTCGAGCTGGCGGACGTATATGCGCTCGGCCCACGGGTTTCGCCTCAACTCGCCGTTTTCTTCAATCACTCCGCGCCAAGCTGCAGCCGGTCGGCCGTCCTGTACAAGAGTTGAAGTCTCGGATACACGTTCCCAATGACTCCCGGGGCATGCGGGGGTTGAGCTGAGCGCGGCTCGGTACGCCTGCGCCAAACCTGCAAACGCCCCGACGATGTTTGTTTCCATCAAGTCGGGGCATGAACAGCCTCCGCAGCCGCAGCCGATGGCTTCCCGCACCACAAGATAGATTGTCATTTACAGCCTCCTCTAATGGCCCGGCGGGCCACCTCAGACCCAGATTTCGAGCTCGATGTCGAAACGCGATACGAAACGCTTCGGACATCGGTCGGCCCCGGGTCGCTTGACAGAACGTCTATTCTGTAAATAGGAACGACTGTTCTACAGGAGTGTCAATCGCAATGGAGCGCACTCGCCCCGAAGAGAGACTGGGCCGGGCAATGGATGTCTTCTGGGACAGAGGGTTCTACGACACCTCGATCGACGAACTCGTGAAGCGCACGGGATTGCATCGCGCGGGTGTCTACGGCGAGTTCGGCAGCAAGCGGCGGCTGTTCGAAGCATCACTCCGAAGGTACCGCGAAAGTGTCCTCGCGACATACCTTGCGCCGCTCGAACGTCCGAATGCTGCACTGACCGACATCAAGACATTCTTGCGCGGAATCCATGACGTTGCGGAACATCAACCGAGGCGTGTTGGCTGCCTCATGGTCAACACGGCATGCGAGGTGTCGCCGCACATCCGATCGGTCGCGCGCATCGTCTCGAGCTTCCTCGACGAGCTGCGTACGCTGCTCCGGCGAGCCTGCAACAATGCTCGGATGCGCGGCGAATTCCGCGCCGACATCGACGTCAACCAGGTTGGGGACTACCTCGTCGGATCGGTCTTGGGGCTCTGGACGCTTGCCCGCTCCCCGGCACCTGTCACCTCGCTCCGCCACTATGTGGAGGGCGTGTTGAGCTTCGTCGATGGTCTGCGGCCGAAGGCAGAACGCCTCGGCGAGCAAGCCCATGGCCGTCGCCGCTGAACTGCCGAGAATTGGGCTTCAGCCGGTCGCGGACATCGCGTCGGGCCAGCACCTATGTGTGTTTTTCCAGACGACCGAGGACGCGCTGGAAGTGTTGACGCCGTACTTCAAGGCGGGGCTGGAGGATAACGAGTACTGCATCTGGGTGGTGTCGGGAAGGCTCACCGAGGAAAGGGCAATCACAGCGCTGCGACAGGCAATGCCTGATCTGGACCGATATCTCGTCAATGGCAGCATGGATGTCATTCCCGCCCGCGAATGGTATCTGCAGGGAGGCCACCTCGATCTACGGCGAGTCATCCGCGGTTGGCATCAACGCCTCCGGCAGGCGGCGGCGCGCGGCTATGCCAGGCTGCGAGTTAGTGGTATCGCCGCGTGGTTGAAAACCAGGACGGACTGGAAGGACTTTCTGGAGTACGAGGCGGCATTGAACGATGCCTTGCGAAACCGACAAATGATCGCCTTGTGCGGTTACGAGCTCGAAACTAGCGGTGCCGCCAACCTCCTAGAGGTCGCGCGCAGGCATCACGTCGCGCTCGCTCGTCGAAACGGCAGCTGGGAGGCCGTCACGTGGCAAGACGTGACAAGATTGGCGGACCGATATGCGCTCCTGACACCGCGGGAGCGGCAAGTGCTCCACCTCGTGACCGGAGGGCGCCGGAGCTCAGAAATCGCCGGCCGGCTGTCAATCAGCGTCCGAACCGTGGAGGTGCATCGGGCGAACCTCATGCGAAAGCTGGGCGTGCGGAATCAGACGGAACTCGTTCGCTATTCCCTCCAACGCGAGCTCTACCTCTAAGGAGCATGGGCCTTCGTTAGGTAGTGATCTGGCCCCTAGATCACGTGACGATCCGCGCCTACGCGTTTTTGCGTATGGGTTTCTTGCTATAGACGGCGGCGGCCAAAGAGTTTGGTTCCTTCGACGGCCACGAGATAAACATTGGTGAGTGGATGTTTTTCGGGCGAAGGCCTAGTCCATGACTACGGCGCTGGAGGGGACCCGGTGAATCGAGGCCAGACCGCTCAATACGAGCTCGCTCCAGATAGTACGCGTGCCTGATTCCGGCGCCGGCCCACCGCGCTTCGGTCGCTTAGCCGAAACACTGGTCGAAGCGTCGCCCGACGCCCTCATCGCCATGTCCCCTGCCGGGGAGATCCTCTTCTGGAACCACGCCGCCGCGACGATCTTCGGGTACACCGAGAAGGAAGCGATCGGACACTCGATGTTCGACCTGATCGTGCCGGCCGACCGGGTCGAGGAAACGCGGACGGCTGTGGCGGCCACCGTCGAGGCCGGCACGTCGGCCTTCGAGTCCGTGCGCCGCAGGAAGGACGGCAGTCTCATCCTCGTCGACGTCGCCAAACGGGCCGTGCGCGACGCGAAGGGCGATGTCGACTTCATCGTCGCCAGCGAGAGGGACGTAACCGCGCTGCGGAGCCTGCACGAGGCCACCCGCATGGAGGCGCGCTTCCGCGGACTGCTCGAATCCGTCCCGGACGCGATCGTCGTCATGAACAAGCTCGGTCGGATCGTCCTGGTGAACGGCCAGACAACGCAGCTGTTTGGGTATTCGCGAGAAGAGCTGCTCGGCAAGACGATCGAGCTGCTGGTGCCGGAGCGGTTCCGCGGGGCGCACGTCGGTCACCGCTCGGGATACTTCAGGGACCCGCGCGTGCGGTCGATGGGCGCCGGGCTCGAGCTCTACGGTCGACGGCGTGACGGGACGGAGTTCCCGGTGGAGATCAGCCTGAGTCCGCTGGAGACGGAGGACGGGGTGCTCGCGATGAGCGCGATCCGCGACATCAGCGAGCGCAAGCGTGCGGAAGCAAAGTTCCGGGGACTGCTGGAGTCGGCGCCGGACGCCATCGTGATCGTCAATCGCGAGGGCCGGATCGTGCTGGTGAACGCGCAGACCGAACGGCTCTTCGGCTACGAGCGCACAGAGCTGCTGGGGAACCCGATCGAAATCCTCGTGCCGGAGCGGTACCGGACGGCGCATGGTGGCCACCGCGCCGGGTTCTTCTCAGATCCCCGCGTGCGCTCGATGGGTGCCGGGCTGCAGCTCTATGGACTCCGGAAGGACGGGAGGGAAGTTCCGGTCGAGATCAGCCTGAGCCCGCTGGAAACTGAGGAAGGCGTGCTGGTCGCCAGTGCGATCCGGGACATCACGGACCGTAGACGGCTCGAAGAGGTCCGGGAGGAGCAAAACCGGCGGCTCCAGGAGGCGAGCCGGCTCAAGAGCGAGTTTCTCGCCAACATGTCCCACGAGCTGCGCACGCCGCTGAACGGGATTATCGGGTTCGCCGAGCTCATGCACGACGGCAAAGTAGGGCCGGTGTCAGCGGAGCACAAAGAATACCTGGGCGACATCCTCACCAGCGGCCGCCACCTCCTGCAGCTCATCAACGACGTGCTGGATCTCTCGAAGGTCGAGTCCGGCAAGATGGACTTCCGCCCGGATACGGTCGAGCTGCCCACGCTCATCGGGGAGGTGCGCGACATCCTTCGCACCCTCGCTGCCCAGAAGCGCATCCAGGTTCGGCTCGAGGTCGATCGCCGCATGAGGCCCGTCGTGTCCGATGCGGCCAAGCTCAAGCAGGTCCTCTACAACTACCTCTCGAACGCCCTCAAGTTCACGCCCGACGAGGGCCGCGTGACGATCCGCGCGATGCCGGAGGGTGATCAGGAGTTTCGGATCGAGGTCGACGACACCGGGATCGGCATCGCCGCTGCGGACAGCGACAAGCTGTTCGTGGAGTTCCAGCAACTCGACGCCAGCGCGGCCAAGAAGTACCCGGGCACCGGGCTCGGGTTGGCCCTGATCAAGCGGATGGTCGAAGCGCAGGGGGGCCGGGTCGGAGTCAACAGTACGCCGGGGGTCGGCAGCGTCTTCTTCGCGGTGTTGCCGCGAACGCCCCGCGCACTTGGGAAGCCGGGGCCTGAGCCGGCGTCACCGAGCGCCGACGCCAGCGCGAACCCGCCGACCGTCCTCGTCATCGACGATGATGCGCGGGATCGCTCTTGGCTCGTCGACACGCTGATCCGGGCCGGCTACTCGGTCGAATCGGCGCCGACGGTCGCGGCCGCACTCACCCTCTGTCGCACCCGGCGCTTCGACGCTATCACGCTTGATCTGCTCCTCCCCGATGGAAGCGGCCTGGAGGTGTTGCGGAGCCTCCGCGCCGATGGACCGAATCGGGAGACGCCGGTGATCGTGGTGACCGTCGTGGCGGAGAAGGGCGCGGCCGCGGGCTTCCACGTCCACGACGTCCTCACCAAGCCGGTGGTCGTCGACCACCTGTTGGCCTCGCTGCGGCGAGCGCGACTGGCGCCGGACAGCGCGCGGCCGATCCTGGTCATCGACGACGATGCCCGGGCGCTCAAGCTCGCCGGCAAGACGCTGCAGCAACTCGGCTACCGCTCGGTGTGCCGCTCGGACGCGAAGGGCGCGCTGCAAGCCGCCCGAGAATCGCAGCCCGCCGCCGTGATCCTCGACCTGGTGATGCCGGAGATCGACGGGTTCGAGTTCCTCCGACGTTTTCGGCGCACTGCGGGCGGCCGCCGCACGCCGGTGATCGTCTGGACCGTCAAGGACCTCACCCGAAAGGAGCGCGAGCGTCTCGAGGCATCGGCGCAGGCGATCGTGTCTAAATCGGATGGCGCCGCCGGCCTCGTCGACGAACTTCGCGCCTACGCTTTGCCGGGCTCGGGCAGGGCTCCGGAGTCGCGGCGTGGCCAGTGATCGGATCCTGATCGTCGACGACAACGCGGTGAACCTCAAGATGATGCGCGTGCTTCTCACAGGCGAGGGCTACACGGTGCGGACCGCGGCTGACGCCGAGGAAGCGCTCGTGACCGTACGCGATTTCGCCCCGCGGCTCATCGTCATGGACATCCAGCTGCCGGGAATGGACGGCCTCACACTCACGCGGAAGCTCAAGGCCGACCCAGCGACGCGGGACACCACCATCCTTGGACTCACCGCTTACGCCATGAAGGGCGACGAGCAGCGTGTGCTCGAGGCCGGCTGCGACGGCTATGTCGCGAAGCCTATCGATACGCGAACGTTCCCGGCCTTGATCGCGAGCTATCTCGCGGCATGACGCCCCGGCAGACGATCCTTGTCGTCGAGGACAATCCCATCACGCGCAAGATGGTGCGCGTCACGCTGGAGCAGGCTGGCTATGGCGTTCAGGAAGCCCCCGATGGCCACACCGCGCTCGCGCACTTCCGCACGCACGCGCCCGATCTCATCATTCAGGACCTGGTGCTGCCGGACATTGATGGAGTCGACCTGGGCCGGCAGCTCAGAGCGACGCCAGAGGGGGCCTCCATCCCCATCGTCGTCTTCTCCGGGTTTCTCTCTCGGATCGAGCAGGCTCGCACCGGCACGGTCGGATTCACCGACTATCTGTTCAAGCCGGTCGAGCCCTCACGCATCCTCCAGGCCGTCCAGGCTCATCTGGCGACGGGTACGGCCGCGGCGGGGATGCCTGGAAATGGGCGCAGGGTGCTGGTAGCGGACGACGACGCCGTCACGCGGAAGCTGTTGAAGATTCGCCTCGAGCATCTGGGTTTCGACGTCGACACCGCCGCGGACGGCGCCCAGGCACTCGCGCGGGCCCGGCGCGTCCGTCCTACCGCGATCGTCAGCGACGTGCTGATGCCCCGCCTCGACGGCTTCAGGCTGTGCGCCGCGCTCAGGAACGATCGGCGGCTCGCACACATCCCGATCGTATTGACGTCCTGCTCCTATCAGGAAAAGGGGGACGAGCGGTTAGCACGGTCAGCGGGGGCCAGCGCGCTTGTGCTTCGCACGCCCGACTGCAACGCGGTGATCGACGCCCTGCTCAAGGCGTGCGCGGAGAAGCGGCGGCCTACCCGCGCGCGGCGGGCGGCAGAGCCAAAGGATGACTACATCCACCGCGTGATCCGGCAGCTCGAGCGCCAGGTGGCTCAGAACACGGAGCTGACCCAGCGCCTGGCCCAGCGCGAAGCCGAGCTGTCGCTGATCGCGGGCCTGCAGACGCTGGACACGACCTCGGACGTCAATGCCGTCGCCCACGAGGTGCTCGTCCGCGCCCTCGACGCAGCCGCGGCGTCCAAGGGCGCCGTGTATCTTGTCGACCAGGACGGGCGGCTCTCACTCGGGGCAAGTCTTGGCTACCCTGGGCTGGAGGCCGCGGAGGTGCAAGGATTCTTCGGCTTCGCCGACGTGCTGGCGTCGAGTCTCGAGCGCGGCGAGATCGTCTGCGTGCCGTCTTCACGCCTGGCGATGGATCGGGCCGCGCCACTGCTGGAGCGAAGCAAGTCTGGCGGTCTCGTGATCGCACCGATCATAAAGGGCGACGATCGCCTCGGGATCCTCGTGGCCGGTACCAGCGACCAGTCGGTGTCCGACGAATGGGTCGAGTTCGTCAGGAGCATCGCCTCCCAGATCGCCGAGGCCCTGGTCGTGACACGGGCATTCGCCCGAGTCGCCGCGGCCGAACAGCAGTTTCGAGCGATCTTCGACAACAACCTCTACGGCCTCTTCCGAAGCACCCCTGCGGGCCGATTTCTAGCCGTGAACCCCGCGCTCGTCCGAATCTACGGCGATCGCTCGGCGGCTGACATGATCTCCGCCATCGACGATCTGGGGACACAAGTGTACGTGGACCCGGCTCGGCGAGCGGAGTTCCTCCGCTTGCTATCTGAACGCGGGGTCGTCTCGAGATTCGAGGCGTCGATCCGCCGCAAGGATGAAAGCATCGCCTGGATCTCGATCAGCGCACAGGCGGTCCGCGATCCCGCGGGCGCCGTCCGGTACATCGAGGGCGCCGTCGAGGACGTCACCGAGCGCCGGAAGGCGGAGGCGACGGCCACGGCATTGGCGGAGGTGTCGCGCACCCTGTCGCGCTCGATCGACCCGGACACCGTCGGCCGGCTCGTGACGGAGAACGTATGCCGGCTGCTCGACGCCCGCTCGGCGGCGGTCTATCGGCTGGAGGCGGGCTCGAGCGTCCTCCTGCTCGTCACGGCGTCGGAGCTGGTGCCGGGTGGCTTTCACTGGCTTCCCAGACTCGCGGGCCCGGACGCAGGAATGGCGGGCCTCGCGGTCCAAGAGCAACGGCCGGTGGCATCGCCCGACGTTCTCGATGACCCCCGGGGCACCTACACGGCCGAACGGCGGAGCGTCCTGGAGAGTGATGGAGACCGCGCCCTACTCGCGATTCCCCTGCTCGCGCGCGACCGCACCTTCGGCGCTCTCGTCGTGTCCGCGCCCACCGGCCGGATGTTCACCGACGAAGAGATCGCGCTGGCGCAGGCGTTCGCCGACCAGGCCGGGCTCGCCTTGGACAACGCCCATCTGGTGGCCGACCTCCGCGGCAGTCGGGACTTCCTTGCGTCGATCGCCCAGAACTCGGCGGATGCCATCATGACCACCGACATCGACGGGCGGATCACGTACTTCAGTCCCGGAGCCGAGCGGATCTTCGGCTATCGCGTCGACGAGATCATCGGGCGTTCGGGTGGCGAGCTCTACGTGTCGGGACCCGACGAGGCCAGCGCGCTAAGGCAGCGGTCGCTTGTCGAGGGGCAGATCAGCGAGTACGAGACGCGGTTCCGGACCAAGGACGGCCGTGTCCTCGACGTCAGCGCCTCGATCTCACTCTTGCGGGACGCCAGCGGCGCCATCACCGGCAGGGTCTCGGTCATCCGGGACATGACGGAGCGCAAACGCATGGAAGCGACCCTGCGCCAGAGCGAGAAGCTCGCGGCCATGGGGTCGCTGCTCGCCGGCGTCGCTCATGAGTTGAACAACCCGTTGGCGGTCGTCGGAGGACACGCACGCCTCCTAAAGACGCATGCAACGGATGCGCGGCTGGTCAAGCGGGCCGAGAAGATCGCCGATGCCGCGGATCGCTGTGCGCGCATTATCAAGAACTTCCTCGCGCTGGCGCGCCAGGCGCCGCCGGAGCGCGCTTCGACTGATCTCAACGGAGTCGTTCGCGAAGCCGTCGAGCTCATCGCCTATCCACTGAGAGTGGACGGCATCGAGGTAACGTTGGACCTCGCGCCGGACCTGCCGCAGCTCTGGGCCGATAGCCACCAGTTGCACCAGTTGATCGTCAATCTCGTCACGAACGCCCACCACGCCCTGCGCGAGCGGGAGCTGCCGCGAAAGCTCACCCTGAGCTCGGTGTTCGACGCTGGCGATGGCGCCGTCCGCCTCGAGGTGGCCGACAACGGTCCAGGCATCCCGGCCGAGGTCCAGCAGAGAATCTTCGAACCCTTCTTCACCACGAAGCCAGTCGGAAAGGGCACCGGCCTGGGGCTCTCGCTCTGCCAGAGCATCGTGGTGGACCACGGCGGAACGATGGAGGTCGTCAGCGCACCTGGTCGGGGGGCCGTGTTCTCGATGAGGCTGCCGGTTATGTCTCCCGATGTCACTACGGGGGAAGCCACGCCGGCAGAAGCGGCGCCCCCACCTCCTTGCACAATCCTCGTAGTGGACGACGAGTCCGAGGTTGCGGCGCTGCTAGCCGAAATTTTAGGAGATGGAGGCCACCGCGTGGAGACGGTCGCTGACGGTATCGCGGCTCTGGAGAAGTTGGCCGAGCGCCCCTACGATGCGATTCTGAGCGATCTCCGCATGCCCGAGCTCGACGGACCATCCCTCTACCGTGAGGTCGAGCGGCGGTACCCGCAACTCGTGTCTCGGTTCGCCTTCCTCACTGGCGACGCGCTGGGTGATGAGACCCGAGCCTTCCTCGAAGCCGTCCGCGCTCCTCAACTCGGCAAGCCCTTTTCAGCGGAGGAAGTCGTCCGGGTCCTGCGCCAGGTGCTTGCGCGTTCGGGGCAGTTAGCATGACGGAAGATCCTCAGCAGCGTGATCAGGCGGCCACGCCCCTCGCGATTTCTCGAATCATCGCGGGCGCGACGGACATGATCGATCCGCTACGCCAGACGTGCCGCGAACTCTCGCGGTTCGCGGCCGCCAAGACGGTGTCGGTCCATCCTGCCCGCTCTGGATGCCCGTGAGGAGGTAACCCATGTCCCCAGTTCTCGAACGACTGTAAAGGGCTGACGAACTTCACCTCGACGACGGCAAGATCCTGTTCCTGCGCGTGGACCAGACCTCGACCACGGTGAGGCTGGCGAGCGGTGTCGTCGTGACAATGAGCTGGGTGTAGGGCGGGGGATGCATTGCACGTCTTCAGGACGGTGAACGCGAACACCGGCGCGGTCACGCTGCCCACCTCGGCGATGGCGACCGGACCCGCGCCCGCGTAAGCGCGCTGAGTGTAGCCGAAAACATACTCAGTCATGAAGCGAGTTTTTGCGGCGTTCCTAAACCACTAGATTTGTGCCCCGGGCCGCCCATTTCCTGGATCTTCCAACTCGATTCACCGCCGCCCCGCCGCGAGCGGGCGAGTAGCACCGAGCTGAGCGGACACCCAGCGGATACGCAGTGGCTTCAACACAAAGAGCGCCAACCCTGCGCCGATCCAGTCAAACGCGATCGCCAGAACGAAGATCGGCATCCAGCTGCCGGTGGCCGCCTGGAGGACATTCCCGAGCGGAACGAGCAACGATGCCGTGCCCTTTGCGGTGTACAGCAGACCGTAGTTGGTCGTCGCGAACTTCCGGCCAAAGAGATCACCGCACGTGGCCGGGAACAGGCTGTAGATCTCACCCCAGGCAAAGAACACCAGACCCGAAAACACGACAAAGAGAACGGGGACGTGGGCGAAGGAGATGAGCAGCAGGATCCCCACGCCCTCGAGCCCGAAGGCAATGAACATCGTGTTTTCGCGCCCGATATGATCCGAGACCCACCCAAAGAAGGGGCGCGTCAGCCCATTCAGGATGCGATCGAGTGACAGCGCGAAGGGCAGGGCGGCCATGGTGATCCCCAGCAGGGACACTGAGGTCTTAGCCACCTGGTAGTCCGTGGCAATCGGGCCCAACTGAGCGGTCGCCATCAGCCCGCCCATCGCGAGCATCGTCATCATCAGGTACATCAGCCAGAACGCAGGGGTCCCCAGCATGTCGAGTGGGGCAAAGTCCCGACTCGACTGTTGCACCTTCGTTGTCGCAGCCTCGGGGATTTCACCCGGTCGGGGGGCGCGCAGCAGCAAGGCGCACAGGATGACCACGAGCCCCTGTCCGATCCCGAAGGAGAGGAAGGCTGCCTCATAGCCGCGGTCGCTGATCATGTGGGCGATCGGCACGACCGTGAGCGCAGAGCCGGCGCCAAACGCAGCGGCCGTGAGCCCAGCCGCCAGCCCGCGGCGGTCCGGAAACCACTTCAACGCGTTGCCGATACTCGTGCCGTAGACGATGCCGGCCCCCACACCACCGATGAAACCGCCCGCATATAGGGCGAACAGCGAACTCGCCCCGGCGTTGATCCACCAGGCCAGGCCAACGAGCAACCCGCCAATCGCAACCAGGACTCGCGGGCCGAAGCGGTCCACGAGGTAGCCCTCGAACGGCACGAGCCACGTTTCCGCCAAGACGAAGACGGTAAAGGCAATCTGGATCGCCGCTTTGCCCCAGTGAAATTTACTGTCGATCGGGTTCACAAAGAGGGTCCAGCCGTACTGAAGGTTGGCGATCGCCACCATCCCGACAATGCCGACCGCCAATTGGACCCATCGGGCACCAGAGGTCGTCTGACCCGCCGGGATCGACGCGGATACGGTTGCCATGTCTTCCTTGCCTCCCCCTCTGTCTGTCTTTCGACCTCAATCGTGACGGGTCGGAATCGAATGTGACGCCGGAGGCGTCCCAGGCGGTTGGTTCGAAGGCCGCGGATTTTCCGCTTTCCCATCGGAGGAGATCGAGATCACGCGAAGTTTGTCCACAATGAGGATTCCCCCGAACGATTCGCCGTGGTATTCGATCACGTCGCACGATTGAAGATCGCTGAGGATGTGTATTGCGCCGACGCCGTCGTCGATCTTCGCCGCGGGATCGACGGCTACCAGCGCGAATCCTTCGGCGGTTTGGAGGAGTAGAGCGTTCTGCTGCCAACTCACCGAGAGCACGACGCCCTCGGCGAGCATCTGCTGCGTCCGCAGAAGCACGGCGCCGAGGACGAGTACGACACGAAGACCGAGTCGGTCGGACCCCATTTCGGGTTTCCTCTGCGAACCGAACCGAGATGCGTGCGGGAAGGCTAAATGCAAACCACAGGGCCGTCAACTAGAGCGGATGGCTGCTGCAGCCCGAGAATCACCTGATGTCATAAGCGCGCTCCCCTCAGAGCGGCCTTATCATCGTCCGCTGTTCAGGCCGTCTGCGCGGAGCCTCCCGGCAACTTAAGTCGCGGAGCCGCGCCGCGGCAGGCGATGGCGGGCATAGTACCGTCGCACCTTAGCCCGATTGCCGCACACCGCCATCGAGCACCACCGGCGGGTTCCGTTTCGCGTGCCGTCATGGAATACCCAGCGACATTTCGGGTTCTCGCAGGTCCGCAGTCTCGAGAGGTTCGTAGAGGTGAGGAACACCGCGGCGTCCCGCGCCACGGGCCAGATCAAGCGATCGAGAGCCTGAGGATCACCGTGCCACTCCCACGCGAACCCCTCGTCTCCCGGGGCAACTCGAAGGCGGGCCAACGCACTCGGTAGGGAGGCGTTGAGAGTTTCGAGGTCGGCTGAGAGCGGCGAGCGACCGCCCGCCAGCCGGGCAAAGGTCCGATAGAGCGCTTCGCGCAGCACGACGGCCTTTCGCAATGCCCGGGTAGCCACGTCGGGACGGCGAGCCGCCTCACGTCGCAGTCGCCATCCATCGGCCTCCGACAAGAGCTTGGATTGCTCAGCGAACCGGATCAGCTCCTCGTACGTAGGCAGGTGGTCGATGGGCACTCCGCTGCCCCGCCAGCTGACGGTATTGGCGAAGTCCAGGCAGAGGGCACCGTAGCCGAGGTGGAACGACCACGGCGCCTCGGGCGAGGGAGGCCCCACGGGCCCCCGCTTCGCTCGGTCGGTGAGTTTCCGGGGACCAGGTGCGGATCGGTGGCGACGGGTGGTCGGCATGTTTGTTAGTCGGCCAAGTTACCACACCATCAAAATCGGCTTGACAAGTTATCTCGTTCGGGGTGAGCGTGCCGTAGGCGCCTAACCGACTGAGCATGTTTGAGCGGTGTGAGCCTCACGTGGGCCATGCTGAGCCCACCGTGCACGCCGGGGATGAGCGCGCAATGGAGGTCGTATATGTCCACAAGCCGTCGTCTTGCGATCCTGCTGGCATCGAGTTTTCTGTCGATCACTCTGGCATCGTCGGCGGTCAGTCAGCTGGCCGGGAAACCAATCCGACTCGCAATTGGCGCGCCCCTTACTGGTGGTGCGGCCACGTTCGGCATCGAGATGAAGCAGGCCGTCGAGCTCGCCTTGGAGGAACAGAACGCGGCGGGGGGGTTGCTTGGAGCACGCGTTGAACTCCGCCTCGCCGATGATGAGGCGAGTGACGCGAAAGGTCAGGCCGTGGCCCGAGGCTTCTGCGAGGATCCTACCGTCCTGGGAGTCGTGGGCCACGTCAACAGTAACGTGAGTATCGCGGCCTCGAACGTATATCAGGGCTGCGACCTGTTGATGCTTACCCCAATGTCGTCGAGCCCGGCGGTGACGGACCGTAATCTCCCCAACGTCTTTCGCCTTACGAACCGGGACGACTATAAGGGGCCGGGGCTGGCTGCTTATCTGTATCGGAAGCTCGGCAAGCGGCGCGCCGTGGTCGTGGCCGACCAGACCGCCTATGGGAAAGGGCTCGCGGACCTCTTCGCCAAGACCTTGAGCACGCTGGGCGGCGTGGTGCTCGCCCGCCCGACGGTGAAAGTAGGCGACCGGGACTTCCGCGCGCTGCTCATGGGGTTGCCCAGAGACTTCGATGTTTTGTTCTTTGGGGGCATCGCCGAGGCCGCCTACGTCCTGAAGCAGATGCGGGAGCTCGGTATGAATCAGCTCTTTAGCTGCGGGGACGGCTGCTGGAACGTCAAGGGGTTCATACAGCCTGCGGGCGAGGCCGCGACCAAGGGTGAAGGCGTATTAGTGCTCTCTGCTGCGCCCGCGGTCGGACGCGTCCCGGGCTCAGCCGAGTTCGCAGACCGCTACACGAACCGCTTCGGGCCGATTGCCAACTACGCCGCGAACTCGTACGACGCCGCCCGTCTCGTCTTCCGAGCGATCGAGCACGCGGCTCGCGCGAAGGGTGGGCTGCCGACGCGCGCGGAGGTTGTGGCGGCGATGCGGGGAATTCGCTACCAGGGGATCGCCTACAGTCGGCCAGTCGAGTGGAACGCAAAGGGTGACAACACCGCCGCGGTGATCTTCGTCAATGTCGTAGAGGGCGACCGGTTCAAGGAGGTCGGCGAGATCACTCGCGAGGACATCCCGAAATAGCGACGGCGACCCCCAGGAGTCGAGCCACGTGCAGAGTGCTCACAGTGCGCAATCCCTCCCCGCCAGCAGGCTCGACATCCGCCGCTGATACTTCGCCTGACGCTTGCTGGTGATGCCGGCCTCGCGGAGTACACACCCCGGGCCGATCAGTTGGCCTTGGTGAGCCGAATGGGTCTGGACGCCGCCAGTTCAGCTCCGTCGCGGCCATTTCGGGGCGGAGGCGGGGACGGCGGGGGGCACGGCGGCCACGGGTTCGGTCATCACGGGTTCCGGGGCCACGGCGTTGTCATCATCGGCCCTGGGTGCTGCTGGGGCCCGGACGGGTACTGGTGGGATTACCCGCCCTACTACGGCTACCCGCCCTACTACGGCTACGCACCGGCGCCGGTCATCGTGCAGGATCCACCCGTGTACGTCGAGCCACCGGCTCCGCCAGAGTCGTACTGGTACTACTGCCAGAGCACCAGAGCGTATTACCCGAGCGTGCAGATGTGCGCCGAGGCGTGGATCAAGGTCCCGCCGCGGTAGACACGCGCGATATCTCGGCTGCCTCCACAGAGAGTGACCCTGTTGTCCCAAAGTCGACTCCCCGCAGTCACCACGTGGCTCATGCGGGGCGGCGTCGACATGGGACGCTGGGCGATTCAAGCATCAGGCGTGCTGCTCCTAGTGATCCTCGTCACGCTGGGGTTCGTCGCATGGTCCTGGTGGACGCGCCGCCCTTAAGCCTCTCCGGTTGGTCGTGTCGATTGCCGGGCTCGGAGTAGCGCGAGCGGACCTTCGCGGGGGCGGTCCCTCAGATTTATCTAGTGCCCGAAGCTCACTTCGAGGCGGACATCGGGGAAACCAGTGGAGCGCTCGAATGCCTTGACTGGAATCACCGTGCGGAGATCGTCACCCAGGTAGAACGCGGCGTGGTCACGCTCGCTCCGCTCGAATCTGCCGTGCGCGCCGAGCGTGAACGGCATGCGAAATGTCCCCGTGAATGGCAGCACGACCGGCTGGGGGAGCGGCTCGAGCATCCCGGTGGCCAGGTCGGCCATCTTCGTGACGGTGAAGCTGCCCGCGATCGAGCCGAGCGGGACATGGTGGAAGACGGCCAGCGACAGGTCGACGTTGCCGCTAAACGTCCCGCTGATCACCGGCAAGTCTGGGACGTGGACCGAGCTATTGCCCGGGGCGTTGATGACCACGTCGAAGGTGCCACTGACGGGGCCTGTTCCGGTCAGCGTGGACACGCTGTCCATGCCGGTGGCAATGACAGTGCAGCTCTTAATGCGCGGGACAGAGATTAGGAGTGCCGACGGGCACAGCGGCGTCCCGAGCGCTGCAAAACCCTGGAGAGGAGAAGTGGCGTTCCTGAAAATTACTCCCTGCGCCTGGTCGAACGTGACCCGCTCGCTGATCTCGTATAGCGTGACGCCTGTCGCGCCCGTCGCCTCGTCACGATCCTCAGCGTAGGCGGTGGCTGAGAAAACCAGCAGCGTCAAGGTGAATCCGACAAACCGCAGAGCCTGTTTCGCCATGTTTCATATGCCCTCGTGAACAAACACCAGCATGACCCGTGCCACCACCGTAATTTTGCGGAAGGCTCAAGAATCGAGTTCTTCCGTCCATAGCCCGTCATTCACCCGCCGGTCGACGACCAGTTTGAACCAACATCCGGATTGTTCGATCACCAATTGATCGCCTTCTGGAAATGCGGGCAATGGGCTCGGCACACTACACTCCAGTGAGCAGTCTTCGTCTGCTAGACTTCCGCCCGGCATCCTACACCGAGGTGCTCATGCGGCTGATCGGGCTCGCGGCCGTTCTCGCTATTGGCCTGTTTGTTGCGCCGCTCGCGGCCGAGGCGCATTCGGCGCAAGCGGACGTGACCCAAGCGGCGGCCCGCGCTCTCGGACTCAAAGTGCATGTCCTTAGCGTGAGTCGTGCCGACGAGTTCCCCGGAGCGTTCGACGCGGCAAGGAAAGCCCACGCTGAAGCCCTCGTTGTTCTCGCTTCGTCGTTTTTTCAACGCACACCGCCGGCAGCTGGTGGACCTCGCCGCGCAGAATCGGTTGATCGCTGTGTACGAACACAGAGAGTTCCCAGACGCGGGAGGCTTAATGTCCTACGGCCCTAACATCGTGGCGATGTACCGCAGAGCGGCATACTTCGTAGACAAGATCCTCAAAGGGGCCAGCCCCGCAGATCTGCCCGTGGAGCAGCCGACGAGATTCGAGCTGGTCATCAACCTCAAGACTGCCAAAAGCACTCGGGCTGACGATTCCCCAGTCAGTGCTTGTCCGAGCCGACGAGATCATCCAGTAATGGAGCGGCGAGCGTTCCTCGCCATAGTCAGTGGGAGCATGTTCGCCGCGCCGCTCGTTGCCGAGGGCCAACAGGCGCGGACCCCGCCGAAAATAGGCTTCGTCGAAGCCGGCGCCTCTTCGGTGAACCGGCACTTCGCTGACGCCTTCCGCCGAGGGCTCAAAGAGCTTGGCTACGTCGAGGGCCAAAGTATTGTGATCGAGGAGCGCTGGGCGGAGGGCAGGACCGACAGCTTCCCGGTCCTCTTGGCCGAACTGCTGCGCCTCAAGATAGATGTGATCGTGCAGGCTTCGACCGTCGGCGCGATGGCGGCCAAGCAGGCGACCACGACAGTGCCAATTGTCTTCGTGGGTGTGAGCGATCCTATCGGCACCGGGCTCGTCGCCAGCCTCGCCCGGCCAGGCGGCAACCTCACGGGTCTCTCCCTCGCATGGCCAGAAGGGCTCGCCGGGAAGTGGGCGGAGTTGCTCAAGGAGACCACCCCAAGCGTCTCGCATGCGGCCCTTCTCTTCAATCCCCTCGGCGCTTCGATGACCCCGTGGGTGAAGGAGACGCAGGCCGCAGCGGCAGGGCTCGGTGTCAGACTTCAAGAGTTCGCGGTGCGAGATGCGAAAGACATCGAGGGCGCGTTCGCGGGAATGGCCCGCGCTCAGCTGGGAGCGCTCATCGTAATTACAGACCCCTTGACCCTTCGCCACCGTGCGCGGGTGGTGCAGCTCGCAGCGAGATACCGCCTCCCGGCGGTGTATAGCTTCGGAGAGTTCGCGCGTGCCGGTGGCCTCCTGGCTTACGGGCCGAGCGTGGCCGAGATGTTCCACCGAGCCGCCGCCTACGTCGACAAGATCCTCAAAGGCGCTAAGCCCGCGGATCTGCCTATCGAGCAGCCGACCAAGTTCGAGTTGGTGATCAACATAAAGACCGCGAGGGCCCTAGGGCTGACCATCCCGCAGTCCGTCCTTGTCCGCGCCGACGAGATCATCCAATGAGCGACGACTGATGGATCGGCGGGCGTTTCTCAACATCGTGGGTGGGAGCATTCTCGCTGCGCCAGGCGTTGGTGAGGCGCAGCAGGCAGCGAGAACCTTTCGCATAGGTGTAATCGGATCGACTCCAACAAACCCAGTGCTCTTCGAGGCATTCAAACAAGAGCTGGGACAATTCGGCTACACCGAAGGACGAAACCTTGTCGTTGAAGAGCGATATGCCGAAGGTGGGCTGTTGTCCGAGCATGCAGCCGACCTCGCTCGGCTCAACGTGGACCTCATCTTCGCGCGAGGTCCGGCGGCGGTCACGGCTGCCAAAGGAGTGACCCGCACCATCCCGGTGGTTGCCGTGGACCTTGAGAGTGATCCTGTTGCGGCGGGGTTCGTCCGGGGACTGGCGCGGCCAGGCGGTAATATCACCGGGGTATTTCTGGATTTGCCGGAGCTCAGCGGGAAACAATTGCAGCTGCTCAAAGAGATTGTTCCCCAGATCTCCCGGGTAGCAGTCCTTGGTGATCCGGTGCTCAACGCACCTCAGTTCCGAGCGACGGAGGTCGCGGCCCGGGTGGTTGCAATGCGTGTTCAGAGCGTAGAGGTCCGGGCCCTGAAGGACTTCAACGACGCCTTGGAGGCCGCCAAGAAAGGGCAGGCCCGAGCTGTCCTCCTCCTCTCGTCACCGCTCGTATTCAACGTCAGAACTCGGATCGCCACCCTCGCGATAGAAAAGCGGCTCGCCGCGGTGTCTATGTTCGTGGAATTTGCTGAAGCGGGCGGCCTCCTGGCCTACGGGCCAAGTCTGCGGGAGTCGTTCCGACGTTGTGGCGCTTACGCAGGGAAGATCTTACAGGGCGCGAAGCCGGGTGAAATGCCGGTAGAACGGCCGGAGAGGTTTGACCTCGTGATCAACCTCAAGACCGCGAAGGCCATCGGGCTGACCATTCCGCCGTCTGTGCTCGGACGGGCCGACCAGGTGATCGAGTAACCCATGCTCGACCCACGCGGCCAGCTCCTTGGAGTGCTCCCCGAAGTTCTGCTCAGGTGGGGAGCTTAAGTTAGCTGCTCGCCCGGACCGACGCAAACCCGATTTTCGGGGGGTCCCCAGATAGCGGCCCCCGGGTCGATCGCGCATCCTGGGGCAAATGCGGCGTCGGCGTCGACGCCGTCGGGGCGCTAACCGCGGCCGCGAATGTCTGCGCGCGATACTCCCGCGGGCTCCGCATCCCGAGCGCCGAGTGCGGCGCCTGGCTGTTGTAGTCCTCGATCCATTGCCCGAGCTGCGCGAGCACCGTCTCGGCATCGCGGAGATCGGCGTCGCCCAGGTAATCGCGCTTGAATGTCCCCACGAAGGCTTCGGCCAGCCCGTTGCTCTCCGGGCTGTACGCCGGGGTCGTGATCGGGACCAAGCCGAGCTCGTGGGCGTAGAGCACGGTGGCGGTCGCGGTGTACTGCGGGCCGTTGTCTGAGAGCCATTGCACCGCATGCGGCGCTTTGAGCGCGGCCTCGCCGAACCGCGCCCACAGCGTCCGGTCCATCAGCGTGCGAATGTCCGCGCCCGTCAGCGGCCGCGGCGACGCGACGTAGGCCGGCACTTCACGGTCGTGGCAGTCGATGGCGAACGCCACGGAGACGACCTCGCCGCTCCAGCACGGGATCAAGAAGACATCCGAGCACCAGCGTTGGTTTGAGGCTGGCCGCTGGATTTGCCCCAGATGCGGACGGCCGTGCCGCCGATGCACCCGGGGCGCCAGCATCAGCCCGTGCAGTTGCATCACCCGTCGGATGCGCTTGTGGTTGTAGCCCGTCCGAAAGGTCCGGTTCACCATGGCCCACACCCGGCGGTAGCCGTAGGTGGCCCGGCTCTTGGTCACCGCGTGGATCTGCTGCAGGACCGCGTCGTCGTCGCTCCGCCGGTAGCGGCCACCGGGTCGCGCCCGGGCGCGGTAGTACGCGGTGCGCCGCGCGAGCCGGAGGACGGCGCAGATGGTCGTCATCGGGTGCGTTGTCACCGCCCGGACTCTCTGCGCAACGACGGGCTTTTTTTTACGACCTCCTGGGCGGCGCGCAGGATCTCGACCTCCATGGTCTTGCGCCCCAGCGCCCGCTCGAGCTCCCGGATCTTGGCGTAGGCCTCGCGCAACTGGCTGGCCGGCACGACGTCTTCACTGGCCTGCACCGCCGTCGTCGCGCCCGCGTCGGAAAACCGCTTCCAGTTGCGGATCACGCTCGGCGCGATGTCGAGCTCGCGACTGAGCTCGGCCACCGTCTTCTCGCCCGCCACGATCCGTTGGACCGTCGCCCGCTTGAACTCCGTCGTGAACACCCGTCGGCCGTCTGCCTTCCGCCGATGCTCGCCCATGGGACCTCCCGCCGCATCTTACGTCCCTACGGTGAGCAGTCGAAACGGGGAGCACTCCACACGAGGGAACTCGGTCGCGAGGTCTGACCCGGGAGTACATCAAGAGGATAAACACCCCGAATGCGCTAACGACCTTAGTCACTGACAGGCGACCCAGGAACCTTCTCGGCGGGCAATGAGGTCTAGCGTCGGACCGGAAGACTGAGCGTAAAATTCCCCAGGTCAGTTCGAAGTTCGTCTTCCGGTGGCGTGATCTCGATTCGCCGCCAGGCATTGACAAGACCCAGGCCCCCACTAATAGTACGACTCGCTCTTGTACCATTCGGTGTCGCCGATTCGGGGAAAAATGCCGAACTATTCAAAGAAGATACAATCCGGCCACTGCGAGGGCTCAGCACTTATCCTGCCGGAAGTGGCCTGCATTGCCTTCATACCCTTCTGTTACGACGACTTGCAAGACGCCGGGTCGCGTATTTACCCGACCGCTTATCGCTCGAGCAGATACGAACGTCCCAGTCCCTGGCCCCTTAGTGGAAGAGCCTTCACGCGGTTGTTCGCGACCGGCAATCGCGACGAACCGCCCTCTCACTTCTCTGATAGCCGGGGATTCGATGCTTTCCTACGTCCGGAGAACTTCCGTGCCGCGATGGTTTTGCACGATATTCGCGTCTACCTCGGCCCCGATGGCACGCTGGCTGGCGTCTCTGCAGAGTGGGAGAACCGTCCCGGCTCTACACCGGTTCGGCCGCGAGCCCTTAATCCCGAATCGGAGGATGACACCCTCCGAGGGTGTTCCCCGGGAATGGGTAAGACAGGACCAGGCGCCGATGAAAATCCGACGATCACCCCAGACCCCGAAGCCGGCGGTTACGTCTTGAGAAACCGGTACATGTTCAAGATAGGCCGTGCGGGGGACTGGATGAACAAATGGATTACTCGACATCGTGCCCCATTCTGCTATGTCGAAATCGAGTACCGGATTGAACGGATGAGGTCAGACTTTATGGTGCCCTTTTCTATCAGATTTTCCGGGACCGCGATTCCGAGTCAGGCTTACTACCTTTCATGGCAAAGAAGAGGCCTCCATGACATGCTCATGGATGATGATGAGGAGATCACCGCCTTTATGAAAGGCAAGAAATGTCGCGAGGCTCCGGGGAGGTTCCGTCCGGAGCGATGGCATGGTACGGTTGAGGTGAGGTTGTGATGGGGACGGCGGGTGCGCCTATTCGCAGAGAGCGGGAGTCGTCGCGGAGCAGCGGCGGTTCGGCGGCCAGCATCGCGATTCGGCACGGAGCGGAGTTCGTAGCGCGCGCACTCATGTGGACGGCTCAGGTCCTGTCTCCTTCCGCTAGGAATGTCGCCTCTTACCCTGAAGTAGTCGACGACATAATCACGTTTTTCAAAACTGGCGATTTGCCAAACGGGCGTGTTCGTTCGGAGCGGCTCAAGTACGTCGGAAATGGTGTCCTTGGTTTTGGAAAGTCGTTTCTCGTCTTGGAGAATGTCGAGCGTGCGAGTAATCTCGTTGCGCCTCATGTGCAGGAGGCTCGACTAACGTTCCGTGTTATCGAAGATCCAAAGCGCGCCTACGAATTCCGGAAGTTGGCTGGCGGGCGCGAGGTGCCATATGCCCTCGGTGAGGCCTCGTTCGTGTTCACGACCGCTCTTTCGTTTGAGCGGAATCTGCGGGATTTCGTAAGGTTTCTCGATTCCCCAGCGATTCCAGCCAGTCCCGTTACGGAACACTCGGTCCGTTTATAAGGAGTCCTACTGGGGCACCCGAGCCCACCTCAAACAACGCACCAGTTGCGCCATAGCTCGAACGCTTTCTACGCAGCTAGGGCGAACGATAGAGTCTAAGCTCGGGGCACCTTCCTTCCGATGCGAGGACCACGCGGAGCTCGAAGTCAAGAACTCGAGGTTGATACAGGGGGTTGAGCGTGCCGTCTACAGGCTCGGCTGGTTCCAGTTTGGTTCCAACCTGCGGGTTGTGACTTGTCACGTCAGGAAAGCAGGAGAGGATCCGCCGGGACCGAAGGCAGCACGATCCTGATGCCGCCGCCGGTTCCTTCGTCCTTCTTCTTCGCGTCCCGGAGCTTGAGCGCTAGCTCGCGGGATTTCAGCATGTAGTCGTGGAAGAGTTTGACCGCGTGGAGCGGGTTCGCGTACGTGACGCCCTTCTCGTCCGAGCGGAGGATCAACTTGCCCTCCATGCCCTCCAGGATCGCTTCCGCCACGATCTCGGCCGGGCTCCGCTGGACCTCGTTACCCGCCTCGTCCTTAATAGTTCTCATGACCCGGCCCGCGATCAGCTCGTTCATGGCCCTGAAGGAGTTGCGGGGGAAGTGGTCCTTGGAACCGGCAACTCGGCCTCCAAGCTTCTGGTGGCCTTCTCGGAACCGGCCCGTCTCTGGGTCGCGGCCTCGCCCCGTTCCCTCGTCCGTACGCTCGCTCGCTGCCTCCACATCCGCCTGAGCTACCGGGTCATCTTCCTGCTCGGTTTCGGGCTCGCGCCTCGGTTCCTTTTGTCTCTGGTCGAGTCTCTCTTTGAAGCGCTCGACTGCGGCTTCGGCTTTCGGATTGCTGGCCGGGTCGACCGCTCGTCCCGGTCGTTCCTCGGGTTTCTGAAGACTTCGGTCTTGTGGCACCTCGGGAGCATTCGGCACCGCTTGAGCGCCGGGCTGTGCTTGCGGCGCTACTTTTGGAAGACGGGCAGGAGCGGGATCAAGGCGGTCACGGCCATGATCGGGATCATGACCTTGCGGTGGGTGCCCGGCTACTTTTGGAAGGCCGGCACCAGGAGGATCGGGGCGGTTCGGATCAGGGGCGGGAACAGCGCTAGCTTGCCGGGCGGCGCGGGTTTTCTCCTCTTCGGCCCTCATGCGGGCGATTCGGGCGGCCTGGCTTAGTGGCATATTGGCTGCTCCGTCATCGCGTCTGTCGTCAGCAGTGCGTTCCTATTTGGCATCTCCTTTCTCCTCGCTGTTACGAGGGGCGCCGAAGCCTTGTACCCGGGTACAAGGCTATAGGTGCTTCTGCTGGGTCGTCAACCTCCGCGATGTCTGGCTCGTTCGCTCCTAGGGGGCCGACCTATCATCCAAACAGACGGAGCTGTCGCTGGGCCTGCTCTGCCTGGACGAGCCGATACATCGGCGACGCCTCGCCCCGGTGAAGGATGTAGTCCTGGGGTACCCCGACACTCCGCAGAAACGCCCTGAACGCCGGGGAATGATCACGCCAGATGAAGTGCGCGGCCTCGTGGATCACGAGGTACTCGAGTTCTCGACTGAGCCGCGGATCTCGGTAGGTTATGTTGACCTCGATGATCTTTCCTTTCTGGTAACAGACGCCGCTCGTCGTTTCGAACAAGTGGTTCCAGCAAAAACGCACTTCTTCGGGCCTGGGCAGCGGCGCCG
>Ga0207684_10001491_pt1 | contig 25169 bp, 25 predicted proteins | sample KBSK5501metaG_FD_184342 | JGI IMG/M metagenome (GOLD analysis project Ga0207684, IMG submission 184342) | Corn, switchgrass and miscanthus rhizosphere microbial communities from Kellogg Biological Station, Michigan, USA - KBS K5-50-1 metaG... | ecosystem: Host-associated > Plants > Roots >...
CCGATGCCCCAAACCCGAAGAGACCGACCCGATCCTTGGGTCGCACGTCCGCCACCCGCAAGCTGCGGAACCCGATGATCCCGGCACACAACAGCGGCGCCGCCTGCAGGTCGTCGAGCGCCGACGGAAGCGAGAAGATGAAGTCTTCGCGGGCGAGCGCGTAGTCCGCGTAGCCGCCGTCCACGGAATAACCGGTGAAGGTCGGAGCATCACAGAGATTCTCGGCGCCGTGCGTGCAATACCAGCAGTCGCCGTCGACCCCACCGATCCATGACACGCCGACCCGGGCTCCGATCGGCCAGGTCGCCGTCGCTCCCTCGACGACGTCACCGACGATCTGGTGGCCGGGGATCACCGCGTCGCGTCGCGGCGGCAGCTCGCCCTCGACGACGTGCAGGTCCGTTCGACAGATCCCGCAGGCCCGAACCTTCAGGAGTACATGCCCCGGAGTGGGCCGTGGCCGGGGAACTTCGGCGATCCGCAGTGGTCGCTGGTAGATCGGCGCCGGCGAGGTCAGGACTGCGGCTCTCATGTTGGGCCGAGGCGTAGCGTACGCTGAGTTCCGGAGTCGCCCCGAGATGAATGTGCTGGTCACCGGCGCCACCGGCTTCGTAGGGGCCAACGTGGCGCGACTGCTCGTCGCCGAAGGCCATCGCGTCAGGGTCCTCGCCCGTCCGGCAAGCAGCCGCCGGGCGCTCGAAGGCTGCGCCGTGGAGGTGGTGCGCGGCGACATCCGTGAACCCGCTTCCGTCGCCGACGCGATCCAGGGCTGCGCACTCGTCTTCCACGTGGCGGCCGATTATCGGCTCTGGGCGAAAGATCCCGGGGAGATCTACCGCACCAACGTGGACGGCACACGCATCGTGCTCGGGGCGTGCGCGCGGGCGCGTGTCGAGCGCGTGGTCTACACCTCGAGCGTCGGCACCCTCGGGCTGCCCCGCGACGGCGGTCTCGGCACCGAAACCACACCGGTCCGCTTCGACGACATGATCGGTCCCTACAAGCGCTCGAAGTTTCTCGCCGAGCGCGTCGCCGAGGAATACGCCGCCCGCGGCCTGCCCGTCGTCATCGTCAATCCGAGCAACCCGATCGGCCCGTGGGAAGTCAGACCCACGCCCACCGGCCAGATGATCCTCGACTATCTGCTGCGGCGCATGGTCGCCACGCTCGACACCGGCCTCAACCTGATCGACGTCGCCGACGTCGCGCGGGGACATCTCCTGGCGGCGCAGCGTGGGCGCGTGGGGGAAAAATACATCCTGGGGTGCCAGAACCACTCGCTCACGGAGATCTTTCACATGCTCGAGAGCATGACCGGCATCCGCGCTCCGAGCGTGCGAGTGCCGTATGCCTTGATCTATCTCGTGGCGCTGGTCAGCGAAGGTGTGGCGCGCACCACGGGCCGCCCGCCGCGCGTGCCGCTCACCGGCGTTCGCATGGCGCGCACGCACATGTACTTCAGCGCAGAGAAAGCCGTGCGAGAGCTCGGTCTGCCCCAGACTCCGGTCGAGCAGGCGTTGCGTCAGGCCGTCGACTGGTTCACCGCGTACGGCTATGCGCCGGCGCCGCCGGCCTATCGGGCGCGCGTCGCGTGAGCACGCGGATGTCCGTCGCTGAGAGACGACGCCCCGCCGGGCCCACGGGCTATCCGTTGCTCGGCGTGTTTCCAAGGGCGCGACGCGATCCCCTCGGCTTCTTCATGGACTGCGCCCGCCGCTATGGCGATGCGATCTCGATGCGGCTCGGGCCGCAGCGGGTCTATCTGGTGACTCATCCCGACCACGTCAGGCAGGTGCTGCAGGACAATGCGCGCGCGTATGCCAAGGGGCCGCCGGCGACCCGCGTGCGCGGACTCTTCGGCGAGAGCCTCACCGTCGTCGATGGCGAGCGCTGGCGCCGGCGGCGTCGGCAGGTGCAGCCGGCGTTTCAGCCCGGCCAACACGCGCAGTTCGCTTCTCTCGTCGTCCGCGCCAGCGACGAAATGCTGGAGCGCTGGCGGTCGTTGGCCGAGCGGAGCGAGCCGGTCGACGCGGCCACGGAGATGCGGCGCCTCGCGCAGACGATCATCATCCGGGCGTGTTTCGGCGATCTGGCGGCGGCGGAGATCGAGGCGCTCGGTCACGCCCTCGACACGGCTGTGGCCCACGTGGACCGCCGTCTCTGGAGTGCCTTCGGTTGGCTCGAAGTTCCCACACTCGCGGCGGGTCGATATCGGCGGGCCCTGCGGGCGATCGACGCCTTCGTGTCCCGCATGCTCAGCCAGGCGCGGCGCACAGCTCCACCGCCGGGTAGCCTGCTCGCCGCACTCGTCGCCGCGCCCGCCGCTGGCGAGCCAATCACCGACGCCGACCTCCGCGACGAGCTGAAGGCCATCCTCGTCGCCGGGCATACCACCACCGCCAGCGCGCTCGCCTGGACCTGGTATCTGCTATCCGAACATTCGGATGTGCGTGAACGGCTCGCGCACGAATGCCGTACCGTCTTCGGCGGCGCGACACCGAGTGTCGAGATGCTTTCGCGCCTGGACTACACACGACGGGTGATCGAGGAGGTGTTGCGCCTCTATCCGCCGACCTGGCTCACCGCACGTATGCTCGTCACCGACGACACGCTCGCCGGCTACACCATCCCCGCGGATGCGATGGTGCTCTTATCCCCTTACGTGACCCACCGCCACCCAGCCGTCTGGGAGGCGCCCGAGGCCTTCGATCCCGATCGCTTCACGCGCACGCGAGCCGTGGCACGCCCGACCTTCGCGTACTTTCCGTTCGGCGGCGGCCCACGCCACTGCATCGGCAGCGCGTTTGCCACGACCGAGATGCAGCTCATCGTCGCCGCCGTGGCGCAGCACTACCGGCTCACCCGGGTGCCTGGCGTGTCCGTCGTCCCCACGGCCGGGCTGACGCTGCGCCCGAGCCCGGCCGTGCCGTGTCGTCTCCATCGGTTGTCTTGAACAGATTTCCGTCGCCGTTGATCTCGCGCACGGTGCGCGCGAAGATGGCCACCATGTCAGGACTACGGATCGCTCCCCTTCATCCGTCGCTGGGGGCGGAGGTGGCAGGGGTCGACCTCAGCAAATCGGTCGACGAGACGACACGTGGGGCGCTGACGCGCGCGCTGGCCGATCATCTGGCCCTGGTGTTTCACGACCAGTCCTTGACACCGGCCCAGTACCTGAGCGCTGCGGCGGTGTTCGGACCGCCGATGGAGCAGCACTACTCGCAGCACAACATGCCCGACTTCCCCCTCATCGGGCTGATATGGCATCGCAACGGCCAGCAGCCGGCCGAACAATGGCACACCGACCATACGAACCGCGAGCGTCCTCCCGCGGCGACGATCCTCTACGGGATCGAGATCCCTTCAGCCGGTGGCGGCACGAGCGTGGCAAACATGCGGGCGGCGTATGCGGGCTTGCCTCAGGACGAGCGCCGCCGTCTCGAGTCGCTGACGACGTTCAACGGTCTCGACGGGCACGCCGACACGCGCGAGGAAGATCGAGCGAAGTACGGCCAGCCGATCGAGCATCCCATGGTCCGCACGCATCCGGTGCACGGATCGCGCGCGGTGTACTTCCACATCTCCAAGGCCACGCACATCTCCGGCATGACGGCCGAGGCGAGCCGCCGCTACATGCGCGAGCTGCTCGACCGGATGATTCAGCCGGCCATCGTGTATCAGCATCGCTGGCGGAAGGGCGACGTGCTGATCATCGACAACCGCGCGACGATGCACCGGGCGCACGGCGACTACGATCGAGACGAGAGCCGTATCCTCTGGCGCATCATCGTCGAGGGCGATCGTCCGCGACTGGCCTGAGGGACGACGCGGGCGCTCGACGCGTGGCTACCCGCGAACGGGGCCCGGCACCGTGGCGGCCACGCTCTGGCGGCTCATGAGCAGATACACCCCGCCGGAGACGACGATCCCGACCAGCCAGCTCAAGTCCGCGCCGCCGAGAAGCTTCGTGGAGATCGGGCCCTGGAGTGCTCCGACGAGACCGTCCTCCACCGTCCAGCCCGCGATCAGGCCCACCACGAACGCGACGATCCCTCCCCAGTTGATGTCGCCATAGGCGCTCGTCGCCGGGTCACGATAGAGCTCGGCGACGTCGATGCGGCCGTGCCGCTTGATGAAGAAGTCAGCCAGGACGACGCCGGCAAACGGACTCATCCACAGCAAGAGACTGATCATCCAGTTGTCGAAGGCCTTCGCGAACGAGGGCTGGAAGACGAAGTAGATGGTGACCAGATAGCCGACGACGCCCGCGATCAGCGCCATCGCCGTTCGCGAAAGGCGGATGCCCATGCTGAGCGCGGCGAGCGCCGCCGAGTAGACGTTCAGGATGTTCGTCGCGATCGGACCGTGCAGCACCATCAGGAGCACGAGCAGGCTCATGAACCCGCCGAAGACGGCGCTCACCATCTTCGCCGGGTCGGTGTCTTGCGTCACGCTCGCGAGCGTCGCGCCGAGGATGGCGAGCCAGACGGTGGGAACGAACATCCCGAGATAGCTGTACCAGAACACCGAGCTGGAGGACACGGTCCGCGGCACGAAGCGGGAGTAGTCCGAGGCCCAGGTGACCCAGGAGATGCCCCAGCCCACGCCGATCGCCGTCATCAGGAGGCTGAGCATCGCCAGATGGGCGCCCGGCGGGAGCGACGTGGTGAGGCCCCAGTTGACCACCCCCGGTCGGCTCCAGGCGAGGATGCTCATCAGCACCATGATCGCGGCGGTGATCGGAACGGTGTATTTCTCGAACGTGCGAATCGCATAGAAGCCGTAGAGGCCGATGAGCACCTGAAGCACCATCACGACGGTGACGACGACCAGATTGGTCAGCCACGTGTCGCCGATCCCGAACTGGCCGAGGATGGCGACCGCGATCTTCACGGGGAAGTACGTGTTCACGCCGATCCAGCCGAGGGTCATGACGAACATCAGCGCGCTTGGCAGGTACGCACCGCGCCGACCGAATGCCGAGCGGCAGAGCACCATCTGATTGACGCCGGTCTTGTGGCCCATCACCGTGAACGCCGCGAAGATCGCGCAGCCGATGATGTTGCCGATGACGATGACCGCGATCGTCTCCAGCAACCCGAGTTTCAGGACGATGCCCAGCGCGCCCAGCACCCAGTTGATCGGGGCGATGTTGGCCCCCGCCCAGATCCACATCTGCTGGGGGCCGGTGGAGTCCTTGTCCTTCTCCGGAATGGGTTCGATGCTGTGGACGTCGGCTCGAAGCTCGGCCGCGGCGGTAGGCGTCATGATTGCCCCCTTTGTCCTCGAGACGAGGTGGTCGAGGAAACGAGCGTCCTGATCTCTTCCTGTGAAAAGCCGAGCTCGGTGAGAACCTCGCGCGTGTGCTCGCCGAGAAGCGGCGGCGCGCGGCGCACCGAGCCGGGAGTGCCCTCGAGCTTCACGGGAATTCCGACCGTCCTGATGGGTCCGAGATCGGGGTGGCGCATCTCGAGCACCATCTCGTTGTTCGCCACCTGCGGATCGTTCAGCGCCGCCTCGATGTCATTCACCGGCGCGCACAGGATGTCGACGGATTCGAGCGCGTCGACGACCTGCTTCGTCGTCCGCACCCCGAATTCCTGCCGCCATCGGGCCTGAAGCTCCGCGCGGTGAGCGACCTGCGCCTCGTGCGTCGCGTAGCGCGGATCGCCGGAAAGGTCCTCGATCCCGAGGCCGCGGCAGATGTCCTGGAGCGGATTGGCCTTGAACGCGCCCACCATGACGACGTAGCCATCCACCGTTCGGAACGTGCCGGACAGCGGAAAGGCGCCCCAGTTCAAGCGCTGGCCGAGATTGAGCCACGCGGATGCTTCTTGCAACTGCATCGCGAGCATGCCGTCCAGCAGGGAGACGTGCACGAGCTGTCCACGACCGCTGCGCTCACGCGCCAGCAGAGCCAGGAGGATCGCCTGCACCAAGAGCATGCCGCCGGTGAAGTCGGCGATCGGCGTCGCGCTCGGCTCGGGCGGCGCATCGGGTTCCGCTCTGCGCGAGGCGATGCCACTCATCGCCTGGGCCAGGACATCCTGACCGCCCTTGTCCCGGTATGGCCCGGTGGGGCCATAGCCGCTGCCGAAGGCATAGATAAGGCGCGGATTGATCGCCGAAAGCTCAGCGTAGCCGAGGCCGAGCCGCTCCATCACGCCGGGACGGAAGTTGTGGACGAGCACGTCCGCCTTGCGAGCCAGACGATAGATGGCCTCGCGGCCGAGCGGGCTGCGCATGTCGAGAGCGACGCTTCGCTTGTTCCGGTTCAGGCTCCAGAAGATGGCGCTCTCACCGCTGGCGTGCTTCATGTGCACGCGCGAGAGATCGCCTGCACCGGGCCGCTCGATCTTGACGACGTCGGCGCCGAAGTCGCCCAACACCTGCGTCGCGCACGGCCCCATCTCGATCTGCGTGAAGTCGAGGACGGTGATGCCCTCGAGCGGCGCCACGCTGCTCATCGGCCCGACCATCGGGGTGCTCGCTTCTCGAGGAACGCATTCACCCCCTCGACCTGATCGCTCGAGACCAGCGCCTTGGCCATCGTCGGCGGGACGAGCCCGACCGCCGCCGGCAGCGACAGGTCCAGCCCCTTCAGCACGGCTTCCTTCGTCGCCTGCACCGATAGCGGCGCACAGGCCAGAATCTCGTCGGCCCAACGCCGCGCCGCGCTCAGCAGATCGGCGAGCGGCACCACCTCGTTGACGAGGCCGGTCCGGTACGCCTCGGCCGCCGAAATTCGGCGGCCGGTCAGCAGCATGCCCATCGCGGTCTTGAACGATATCGCGCGCGCCAGGCGGTGCATCCCGCCCTCGAGCGCCATCCGGCCGACGCGCGGCTCGGGAAGCCCGAACTCCGCGTGCTCGGCCGCGACGATGATGTCGCACGCCAGCGCCAGCTCGAAGCCGCCGCCGAGCGCGGCGCCGTTCACGGCCGCAATGATGGGCTTGGACATGTCATGGCGAAGCGTCAGCGCGCCGAGTCCACGCGGATGCCGATGCGCGATGTACGCCGTGCCCTGCTGCTCGCCTTGCTGGCGCGGGGGGCTCACGCCCCCATCGCGCTCCCCCGACGGCGTCGGGGGCTCCCGCATGTCATAGCCGGCCGAGAACGCTCGGTCGCCGGCGCCGGTGAGGATCGCGACGCGCAGCTCGTGGTCCGTCTCGTACCGCGTCCACACACGATCGAGCTCGTCGGAAGCTGCGCGATGAAGCGCATTACGGACCTGCGGCCGGTCGAGGGTGACGACGAGGAGATGCCCGTCGCGCTCGACACGGCAGAACTGCGTCGGCTCGTTCACGCCACCGCCAGCGGGCTGCCGAGATTGACGCCCTGGGTTACGAGCCGCTTCTGCAATGTCGCAACGTCGACCTTGCGCGGCGGCACGCCCGACTCCAGGCTCAACGCCGCGGCCGTGCCGGCCGCCTCGCCCATGACCATTACCGGTGGGATCTCCCGACTGATCCGCTGCGCCTCTGGCGTCGCCGCATAGCACCGGCCCGCCACCAGCAGGCCGTCGATCCCCTTCGGGATCAAACTTCGATACGGCGTGTAGTAGTCGCGGCCGCGCGCGACCACGTCGGGAAAGCTCCGGCGGCCGAGGATGTCCTCCTTGGTGACGACGTACTCGCCGTCGAGAAGACGCGTCTGGCGCACGCCAACCTGCGGCGCCGCGTCGAGGATGTACGCGCGCTGGAATCCGGGATAGTGCGCCCGCACGAACTCGATGACCTTCATGAAGCGGCGCCGGCCCTCGATCTCGATGTGAGTCAGATGCTCGGGGTCGAGCCCGTCGTGACCCGGGATGTGCGGGCAGTTGCACCACACCACGCCGGGACGCGGCGTCAGCATCCACCACATGTCCCACGCCCCGCCGAGCAGCTGCTTGACCTCGGTGTCGAGCTGGTGAGCCGCCGCCGGATCGCGCCGCTCGAAGGCCAGCGCGGCGTCCGTGTCCACGTCGGCCAGCCGGTGCACGAGGGTCATGATGTATGAGCCATGCACCCCCGGCGCCCCCGCGCTGCCGAAGACGTCGCCGTCGCCGGTGGTGTCGATCACGATTCGGCTACGGATCGCCTGGCGCCCTGCCTTCGTTTCCACGACCACGCCGCTGACCGCACCATCCTCGACCAGCGCTCGCGAGAACCACGAGTGGCAGCGGAGGCGCACGCCCGCTTCGAGCACCATCTCCTGCGAGACCTGCTTCCATCCCTCGGGGTCGAAAACGGCCGCGTACACGATCGGCTTGGGCTTCTTGCGCGCATAGAGCTCCTCGAAGCCCCAGCGCACCCAGCGGTCGCGGACGGCGGCATCGTTACGGAAGCAGTCTTCCAGGGGTGGGGCGACGCAGGCGCCGATGCGCTGCATGCGGTCGATGATCTCGAGCGCCAGGCCTCCCACGGAGATCTCGCCCTCGGCGCACATGTCGTCGAGCACGAGGACCATCCCGCCGGACGCCAAGCCGCCGAGGTATCCGTAACGCTCGAGCAGCGTCACACCGGCGCCCGCGCGAGCCGCTGCGACGGCCGCCGCTTGGCCCGCGGGCCCACCGCCGACGACGAGCACGTCGGTTTCGGCGACCACCGGAGTCTGCCGACCCGGTTCGTTCACGCTCTGGGCCATGAGATCCTCCCCTCGACTTACCGCTCCCAGCGGACCAGGAGCCACTCCACGAGGCTCACCAGGAAGAAGAACGCGAGCGCGATCGCCGATGTTACCACCATCGCCGCATAGAGCAGGGCGGTCCGGAAGTCGTACGTCGTCAGCACGATCAGGTAGCCCAGTCCCTTGTTGGTCCCGATCCACTCGGCCACGAGCGCGCCGAGCACGCTGGAGGTCGACGCGATCCGCATCGCGGAGAAGAGATATGGCAGCGACGAGGGCCACCGAACGTAGCGGAAGATCTCGGTCTTGCTCGCGGACAGAACGTGCATCAGCTCCAGCGCCTGTGGATCGGCCGATTCCAGCCCCTCGACCATGTTCACCAGCGTCGGGAAGAATGTGATCAGCGCGGCGATCGCGATCTTGGGCGCGTAGCCGTTTCCCAGCAACAGCACGAAGATGGGCGCGATGGCCACGATCGGCAGCGTCCGCACGGCCACCGCCACGGGATAGAGCGCGCGCTCCAGCGCCTTGCTGTGGACGAAGGCGAGGGCGGCGGCAATCGCCACGAGATTGCCGAGCGCGAAGCCACCGACGCTTTCGACGATGGTCGGCATTGCGTTGTCGAGAAGTCGAGCTCGCTCCTTCACCAGCGCCTGTCCCACCGCGGCCGGCGTCGGCACCACGTAGTCAGGGACGGAGAACACGCGGATCACGATGTCCCATACGAGCACGAGGCCGGCGATCACGAGCAGCGGCAGCAGGACGCGCCGCAGGAGCACGGCGCTCACCCGGCCTGGGCCAGCGCGCGTCGCAGGGTCGCCGTGTGTTTCACGAACGCCGGCGTGTCCTTGACCGACGGCGTGCGCGGCGTCGGCAGATCGATCTTGACCTCCTCCGTCACGCGCCCAGGTCTCGGCGCGAGGACGAAGACACGGCTCGACAGATAGACCGCCTCGGGAATGCTGTGCGTGACGAAGACGATGGTGGTGCCGGTCGCCGCCCAGATGCGCAGCAGCTCCTGGTTCAGGTGGTCGCGGGTGATCTCGTCGAGCGCGCCGAACGGCTCGTCCATCAACAATATGGGCGGCCCGGTCACCAGGGCGCGCGCGATGGACACCCGCTGCTGCATGCCGCCCGAGAGCTGCCGAGGGTAGGCGCGCTCGAAGCCCTTCAATCCCACCAGCTCAAGCAGATCCGCCGGGCGGTGGCGAGGCTGGTGGCGCCGTCCCCACCCGCCCACCTCGAGCGGCAACGACACGTTGGCCTCGGCGGTGCGCCAGCGCAGCAACCCTGGGTGCTGAAAGACGAAGCCGAACTCGCGGGCCAGACGCGCGCGCATGGCCGGCCCTCCGCGGACCTCGATGCTCCCGGCCGTGGGCTGAAGGACGTCCGCGATCAGGCGCAGTAGCGTCGACTTCCCGCAGCCCGACGGCCCGATCAGGGCGACGAACTCACCGCGCTCGACCTCTAGCGTCACATTGGCCAGCGCGCGGACCGGCCCCGCGCCCGTCCCAAAGACCATCGAGACGTCGCGGCAGGCGATCTCGGCGATAGCCACGGACTAGAACTTGGGTGTTTTGGCGGCGAGGACGATGTCGTTAGTCATGACTTCCTCGGCCGAAACCTTCCGAGGGATCTGGTCGAGGGCGAAATAGGTGTCGGAGAGATTGCTCCACACCTGCGGGTCCATGTAGCCCCAACCATGCTGGCGGGTGGCGTCCGACGCGACGTACGGAATGCTGACCTTCCACGTCGGGACTTCCATCTCGCGCTCGAGCCCGCTGGCGCTCTTCATGACGAAATCGACGGCTTCCTCCGGATGCTCCTTCGCGTAGAGCCAGCCCTTGGCCGCCGCCGCGACGTAGCGCGTGAGCACGTCCTTCTTGGTGGCGTAGGCCTGGTCGGTCGTGAAGTACGTGTAGGCGTACATGCGGATACCGAGGTCCCAGAGCAGGAAGTGATCGCTCTTGCCCTGGATCGGCAGGTTCTGCGCGTAGTTGATGACCCAGCCGGAAACCACGTCGGCCTGCTTGGTGAGCAGCGGCGTCGTCGTGCCCCCGATGATGATGACGTTCACCTTTTCGCGTGGCACCTGGTACTTCGCCAGCACCGCGTCCAGCAGCGGCCGCGCCGTGCCCTGGATGCCAATGGTCTTCCCGGCGAAGTCGGCCGGCGTCTTGATGCCGGATTCCTTCAGGAAGAAGAACGCGAACGGATGGCGCTGGAACGCGCTGGCGAAGGCCTTGATGGGAACCCCGCGACTGCGGCCCGTAACGAGGACGCCGATGGACGCGACGTTGCCGACGAGCACGGACCCGCTGGCGACGACACCAACAGGATCGATCGACGGCCCGCCGGGCACGATCTTCACGTCGAGCCCCGCGTCCTTGAAGTAGCCCTTTCCGATCGCCGTGAAGTCGCCTGCCATCTGCGAGTTGGCAAACCAGCCGAGCTGCATCGCCACCTGCGTCGACGATTGGGCGCTCGCGATCCGAGGCGAGCCGGGCGTTCCCAGGCCGCCCCCGGCGAGAATGGCGGCGGTGAGGCTTCCCTGGAGAACCTGACGTCGTGTGACCGGCGAGACCAGCAGGCGCACCCTATCGTCCACGGCGTCGACCTCCTTGGCAGGCGTCAGTGCCCATCGTCCGGCTCTTCATATGCGGCGTCGCTTGTCGCTGTCAAGCGCCTGGTCGATCGCCCAGCCGGAACGTCACCTCCTGCGTCGTCCCGGCGAGGGTGACCACCGGCCGGACGTCGGGCGTCTCGGCGATGACCCGGCCGCGGCGGATCACGGCCAGCCGGGCGGGGCGAAGTCTGATCGCGTCGATCGTGCTCCCGGCTTGCAGCAGCACCATGTCTGCCCAACAGCCGGCCTCGAGACCATAGCCGTCGCGATGCAGCGCGCGGGCGCCGTTGACGGTGATGCAGTCGAACATCGCGCGCATCTCGGCATCGCCGGTCATGTGTCCGACGTGCAGTCCCATGTGCGCGACCTCGAGCATGTCGTGACTCCCGAGCGGGTACCACGGATCCATCACGCAGTCGTGACCGCAGGCGACGTTGACCCCGGCTTCGAGCAGCTCCTTGACCCGCGTCATGCCGCGACGCTTGGGGTACTGGTCGTGCCGTCCCTGGAGCGTGATGTTGATGAGCGGATTGGCGACGGCCGTGATCCCGGCTTCCTGCATCAGCGGAATCAGCTTCGAGACGTAGTAATTGTCCATCGAGTGCATCGCCGTCAGATGGGAGGCCGTCACGCGACCGTGAAGCCCCTGGCGCACCGTCTCCCGCGCGAGCACCTCGATGTGGCGCGAGAGAGGATCGTCGCTCTCGTCGCAGTGCATGTCCACCAGGAGGTGACGCTCGGCCGCGATCCGACACAGACGCTCGATCGACGCCGCACCGTCCGCCATGGTGCGTTCGAAGTGTGGAATGCCACCCACCACGTCGACGCCCATGTCGAGCGCCGCCGCGAGGGTACGCTCGGTTTCGGCCCAGCGCAGATAGCCGTCCTGGGGAAACGCAACGAGCTGCAGATCGATCTCGTTGCCCACCAGCTCGCGCACCTCGAGTAACGCCTTGACGGCCTTCAGATCCGGGTCGCAGACGTCGACGTGGCTGCGAATCGCCAGAGTCCCGCGCGCGACGGACCAGCGACACAGCTCGAGCGCACGGTCGCGAATCGCCTCGTGGGTCAGCGAGGGTTTCAGCTCGCGCCACAGCTGGATCCCCTCCAGGAGGGTGCCGGAGCGGTTCACGCGCGGCATCCCGTACGTCAGCGCCGAGTCCATGTGGAAGTGAGCGTCGACGAAGGGCGTCGAGACGAGCCGGCCCTTGGCGTCGATCGTCTGCCGTGCCTCGGGCCGGAGGTCGCGCGCGACCGACGCGATGCGACCTCCCTGGCACGCGATCGTCATCCGATCGCGCCCGTCCGGCAACACCGCGTTGGTGACGACCAGATCGAACATGGTCAGGCCTCGACCCGCGTCACTTGGTGCCGTAGAGCCGATCGCCGGCGTCCCCGAGGCCCGGGATGATGTAGCCGTGCTCGTCGAGGTGGCTATCGATGGCCGCCGTATACACCGGCACGTCCGGATGGTGCGAATGGAAATTCTTGAGCCCTTCGGGGCACGTCAACAGACACAGGAACTTGATAGAGCGAGGCCGCGTCTCCTTCAGACGCTCGACCGCCGCCACCGCCGAGTTGCCGGTGGCGAGCATCGGATCGACGACGATGGCATCGCGATCGCTCATCTCTTTGGGCACTTTGAAGTAGTACTCGACGGCCGTGAGCGTCTTCGGGTCCCGGTAGAGTCCGACGTGTCCGACGCGCGCGCTCGGGATGAGACCAAGGATGCCGTCGAGGATCCCCGAGCCGGCACGCAAGATGGAAATCAGAACGATCTTCTTGCCATCCAGCATCGGGACCGACGTGCGTGCCAGCGGTGTCTCCACCGTGACTTGATGCGTCGGCATGTCGCGTGTCACCTCGTAGGCGAGCAAGACACTGATCTCGGCCAGCAGATTGCGGAACGCCGATGTGCTGGTGTTCTTCATGCGCATCAGGCTGAGCTTGTGCTGGACCAGCGGATGCTCGATGACGTGGACGCGGCTGGACATGCGATGCCTCCGTCAGAACAGCGTGCCGTCGCTTGCGACGTGAATCGGCGGCGCCCCGGCGCGGCGTTCGTCCGCGAGCTCGCGCCCCGCCGCCCAGGTTCCACCTTCCAGGACCTTGATCAGCGGCAGCTCGGTCTCGGCCCGCCCCAGGCGCGTGGCCACCAGCGGCGCCAGGCGATCGAGGAGCGCCACCGTCAGCGCCCTCCATTCCACGACCACCTCGGCATCGGCCGGGTGAATGGCTGCGGTCACAGCTGCATCCCGTGGAACGAGGACGCCGAGGTCGACGAGCAACCCGCCGTTGCGGTACTCCGCAAGTCCGGTGAGCTCATCGAGGCCCGAGACGCTGATGCCGGCGTCCTCCAGCGGCTCCACCAGCGAGTAGGCCAGCCACTGAGAAAGTTTGTGGAGTGGAACGAGGCCGGCCGAGGGCCCACGGCCGGCAGCCGCCGGATGCCGCCATGTATCGCCCAGGTTCGCGCCATCGAGCTCGAGCCGCTGGGGCCAGATGTCTTCCAGCGCCTCCAGCACCACCTCCAGAATCACCGGCGCGTGGAGATGACTGCGGCTCGCGCGCGCGCGCAGGGCATCGACGAGGTTGCCGATTCTCGGGCTGTCGCATCCGAAGAGATGAGGCGATCCTTTCATGGCTCGCCCCAGGCGCTTCAGCAACTGTACTCGCCCCTCGAGGCCGGCCAGAGGATTCGCCGCCGACGCCTGAAAGGCGCGGGCCATCCGGTGCTCATCGAGCTCCATCAGCGCACGCGCGTCGGCCCGCCGGGGACGCGACGAATCGCTCGAGAAGAGGCCGGCCTCGAACATCCGGAAACTCGCGACCGCCAGGCCCTCGGAGCGTGCGAACGTCTGGCCTGTCTGTGCCTCGCGAAAGCGCCACGTCGCCCCCGCGCCGGCGTCGAGCAAGACGCTCGTGACGATGAGGTCGATCCTGACGCGCGCCTGCTCATCGGCGGACAGGTCGCGGAGCGCGGCCCGAAGCTCGGCGACGCGGCTGACGCCGCCCGCGTCCAGATGACGCCAACGGCTGTGATACGGGATGGTGAGCTCGGGATAGCGCCGGCGCGTGATCGCCGCCACGAAGTCAGCGACCTCCGGCAGACGGCTCAGCTCGATACGAAAGTGCGTGAGCCCGCCGGCGAGGCCGGTCGCCAGGATGTTCGCGCATCGCTCACGAATGACGATAGGATTGCGCAGGTCAGCGACCGCGCTGGACCGGCTCGACACGCTCACTCCAGCTCGTGCCCTTTGGGCTCGGCCAGCGCCCGAGGATCCGGGGCTCGACCGTCAGTGAAGTAGCCGGCGGCAATCTTCGCGTCCATCTCGACCTGCGCATCCCGGGGAACGAGCTGCTCGGGGATACGCACCCGATGCTCCACCTCGATTCCCGACTTCACGATCGCGTCGTATTTGGCGTTGCTCATCGAAACGAGGCGATGGATCTTGCGCACGCCGAGCCAGTGGAGGACGTCGGGCATCAGCTCCTGGAAACGCATGTCCGGCACGCCCGCGACGCACTCCGTCCGCGCAAAGTACTGGTCGGCGCGGTCACCGCCCTGCTGACGCTTGCGGGCGTTGTAGACGAGGAATTTCGTGACCTCTCCGAGCCCCCGTCCCTCTTTGCGGAAATAGACGATGAGACCGACACCGCCACTCTGCGCTCCGCGGATGCATTCTTCGATCGCGTGCGCCAGGTATGGCCGGCAGGTGCAGATATCGGAGCCGAAGACGTCCGAGCCGTTGCATTCGTCATGGACGCGAGCCGTCAGCGCGACGGCGGGGGTGGCGAGAGCGGCCGCGCTCCCAAAGACGTAGACCGTTTGACCGCCGATCGGCGGCAGGAAGACCTCGAGGTCGCCGCGGGTCACCAGCTCCGAAAACATGCCTCCTGTTTCCTCGAACAACGTTCGCCGCAGATCGGCCTCGGAGCAACCGAAACGCCGGGCGACGCCGGGCAGGTGCCAGACCGGCTCGATCGCCGCCTTCGTCACCACGGCCGTCCCCGTCCCGCGCAGGATCGTTCCGTCGACCGTGAGACGGCCCGCGTCGACGGCGTGCCGAATCTCCGGGATCTCGATGTTCGCCTTCGAGATGGCGATGGTCGGTCTGATGTCGTATCCGTCTCGCAGATAGTCGCGAAAGACGTCGGCGACCAGCGCGCCGAGCGGATCGATGGAAACGATACGGTCCGGCTCAGCCCATTGCGGATGCGGGCCAATGGTCACGGCCGGCGCCGTGTCCGTGAGGTCAGGCCGACGGCCCGGGTCCAGCGCGCCCGAGGCGACGGCCAGCGCCCGATAGATGGCGTACCCCCCGGCGTGGCTGCCGATCACGTTGCGCTGTGCCGGGCCGGTCGTGGTCGCGATGACCGGTCCACGCGTCAATGGCGGCTCTGCTCCCCATCGGATGGGCAGTGGCGTCGGCCCGTGACTCGTGGGGTGCGACGTCAGCTTGATGTGGGTCGGACGTCTGCGATCAGCCGACATTGCGATGGGCCCCTTTCGTCTGGACCTTTGGAATAGTGATCGAGGGCGGCGTCGACACCCGCTCCGGATTGCGCCCGCCATCCTTCGCGGCGCAGCACCTGCTCGAGCGCGCTCAGCAGGAGCAGCACGTTGTCGCGACGCGCCGAGTAGCCCATCGTCCCGATCCGCCACACCTTGCCCTGCAGTGCGCCGAAGGCGGCGCCGATCTCGATACCGAAGTCCTCCAGCAGCGCGCGGCGCACGCGTGCGTCGTCGACGCCGTCCGGAACGAGCACGGGCGTCAGCATCGGCAGCCGGCGCTCGGGCGGCTCCTTGCCGAAGAGGCTCAGCCCGAGCGCGGCGACGCCCGCGCGCAGCGCGGCGCCATGCCGCCGATGCCGGGCGAAGCGCGCTGCCAGCCCCTCGTCTTCGACGGCGCGCAGCGCCGCGCGCAGGCCATAGACCATCGACGTCGGCGCCGTGTGGTGATTGACGCGATCCGCGCTCCAGTAGCGCGCGAGCTGACCGAGGTCGAGGTAGTTGCTTCGCACCGGGCGCCGGCGCCGGCGGATCGCGTCTTCCGCGCGCGCGTTGTAGGCGACCGGCGCCAGGCCCGAGGGACAGCTCAGACACTTCTGCGTCCCGCCCACCGCGACGTCCACGCTCCACGCATCGAGCGCCACCTCGGCGCCGCCGAGGGTGACGACGACGTCGGCAACCAGCAGAGCATCGTGCGCGCGGGCGATGCGGCCGAGCTCTCCCAGCGGCTGAAGCACGCCCGTCGACGTCTCGCCGTGGACGACGGCGAGCACCTTCGTCGGCGCGTCGCGCACCGCGGTCTCGATCGCGACCGGGTCGAGCGCCTGCCCCCACTCGGCCCGGACGACGCAGACGTCGGCATCGCAGCGCCGTGCAAGGTCCTCGAGCAGGAGGCCGAAGCGACCACACTCGCCGATCACCACGCGATCGCCAGGCTCCAGCAGGGACACCATCGCCGCCTCGAGCCCTGCGCGCCCGGTGCCGGAGACGGGGAACGTGCGCGCGCTTGCGGTCTGGAACACCCCTCGCGAGAGCGCCATGACCTCGTCCATGATCGCGGTGAACTCCGGATCGAACTGTCCCAGCAGCGGCGTCGCCATGGCCTGCAGCACCCGGGGATCAGCCATGCTCGGCCCCGGCCCAAGTAGGATGCGTGGCATGCAGGCACGCTAGCAGTGCGCGTGTAACTACGTCAATCGGAGTTGGCCGCCGCCGAAGAGGGCGGCCACCGAGGCGGGGCCTAGACCCGTCCGGTCAGTGTTGAGCCTCGCGGGCGAGCTGCTCGACGGCGAGCGCGGACGGCGCGTCACCTGCGTTTCGTAACGTCGCGGCCACCGTTCCTGCGAACGCGATGTCGCGAGGATAGTCCGAGGGCCTCGCGGCCACGGGCCTGGGCCAGGTACGCCATCACGAGGGCGCGGCGCGGTGCCGCGGCCGACGGCGCCGCCTCGACCAGCCGCTCCGACTGACGACCGACATCGAGTGCTCGGCGCGTCGCTGAGCCGGCGTATCATCGGACATTGTGACCGCCGCGGGCGAGGCCATCGCGCCTGTACGCGCGCTCGCCGAGCAGGCGTTCTCACGGGCCGCCGGCGCGCCGCTCGTGCCGGGCAACAGTATTCGCTTGCTGAAGGACGCGCGAGAGAATTATCCGGCGTGGCTCGACGCGATCGCAGGCGCGACTCGATTCATCCACTTCGAGAGCTACATCATTCACGACGACGCCGTCGGCGAGCGATTCAGCGACGCGTTGATCGCCAGGGCGCAAGACGGCGTGCCCGTGCGCGTCATCTACGACTGGATGGGCGGATTCGGCAAGACGTCGCGTAAGTTCTGGAACCGATTGCGGGCGGGAGGCGTCGAGGTCCGCTGCTACAACGCGCCGAATCCGGCGAGCCCGTTGGGCTGGCTCAGCCGGGATCATCGGAAGATGCTCGGCGTCGACGGCACGGTGGGTTTCGTCAGTGGTCTGTGCGTCGGACAGGCGTGGGTCGGCGATCCCGGGCGCGGTATCGCGCCGTGGCGCGATACCGGTGTCGAGGTGCGGGGGCCCGCGGTGCGCCAGATCGAGGCGGCGTTCGCGCAGATGTGGGCGTTGATGGGCGAGCCGCTCCCCGAACACGCTGTCGTGACGGCAGAGGCGACTGCGCCCGCCGGGAACACCGCCTTACGCGTCGTCGCAACCGTTCCGAACACGGCCGGCCTCTTCCGCCTCGGACAGCTGGTGGCCGCACTCGCCCGCGAGCGCCTGTGGCTGACCGACGCCTACTATGCGGGCACTCCCACCTATGTGCAGGCGCTCCGGTCGGCCGCGCGAGACGGCGTGGATGTCAGGCTCCTCGTGCCGAGCGGAACCGATATTCCTGTGCTCCGTCCCCTGTCGCAGGCCGGCTATCGCACGCTGTTGGAAGCCGGCGTGCGTGTCTTCGAGTGGAACGGCTCGATGCTGCACGCGAAGACCGCGGTGGCAGACGGGCGATGGGCTCGGGTCGGCTCGACCAATCTCAATCCCGCGAGCTGGCTGAGCAACTGCGAGCTCGACGTGATCGTGGAGGATGACAAGTTCGGACATCAGATGGAAGCGATGTACATCGAGGATCTGACGAACGCCACCGAGGTCGTCCTGGACCGCCGACCCGCACTCCGGCGACTCGCCAGACAGCCCTATCGGCCGGTGGCGCGAGGCGCAGGAAGCGCGGGCCGAGCCGCCGCGGGCCTGCTTCGCATCAGCAACACGGTCGGCGCGGCGGTCACCAATAAGCGGACGCTCGAGCCGGTCGAGAGCCGGATCATGCTCACAGTCGCGATCATCCTCGTGATCGTCGGCGTGCTGGTCGCCGTCTTTCCGCGATTGATCGCGTACCCGATCGCCGTGGTCGCGATCTGGTTCGCCGGGGCCCTGTTCTATCGAAGCTATCGTCTGCGGAGGAAGCGGTGAGGTGGCTCGCCACCTCAGCCGCTCAGAAGAATTTTCTGCGCTCGTATGCCCAGACCGTGACGCGATACTCGTGCGCCGGCAACATGTTCGGGATGTCGTAGTAGACGCGATCGAAGGCGGGCACCGCACCCGGCACCCACGCGATCCTCTGATCGACGACGTTACCGCTGCTGTCGATCGCCCGGGCGAGGAGCTGCACTCGACCTGCCGCCTCGCCATAGAGGTTTTCCAGATAGCCGCTCAGGCGTACGCGCGCACCATCCTTCTCCGGGACTGCCTCCCAGGTGAGCCTGAACCAGCGCTCGGCGTCTGGCGCCAGCGTCGTGACCGTTGCGGACGGTGAAATCGTGGCGGTGCTGCAGCTGGCGAGCAGCAAACCAAGCGCGATCCGGAGCACCATCAACCTGCGCATCGGCGTCGCCCTTCCTCTGGCTGGTCCGGGTCAGGATCGGGTATCCATCCCGTCGGGCCACATGGACTGTACCGCGATGTCTGCTGCGCGGCAGGAAAAGCATGGTAGCGCGGACTTTCAGAGCAAGAACCGGAGTGCAGCGAAGGCGCGCTGGACGCACACTGGATCGGAAGGCCATTGAACACGTAGGAGGCAGTGACATGAGCACGACGCTCACAGAACGGCCGGTCAGCTCGCGAGCCATCGATACGCGTGTCGAGGCCGTCGACTGGGCGAGCGCCTCGACGCACCTCGACGGCTACGGCTGGGCGATGCTCAGGCAACTCCTGACGGCCGACGAGTGCGAGACGATTGCCGGTCTCTACGAGGACGATCGCCGGTTCCGGAGCCATGTCGTCATGGCGCGCCACGGCTTCGGGCGGGGCGAATACAAGTACTTCACGTATCCGCTGCCGGGCATCGTCGCCGATCTTCGCAGGACGATCTATCCGCATCTGGCGCCGATCGCCAATCGCTGGAACGAGTCGATGCGGATCCATGTCCGCTACCCGGATACGCATGCGGAGTTCATCGCGCGCTGCCACGAGGCGGGGCAGCGACGCCCAACGCCGCTCCTGCTGCAATATGCCACCGGCGACTACAACGCTCTGCACCAGGATCTCTACGGGGAGCATGTCTTTCCCCTACAGCTCACGATTTTGCTGTCGGAGCCAGAGCAGGATTTCACCGGCGGCGAATTCGTCCTGATCGAGCAGCGACCACGCATGCAATCGCGGGCCGAGGTGGTGCCGTTGCGCCGGGGCGATGCGGTCGTGTTCGCGGTGCATCACCGTCCGGTCCATGGCACGCGCGGAACGTATCGCGTCAATCTCCGGCACGGAGTGAGCCGCCTGCGGTCCGGCCATCGCCACACTGTCGGCGTGATCTTTCACGACGCGAAATGATCGGCGATTTATTCGAGGAGGACGTGCGGGACGTACGGCTCGCGCCGGGAGCGATGTTGCTCGGCGGGTTCGCGCGGCGCTTCGAAACTCCATGCGTGGCCGCCCTGCAACGGGTCGTGGAGATCGCGCCGTTCCGCCACATGATCACGCCGGGGGGCCATCGGATGTCGGTTGCGATGACCAACTGTGGGTCGGCGGGGTGGGTGACCGATCGGACCGGCTACCGCTACGACAGCCATGATCCGCAGACGGGGCGTCCCTGGCCGGCCATGCCCGACGTGTTCTCGGACCTCGCCGCCCAGGCGGCGGCGCGGGCGGGCTTCGACGGCTTCGCGCCCGACGCGTGCCTCATCAACCGCTACGAGCCCGGGGCGAGACTGTCGCTGCATCAGGACAAGAACGAGCGTGATTTCTCGGCCCCGATCGTGTCCGTCTCCCTCGGACTGCCGGCGGTCTTCCTGTTCGGGGGATTACGTCGAGCCGACACGCCGCGCCGCGTACCGCTCGCTCATGGCGACGTGGTGGTCTGGGGCGGCCCCGCCCGACTTCGCTATCACGGCGTCCTGCCGCTCGAGCCGGGACATCACCTCCTGATGGGTGGCCATCGCATCAACCTGACATTCCGACGAGCGGCCTGAATCGGCCGACAGAGTGGGTGACTCGTGGATAGACGACGACTTCTGAAACGACTGGACACGGCGTGGGTGGCGTTCACCGAGTCGTACGCCGGTCTGTCGGATGTGCAGCTGATGAAGCCTGGTGTCACCGGTGCCTGGTCCGTCCGCGACATCGTTGCGCACGTGACCACATGGGAAGAGGAGGCGTTGACGCACCTGCCGCTCATCCTCGAGGGCGGCACGCCGCCGCGGTACTCCGTACGGTACGGCGGCATCGACGCCTTCAACGCCCGCATGACGGAACTGAACCGGAGCCTGTCGTTGTCCGAGGTCCACGCGCAATCGGCTGCAACGCACCGCCGGCTCATCGATTTCATTCGGAGCGCCCCCGAACATCACCTCATCGGCGATACCCGCTTCCGTCATCGATTACGGCTCGATACGTATGGCCATTACCCGCTCCACGCAGAGGCCATTCGGCGATGGCGGCAGCGGAGCTCACACGAGGCTGCGTAGTCCGAAAGCGGCGCCTACCAGCCAGTGCGAGCGCGAGGCCGGGTCCGGCGCCCTGTGCGTCTGTCGCAGACCCGGTGGAAGGCGCCGCCTAGCCTATCAGCGCGGGGCGTGCGCCGTGGTAGAGGCCGTGGAATCGAGGGCGACTGACATTTTTCGGCGGAGCCCGGCCATTAACGCACCGACGGACTCCCGCGTGGCGATCGTAAAGTGCTGGATTGCCACACATCCAGGCGTGGCATCGATGCTGCAACCCCTATGGCGCGACGAAGACGCGCAACCGCGCGAATCAGATCGAAGGGGGCAGACAATGTTTATGTTCCGTAAGCGCCTTACGCTGGGCGGTCAGCGCGGCTTCACGCTGATCGAGCTCTTGATCGTCGTCGCGATCATCGGCATCCTCGCCGCGATCGCCGTGCCGCTGTACGCCAACGTGCAGCAGCGCGCTCGCATCGCCAAGGCCCAGGCCGACGCCCGCGCGCTCGCCTCGGCCGTCTCGATCTATGGTGCCCACATGGGCGTGGTCGCGACCGCGCTGACCCAGCTCACCTCGCAGGTGACCAACGGTCAGAACCAGGTCGCCGGCCCGTTCATGTCCACGGTTCCTGCGCCGCCCTCGGGCTGGAGCGCGTACTCGCTCACGTCCAACACGACGTCGGGCGTGTTCACGATCTCGGCGAGCGGTGACGCCACGACCGTCAGCCTGCCGTAACGAGCCCGGCTCGTCTCTGAGACTTGGGGGGAGGCGATGGCTGCCTTCCCCCAAGTTTTCATCGTTTCCTGATCTGTCAAAGTATGGGAATTATTTTCTATCTCGACTTCACACCTCAGTACGTCCTACGATGCCGCAATCATGCGGTCGTTGATGACGCTGCCGCCGCTCGTCCTGATCGCCGACGATAATCCCGACACGCGCGATATGTACGCCCTCTACCTCAGCACCGTTGGCTACTCCGTCGAGACGGCCGCAGATGGTCGCGAGGCTCTGGTGAAGGCGTTGACGCTGCGCCCCGCTGCCATCGTGATGGACCTTCACATGCCGGGAGTCGATGGCTGGCGCGCGATGCGCGAACTCCGCAACGATGCCAAGACGGCGAAGATTCCGGTCATCGTCCTGACCGGTCACGATTTCAAGAACTACTTGAAGGCGTCCGCGATCGCCGAAGGCGCATCATCGTTCTTGATGAAGCCATGCCTGCCAGAGCGGCTCGCCCAGGAGATTCGCGAGCGAGTTACCGCCCCGTAGCCGCCCTCACCATCGTCTTGCCGTTGTCATCGATGAAGCTGATGTAGTCTTTCGTCTCCGGCGCTGAAGTCGTGAGCGATGATCGCCAGCGCGATCAGCAGGCCGATCTTCGGATTGACCTGAACGCTGATGCCGATCGCAACGCCATCGAAAACGCTGTGGACACAAAGCCCGGCGGCTCCCAGGAGCCCAAGCGAGAACACCTCGGGTAAGACGTCGAAGAACACCACGCCCAGCACCGCGCCCGCGCCGAAGCAGCAAGTGCAACCGGTCGCGAACGCGCACGGCGGCGATGCCGCCGAGCCCGGTCGAGATCAGCGTGGCGCAGGCGAGGAGGACGGCCAGCCGTCTATACTGCCCCGGAGTATACTACCCGCATGGCGCACACGATCCGAGACAAGAAGAAGCTGGTCGACCGCGTTCGTCGCATCCGCGGACAAGTCGACGGCGTCGAGAAGGCGCTGGTCGAAGAGCACGACTGCTCCAAAATCCTACAGACCATCGCGGCGTGCCGCGGCGCCATCAACGGGCTGATGGCGGAGGTCATCGAAGGCCATATGCGTTTTCACGTCGTCAATCCCGACCACCGGCCGGCGTCCGGCCAGGCCAAGGCGGCACAAGAGCTCATCGACGTCATCAAGAGGTATCTGCGATGAGCATCGCGGGAGCGCCACCGTCGCTCATCGAGCGTGACCACGAAGCGCGTTACGACGCCGATCACGTCGCGCCCGAGACGACGGATCTCGTGAGGATCGGCCTCGTCGCGCTCGCGGTCGTCGTCTCGTGGCTGCGCCCGTGGCATCCGTTCGCGGGCATCGACGTCATTGCGCTGGTCGCCACGCTCGCCGGCGGCTATCCCATCTTTCGCGAAGCCACAGAAGCCGTGCTCCAGCGCCGCATGACGATGGAGCTCTCCATGACGATCGCGCTCGTCGCCGCCCTCGTGATCGGCGAGTCGTTCACGGCGCTCGTCATCGTGCTCTTCGTTCTGATCGCCGAGGTTCTGGAGCACCTGACCGTCGGGCGCGGTCGGGGCGCGATCAGGGACCTGCTCGATTTCCTGCCCAGGCAGGTGACCGTCCGCCGCGGCGACACGACGGAGGACGTTCGGGCGACCGCCGTCGGAGTGGGCGACGTGGTCATCGTCAAGCCCGGGGGCCACATCCCTGTCGACGGCGCGGTGATCGCCGGCCACTCCTTCGTCGATCAGGCGACGATCACCGGCGAGTCGATACCTGCCGAGAAGATGCCTGGGACGTCCGTCTACGCCGGGACCATCAACCAGTCGGGCGTCCTCGAGGTGCGAACGCAGGCGCTCGGCCGGGACACCGCGTTCGGGAAGATCGTCGAAGCCGTCGAGCGGGCGGATGCGGCGCGCGCCCCGATTCAGAAGCTTGCGGATCGTCTCGCCGGTTATCTCGTCTACTTCGCCCTCGGCGCGGCCGCACTCACCTTTCTCATCACCCGCGACGCCTACTCGACGATCTCGGTCGTGATCGTCGCGGGCGCGTGTGGAATCGCCGCCGGCACGCCGCTGGCGATCCTGGGCGCGATCGGACAGGCCGCCCGCGGGGGCGCCATCATCAAGGGCGGCCGCTATCTCGAGGTTCTCGCGAAGGTCGACACGGTTGTCTTCGACAAGACGGGGACGCTCACGTTTGGGGCGCCCGAGGTTTCTCGGGTCGTTCCCTCCGCCGGCGTTCGCGCCGAGGAGGTGCTCGAAGCCGCGGCGACGGCGGAGGCTCGCTCCGAGCACCCACTCGGCAAGGCCATCCTGGCCGCGACGGCGGCGCGCGGCCTTCACCCGCCGCCTTCCGAGACCTTCCAGTACACGCCCGGCCTTGGCATCACCTGCACGCTTCGCGAAGAGGAAATCGTCGTCGGCAACGCCGGGCTCATGCGGCGGCGAGGGATTGCGGAATGCGAGCTGCCGCACGATGCCCCAGGCGCCTCGCGCGTGCTGGTGGCACGTGCCGGCCGCATGCTCGGCGCCATCGACGTGAGGGACGTCGTGCGTCGCGAGGCGCGGGCCGCGGTGTCCGCGATTCGGGCGCTCGGTCAGCGCACGCTGCTCTTCACCGGCGATAGCGAGGCCATCGCGAAGGTCGTCGCCCAAGAGATCGGAGTCGACGAAGTCCACGCCGAGCTTCTCCCGAGCGACAAGGTCGACCGCGTCAAGGCGCTCCTGGCCGAGGGGCGGACGGTCGCGATGGTCGGCGACGGTATCAACGACGCCCCCGCCCTCATGCAGGCGAGCGTGGGCGTCGCCATGGGATCCGGCACCGACGTCGCGCGCGAGAGCGCGGATGTGATGCTCATTGGTAACGACCTCATCACCCTCGTCAACACACTCACGCTGGCACGCCGCTGCCGTCGCATCATCATGGTCAACTTCGTGGGTACGATCGCGGTCGACGGTGTCGGCGTCGGCCTGGCCGCCGTCGGCCTGCTGAATCCCCTCCTCGCAGCGTTCATCCACGTCGCGTCCGAGCTCGCGTTCATCCTGAACTCGGCGCGGCTGCTGCGATATCCGCCGACCCGATCTCGACCCTCGCCTGCTTCAGCTCTTGGATCAGCGGGGCGACATGGCTAGGCGGTGACCTTACTTCTGCTCGGGTGACGGCAGCGGACCGAACCGGTAGCCCAGGATCATCTTGATGATCAGCCGGTCGGTGCCGGGCGTCAGCCCCGCCCCCACGCCGAAGTTGAACTCCCAGCGCGGCCCGAGGTCGACGTCGATCACGGAAAAG
>Ga0207684_10001492_pt1 | contig 25166 bp, 33 predicted proteins | sample KBSK5501metaG_FD_184342 | JGI IMG/M metagenome (GOLD analysis project Ga0207684, IMG submission 184342) | Corn, switchgrass and miscanthus rhizosphere microbial communities from Kellogg Biological Station, Michigan, USA - KBS K5-50-1 metaG... | ecosystem: Host-associated > Plants > Roots >...
GTAGGATTACCTGCTACAGCTTGCGTGATTAGCGGCAGCCCAAGGTCCAGCCTTATCGCATTCGCTTGCCGAGCGAATATCCTGCTTTCGATTGTCCCTTTCCCAAACGCCATGGAAAGCAATACGCAAATCGCATGTGTCTCAATTGGGGTCAGCCTCGTCGCTGCCGCTCGTGCCACTATCTTTAACATGTTCTCTTCGGCGGCTGTCGCTTCCTGTTTTCCTCCATTGATATTATTCATCCTGCCCTCCTAGCTTGAAACTACCGACGAGGAAGGTCGTTCAGCTAAGCCGGACCGCTTATACCGCTCGATGCCGCGCGTTCTCTACTGAAGCGTAGCTTTCGGAAGATGGGCTTTGCGCAGCAGGCGATGGCGACGGGGTAGCGGTGAGGCCGCGACGGTGCTAGATTTCGCAAATGGACCCACCCGGAATTGAGCGACTCCGCACGAAGCTAAAGGACATGCAGCGGCTGTACGTCTCTATCTGGCTATGCTTCATCGCCGGAATGATGCTGGCCTTCGCTCTCGGTTATCTGTTAGGCAGGTTGCGTGGCCATTGAGCTACGGGATTGAGGTGATCCAAGCGATAGGACCCCCTTGGGGGTCTCGCCCAGGCTCAATTGTCCAAACCCGATCTGCTTCCATCGATTAGTACGTTCCGCTCCTGATTCAAACTGCTGAGAATGGACTCCTGTGAGCTGCATTCTCACCGCAAGGGCGGCCTCTCCAAAAACACCCAGCGTTATAAACCCATGATTTTGAGTTATCTCGTGGCACGATATTTTTTTCGCTTTACTTCTCGAAGAGAGCAGGTATGGTTACCCATTCGCCAACATGGCGAAATGGAGGAAAAGAATGACGCTAGATCAACTGGTCGCCCAAATTCGCGTGGAGCGCGCTCAAGCCTCCGGTTATGTACAGAAACTGGATTCCGCGCTTTCAGCGCTCACCAAAGCCACAGCTGTACCGACCACACCCAAGGCCGGAACCGGCAGGGTATGGACTCCCGAGCAGAAGTTAAAACTCAGCGCGGCCCTAAAGAAACGTTGGGCCGCGAAAAAGCGCCAGCCCAAAGGATAAAAGCACAGGCCCCTCAGCGGCACGAATGCTTGCCAGCTTTGTTTGAGGAGAGAAATATCTATGCCCCAACGGATCCATGACTACCCTGAAGTGGTCGGCAAGACCGTGGCAAGGGTCACTGTCACCAATGAGTCGGACTGGCGAAACATCACGGTCAAGTTCACAGACAACACCGCGATCCACATTGGCATTCGTCCTTTCGTTCAGATGGAGCCTGAGTTCGTAGACTGGACAACAGGGAACGGAAAAATTCTGCGAAGTTATCCCTTCGTGCACGAGAAGGAGGGATGATGAAAAACAAACCGGTGATCTGCACCACGTTAATGGTTGAAGTGCTGGGTCCGAAGGACGCCAGTGTCAAGCGGATTAAGTTCGTGGAGAACATTCTCCGTGGCTGTATTCGCACCCTCGACAAGGATTTCCGAACGAGCCGCATCCCTCAAATGAAGGGCTTCTCCATCAAGCCAGAGCCAGTGCGACGGCGGAAGGGCAAACATGGCAAGAGGTAGACGGTCGTTGCGAGGTACCAAAGCGTTCCAGCGAGAGTTTGCATGGTGGCAGAAGAACTTCGGATCCGTTGTGAAGGAGCAACGGCTCAAGGCGAAACTCTCTCGACGAGAATTGGCGAAGAGAGCAAAGTTCAGCGTCTCTACTCTGGTTCACATCGAGCAGGGTCATGGCAATCCCATGTTAAACAACATGGAGAATCTTGCGATTGCCCTGGGTACCCGTCTGAGTCGCCTGTTTGAGTTGGCTCAGAATCGGGAGCGGCGATGAGGAAGGACAAGCTCATCTTGTGGGACCCGTTCTACATCGAGCTGCACGGTCCTCGCGAATTAGAGAAGGATCGCACGGCCAACCGTCATGTGGATCAGTTGATGGCCGCGTTTGCAGACGCAGCCAAGGAGTGTCTAAGAGAACGCCGGAAGAAATCGGCTGTCTTGAAGAGATTCCGCATGAAGATTGAGGGATGAGCGGGATCAGGTTCGACCCCGGCCAGATTGTGGCTACGCGGGGCGCGGTGGAGGCGTTCGTGGCGTCCGGAGACTCCCCCTATGCGTATCTCCTCAGGCATGTCGCGGGGGACTGGGGAGAGATAGACCCGGAAGATGTAAATGAGAACGAGTTCAGCCTACAACACGGCTTCCGCTTGCTCTCGTCTTATCGGCTCAGTAGCGGAGTGACGGTCTGGTGCATAACGGAAGCTGACAGGTCGGTAACGACGTTTTTGCTGCCCGAAGAATACTAGCTCATTCTCGGACAGCGACGGTAGGTTCAATTCAGCCAAGAACTATGCTGCGCTTACGACATATGATCGGCAAATTTATCGTGACGCGTATCCCTGCGCTCGACCGCGAAAATATGGTCTTGGTCCGGCTGTACAAGGTCGAAGAGACTGGCATATGGGTCGAAAGCCAGAGCTTCAATGAGACCATGCTGCAAAAGTTTGGCATGGCCGCATCGGCGACGACACTGGTGCTTTTCATTCCATTCAGCGGAGTAGAGTTCATCGTATCGTCCGTGAGTTCCGTATTGTTGTCAGAGGCAGCGTTCGGACTTGGTGAATAAGGAGGAAGCGAATGCCAGGCTCAGAAACAGGCCCGCAGAACAAGAAACGTGCTCGGCGCAAGCGCACGGATACGGTGCTAGTTTTTGACGCTACGCAAAAGGTGCCTGACTCCGTGCTCAAGGCGATTACCACGCAATGGTTTCTGCCGTGCCTCGTTGAGCAGTTCCTTCGCGAGCGTGGCTTCACGCCGCACCCGCCTCACTCGCAGGGGTAGCGCTGTCGGCTGCGAGATTACGATTTGGGACAACCTTAGCCGAATCTGTCGGGGGTGCGCCGTTGCGCTCCGGCAATATGGGTAACGGCGCTCGCTTTCGATAAACCCGGCAAGCCTCAATTGCCAGCCCCGTTACCGTGATGGCGTTAAAGCCGTATTGCTGACTGAATGCATCCCCTGTTCCCGTCAGCATTACGGCTGAAGTCCCACCGCCGCCTAGCTCAAATTCCACGGCAACGTGGAATACGCGTTTGTCATCGGACTCGCCGGGCGTGAGCGTGATCTTCTTAATATGCTTTTGGAGTATCTGCTTGCCAACCTCTGGCGAACTCGTGAGCACAGCTTGCAAGTCACACAGCTTGCCCAGCAAGTGCCGTTTAATGTCCTCAACCGAAAATGCGATGATCGGCTCCTGCCCCTTTGCGGTAGAGAGCACTACTTCGATGTCCTTAATACGTTCCTCGGCTTCCTGCAGACGCGATAGCAACAGCGGCGAAGAACTGCGGCCCATCGCCGCCATGATATCCGTGATGTTCCAGGCCTCCTGCCTTTTCTGGGCCAACTCTTTCTGGAGCTCGGGTGCGTTGACGGCGTTCCTGTTGGCCTCAGCCTGTAGCTCCGATACGCGCTGTTGGACCTTCGCGTAGAAAGAACTCACCGCCTGCTCAAACCGATCTCCTTGAAGTAAATCGCGAGTTAGCCAGGGTAAAAGTTGCTCTTCAAAGTGGTCCCGCCGAATCGTGACCGCATTCGAGCAGGCCCCCTTATATCGATGGGCACCGCACCCATACCTCATAACATCGCCCGAGCCATCGACAATATTTATGCTTCGGCCACAAAGGCCACAGATGATGAGGCCACTGAAAAGATACTGTTGACTTCTGTTGGTTCGACTCAGCCCGCCGTGCTTCGGGATTCCGAAGCGCTTTTTACGTTCTAATTGTTCCTGCACCCTTCGCCAAAGCTCGTCGGATACAATCCGCCATTCGGGATTTGTGTGGCGGACCCATTCGTGTTCTGGTATCGGCCTTGTCACCGTCTGGCCAGTTTCCGGATCGCGGACGCCCTTTGTGCGGCCCCATTCATTTATCCCAATGTACTTCTTGTTCCGTAGTATTTCCGCGATGCCGTCCGCCGACCAACCGCGAACAGAGTTTCTGCGCGGGGGCTTGGGCGGGGGAACATTGTCCGCTCGCAATGTCCGCGCAATTTTGTCAAGACTGAGCCCGTTCGCGTACATTTCGAAGATTCGGAGCACGACCTTTTCTTGTTCGGAAACCCTTTGAAGGTTCACCCCGAGAACACCATCACCCTTGCCGTTAGGGTCTATCTCGTCCACATTTCTGTAGCCATAACACGCACCGCCCGCGTTGTAGCCCTTGAGCACGCGACCTTCTAGCGCTTGCCATACCTTGACAGCTAAGCCAACACTATATTGCTCATCCATCATGCCTTTGAAGATCAGTAGCTGGCGAAAATTAGGATCACTTGAATTGAGCGGCGGACTTACAAACTGTAGGGAAACTTCATAATGCTTGAAAATGTCGGCCAACGTGAGTACGTCAGGAAGATTGCGTCCTAAGCGTGAAGTGTCGTCGATGAGCACACAATCGAAAGGGCGAGGGTTCATCTTAGCTGCCTCTTTGAGAGCAGTCAGCGCGTCTCGCCCGACGAGTGATCTACCCGACACTTCCCGATCCGCTACCACCCATTCCTCAACTACTGACCAGCCGTCGTGACGCTCACACTCCTGGCGGCACTTGCGAACTTGATCTTCGATTGAGCTCGGACGTTGTAGGTCAGACGAATACCGTGAGTAAATAGCACACCTCTTGCTGTTTGTAGCCTTATTCTTCCGATGCGAATCGTTGTCAGTCACCTGTGTTGCTCCTTGTCGATCAGAATGGCGGCTGGTTTCCCAAACATCCCCGCGTTCCAAACTACGGATGAGGGGTCAAAAACAGTTAAATGGCAGCTGCTAGGGGCTAATACTGTGGTGGGCAACGATGCGGGAAAAAAGAACAGCCGTGTGCAGTCTCCCGGCTCGGGAGCTTCTCGATTTAGCGAAAGGGGCTGACGTCGCCTTGCGTCCGGTGCGCGGCACCGGTTTCTTCGCCCGAATCGCTGCCGCATTCGTGCATGCGCTCGCGACAATAGAGGACAGTCGTGATTCGCTCTCCTCCTGCGACAAAGGGCGCGTTGCCGTGCAACAGGTGAACGTCCGCGAGTAACAAATCGCCCGGTTGATAATTCACCGCTAGTCCGAACTGAGGGATCACCAACTCCGAGCCTTTCCACTCGCCCAGGGTAGCCATGCAACCTGTGCCCTGGCGCAGGTCTCCCTGGTCCCTATGGCACGCGGTGCGCAGGTTCTTGTTGACCGTGACGGTGGTGAATGCTGTGCCCGCGATTTTCAACTCGTCTGCGACTTTTCTGACTTCGTCCAGTTGCACTGCGTATTCAAGCGGCCGGCAAGTCTCGAAGACGGAATTGACCTCACGGATGAAAGGAAGTGCCGCGTCGTAAACGACGCGGTGTGTTCCGGTCCACTCGGTCTCCCGGCAGTTGAGCTTACGTTTCTCGTTTGCGTCTCGGTAGTCGAAGAAACCTAAGAAATCGGCTAAAGGTTTACCCGCGGCTTCCCACACGAGGCGTGGAATCGCATTCCGGCTGGACAAAGAACCGTCCTTGGTTAACCGAGGCATCATCCCGCCTTTGCCCGCGACCGCGATGCCACGATTGTTTGGGATCTTCGAGACTGTGCGCAGGTGCGCGTATGCTTGCTGGCATATGTCGGCCAGCAGACACTGCTTTACCAGCAGGCACACCAGCTTCCCGCTTTCATCGTCTATATATGGGACGTCGGGTTGTGCGATTTCACGATAGTGAAGGCGAGTCAAGAACTCGCCTTCTAGCGCGTTGGCCTCGCGCTGGTTCACGAGGGGTTTAATAAACTTTGGCTTCATGTGCACCTCCCTGAACCACTACGTGTCCCCGGTGTTTTTCAACGGCTGTGTCGTTGGGAATCTCGGCGGCGTCGGCCTGTGCTTCCAAACTGTGCAGAAGGCAAATTCCCGAACCAGTCCCGCAGACATAACAGCCATTGAGTTCGGCGGCCTCGATTGCTACCTGGCTTTCTTCGTTCTGAACTAGCGATGGCTGAGATTCGGGTGCTGGCGTGTCTTGCGAGCTGCTGAGAGCAATCGGGAAAAGCGCGTTGTAGAACCGGGTAAACGCCTCGGGGACACCAAGCTCCTTGACTCTCGCCTTGCACTGGTCGCGCATCGCCGTGCTTACGGGAGAGAAATCCACCCGATACAGGTAGGAGAATCTTCCCTCTCGCTTTGCTTGCTCACGTTTTTCGCGCTCGGCTGCTTTGGCTGCTTCCACGGCTTCTGCGTGTGCGTCGTCGCCGACTTCGGAGGATTCCGCGACATCGACTGTTGGTTCGTTGTTACCGATCTCGTAACAACTCGGGTTGTCGGCCTCTTTGGCCTCCTGCATGTAACCCCATGCGGTGGTGTACGGAATGTGTAGTTCTCCCGTGACGGTCTTCAGGAACGTTCCCGAACCTTGCTTCGACAGCAAGTCGTGAAGTTGAAGAAGGAGCCTTCCGATTGCGATTCTCCGGTCCCTACCGTGTAACCAGAGCTCTGCAATCTCGGCCTTGACTGTCGCTACTTGGTCTATTTCCGTGACCGCAGCCGACAAGGTCCCGTCGGCTGGTTCGTCTAAAAAGGTCAGACGCATTTACCGCCCTCCGCCGAGGCCAGCCGTAACTGCGCTGGTTCTGCCCGGTGAAGGGCTAATACCCAATTTTTGAAAGCCTTCCCGATTTCTGACCCAGGAGAAATTTGGGGCTGGGCTCTTCTGGAATGTTTCTCAGTAGATTCCAATCAGGAGGCAAACATGCACATACCGATACAGATAAAGTCTGAACGTCAACGGCGGAGAGCACTACGAACGCTGCTGGAAGTCGAGGGTCTCCACGTTGCCCAATGTGAGTGTCCTAATAGCTGCGACATGCTGCGTAGACTGCGCGAGGACATAATTGAGGTAAAAAGTCAGCTGAATAGGCGACAGTCACAGGCCGCCAATTGCAGGGATTTCTCCCGCCGGGGCCAGCCATGACTCCTTCCGGCGGGAGTTAATGCAGAGTTGTGGGAAAGACCTGCATTCACGCCAGATAACATGGGGAGTGCAGGTTTTCGACTAGTACGTCAATGCACCGTGGTCGAGCACTCTTGAGAGAGCAATGCAGATTCTTGGTGTTCCCGGTCAAAGTCCGAATAGCATTCAATGTGGACGGCATTCTCGGGGTCGCTGCAAACGGCGACATAGTCGGTCCCTAGTTCGATCTGTTCGTCGCAGTATTCACATCTTTTCATTTTCATATTCAAGAGCCTCCTTGTGGCTCTATGATCGGATACTGATCCAGCGAGCAACATCCCAATTTGAGAACGAAATCTTTGGTACCCGAAAAATAGCTATAACTGAGACGCAAAGGATCGGTGGGCGCGCGACTCAGTAGGACCCGCGATGCCAGCATTTTGTGTGAGCTAAGGTTTGCGACTCGAAGCCATTCGAGCAATGGAACATCGAGGGCCGTGGCAGGCTGCGTCTTCTCTCGAAATCGCAGCCCACCTTGCGGTTCATGGCGGGGTCATGAAATAGTCACAGCAAATCAAGCCGGAAAGGCTGGGCTGAGTTGTGAGACAACCCCGATTCTTCTTGAGCGAATCCGCCAGCGATCCTTAATTCCCGAGGGACATATCCGACAGCAGCGTCTTCAGGCGGAATGCACTTCGTGTTGATCGAAACGCGTAATCCCTTGGGCTGCTTGTCGTCTAGGACAGCATGCTCATACCAGTTATTCGCTTCGCTCGTTAACGCGATGAGCGAACCGTGCTGTGGAAGGAGGACAGTTTTCGTGCTCTTCCTCACCAAGCAGGTCTTCCGATGTTTCTTTGCGGCTTGACACTTCGAACGGGCGGCGCATGGCGGGCCGTCGGGATGGCACCTGCGTTGGTTGCAAGCGTCACAGAGAAGGCACTCCGAACACAGCTTATCGACACCAAAACTTCGGCGCTCTCCAAGCGAAATGATGAAAACTCGGGCATCGCGGCATTTGTCTTCGCGGTGCTGATGCCAACCGATGTGGTCCCTCTCATTCTCGTATGCCTGCAACGAAAAATAGTTAACCTCCTTTCTGGCCAAGTCACTCAGTTTTCGTTGAAGAGAAATTATTTCTTGCGGAGCCTCGTCCAGTGGAATCATTCCGACTGAATCGTCTTTCCGATCTCTGACACTCCAGCAACTGCTGGCGCATCGCCTCAACGGGTGCCCACTCCTTTTTATGACTGGTCGATACCTGGGCTGCGTCTGGGCCATTTCGAACAGCGCGTCTGCTTCTTCCCTGGAGAGAAAGCTTGGTTCGTAATAACCCCAATCGAAATCACGCCGCTTCTCTTCGCTCATAGAGCCTCCTGATTAAGCAATTCCAACCAGACCCGAGCATGGCAGAACTCTGCTCGCTGTTTGCCTTCTTGAACACACCAGCAAAGCAAATCGCGCCCGCGCAGTTTCTCGGCCTCGGCACCGAATGTCGGGTCCTCCAGCTTCGTGATTGCGTAAGCCCGAAACTCGTTCTCGCTGTGTAGTGCCCCTTTGTGGGACACCAGCGGGTTAGTGCCATTCCCGAAAATCGAGCCTTCTCGAATGACACCACCCTTACGATTGCGGACCCGACATCCGACATACATGGCATCCGCCGGGTAGTGCTCCCCGGCGTGGCAGTCCCAAACGGTTGGCGATACGACGGTTTTTTCTTCTGGCGAAAGAATCCTACCTTCATCAATTTTCATATCCAAGAGCCTCCTTGTGGCTCTATGGGTAGATACCGAGTCCGTTCGTGGTTTCCGGAATTAAAATGAAAATGTTTTCGAGGACAGTTTGACGGGTGGAAGTCTTGGGGGAGACTTCTACGCAGGGCGAACCCATTGAGGACGGGAGATTTTACTTCTTCAAGGGAAACGGCGGCTCCGGCTCCCCTAAGATTAGTTCTCCCAGCAATCGGTCTAGATAGAACTGCTCGTCGCCCTCGAATTGGTCTTTTATGGCGACGAACTCTCGAACCAACTCGCGTACCCGCGATGCCGCCACGTTTAAGTCTAGCCCTACGTTGGCTGCAATCGTCGTCGCCTCTGCTTTGCTACCCTTCACGACTAAACTCTCCAACTCCTTCAGAGGTTGGATAAGGAGGTCGGTACCCACGGGGGACTTGGCTTTAAGCAGGGACACCGCCGTGACAAGGTCGTTGGCTCGGCGCTGGGCGTGTTGCCAATCGTCCAAAGGCACAATCGGCCGGATAGGCTTCGGCGTCGGCTTTGGCTTCGGCGGGTCCTCTGTTTCCTTAGGCGGTTCCAGCCAGCGTTGGACGGTACGGATATTGACGTGGAGATTGTCCCTTACCCACTGCGTCCAGGTTGGGTTGCCTTCCACAGGCAGTCGCTGGCCCGGTTTCGCGAAACGGTTACGGGCTTCCAGGAGGTAAGGCAAATTGTGCCGTAGAGTGTCTCGTACCCCGCTGAATGCGGTTTTAAGGTGGGCTAACAATTCCTCTGGTTTTAGAGAGGCCGCATGCCTTTCTAAGTCGCCAGGTTGCAAAATCTCGCCTACTGGTGGGTTGATACCTGGCGTCACTATTGTCGCCAGGTTGGTTGTCTGGGCTAGTGCGGGTGCTGTCGTCATATAAAGCTCCTGTGGCCGGCCAAAGCTTTACAGCCGCTTCAGGCCGGCACTAGAACCTACGGGCCAGCCTCGAAAAACGGCTAAGCGTCTGGTTTCGGGAACATTTGGCCCCGGCTCTAGAAGGCAATACCCACCCGGCTGGCGATCCCTAGAATTATTGTTTGCGGAGGTCTCCCTGTCGTGTTACTGAAGTCACGTAGCTATTTGTATTAGAAGTTCAGAGACGAATTCTTTTGTGACCTTGGACGATCCATTACCTCGGTCATCTCCTCCTGCGTATATCGGTCGGCGTAGCATCGCCACATGGCACTGAAGGAGTGCGGAATGAGTATCAACTCAATCGTGGTAGTTGAAGCGACCACAAGGCAGGAAATCTGGGACCAGCGTTTTCTGAGTTTGGCACACCTCGTCGCTGGTTGGTCCAAAGACCCAAGCACTAAAGTCGGGGCCATCATTGTGACACCGGAGAGCGTGGTTGTCAGCGTGGGTTACAACGGCTTCGCGCAGCGGATGCCCGACGTAGAGAGCCACTACGCGAATCGCGAGACTAAGTATTCACGCATCGTTCACTCTGAAACAAACGCCATCGTCTTGGCGCGCGGAGATGTGAGAGGACACACGCTTTACTGTACGCTTCCTCCCTGTGATCGCTGCGCAGTCACGATCATACAGGCGGGTATTGCACGGGTAGTCTGTCCCGAAGTGGTCAATGGCGACGCGCAGGATCGCTGGAAAGACGCGTTCGACAAAGCGAGTCAGTACTTTGAAGAATCCGGCGTCATCTTCGAAAAGGTTAGTGAGTAGTTATCAAGCCCGCCATTCACGGCAGAGTTGGACACAGGAAGCACTAGTCTTCAAGATCCCCCAAGTTGTGTACCCGGCGCAGTCCAGCCGTCGAAGCCTCTCGTCTTCTAGGTACTACGCGCATAAATTGCGAATGTGTTGTTGACTTGGTCGCGGCTGCGTTCTGAGCGGGCTTCCTCGCCTTCCAGATAGGCCAGGGTCGTCTCCAGCGCGGAGTGGCCGAGCCTCTTCTGGATAGTCCTTGCGTCTACTCCGGCGCGGTGCTGAAGAGTCGCGTAGGTTTTTCGCCACTTGTGGAGCTTGAACTCCCCGTGTAGACCCGCCCGCTTTGCCAGATACTTCAGCTTCCGGAGCATATGCCCGTCGGGCGTTCCTTCGGATTGCGAGAAGATCAGGTCCCCTTTCGTTGAAAGCATCCTCTTCTTTAGTGCGACCACGAGAAAGTCGGGCAGAGGAATCTCGCGCTCCTCGTAGTCCTTCGGCTTCCAGTTCGCCTTAGCCTTTACGGTGAACAGTCCGTCCACGAAATCTATGTCGTTCCACTCCGCATACATCACTTCCTGCTCCCGCGCTCCTGTGCACAGGAAGAACTGAAACAGAATCCATTCCTCTGGTGTCGCCGCCGCCAGCAATGTTTTCAATTCGTCCGGGCGGTAGGCGCGAACCTTCTGCTCGACGTACTTGATCCGGATCGTCACTTCCTTCACCCCGAAGTGCCGCAGAAACGTAACGACCTCGCCCACGCGATTGTGGACGGTGCGATCACCAAGACCCTCTCGCCGCAGGTACCCGACGAAGTCATAGAGCTGCTGCGTAGTGACGTTTGCAAGGACGAGGTTGCCGCTGGCGGCATAGAACTGCTGGAGGGTGTAGCGGTAGCCACCCGAAGTCTTCGAGGACTTCGTCTGTACGTTCTCGATGTACTTGTCGATGGCAGCATCCAGCATGAGGTCACTCGTGGGCGACGCGTGACGCACGGGTGGGGCGACAGCTTTCGGGAGAGGCGCGGGCCGCTTACCGAATTGCTGCTGGGCAGCCTCAATCTGGAGTTCGATGGATTTCTTCTGGCTCGCGATGTTGGCCTGGGCGTAGTTGGGGACTGTAAGAGTTTCGTATTTGCGGATTCCACCAAGGGTATAGCGCAGGCAGAAGATGGTTCCGGATGGATAGTCTTTGCGGGGTGAAGCCTTCTCGTAGCTCCGCGAACCGTGCTTGCGGATGTAGATAGCGATTTTCGTGACCATTTGGTATCAGCTCCTGTGAGCTAATACCGTCGTGAGTGGGATTCCCTGGTTATCGCGGTAGCCGGTAGCGGTAGCCGCCAAGAAATCTACTCTAAGTCCTTCAGAATAAGACTGGCGGAGAGAGTGGGATTCGAACCCACGTTACCCTTTCGAGTAAACACGCTTTCCAAGCGTGCGCCTTCAGCCACTCGGCCATCTCTCCGGTGAGGATTCACCGTCTCAGAAACGAATTTGTCGGAAACCTTCCAGAAGCGAAGAACAACTCGCTCATGCAACTGGTGGTCTTGATTTCAATTCTATGGATGGTTTCCTACAATGGCAACTTGCCGGCTAGGCGGCGTCGATCTCTAAGGCGGGCTTAACGCTAATAAAAGTGCCGATTGCGCATTCTTGCAGGCAACTCAGGAAATTCTATGTTGGCGAGCGGGAATGAATGAGGGAGTGAAGACATCGCCACAGGAACTTATGAGGGTTTTCCGGTCGAACTGATACCTGAAGCTGCAACCGCAGCGGCGCTTGCGTTGCCATTCTCAGGCGACACTGCGGGCACAGCGGGCACCTTAGCGTTGGCGTCGACGACACGGTGGTTAAGGCAATAGAGAGCGAGTTCCAGACGATCCGCCACACCCAGCTTGTCATACACTTTGCGCAAGTAATTCTTTACGACCTGCTCAGTCGTGCCCACGCGCAGTGCGATTTCCTTGTTCTTCATGCCTTGAGTTACGCAGGACACGATGACGGTTTCTTTAGGCGTTAGTTGAACCTTGGGACGCGCTCCTGCCGGCCGAGTATTCTGATTTCGATAGGCTTCTAATACCCAGTGGATTCCCTGGCTGTCGAGCCAACTCTCACCGCCGGCGACTTTGCGCAGGCAATCGACCAACAATTCAGGTTCCACCTCGCGCGATAGGATTCCGTGGGCGCGGCGGAACAGTTCCAGGGTTAATTCTTCATCAGATGTGGGCGTAACAACCACGACGCGAAGTTGCGGCGCTTGGCGGAGCAAGTCTGCCACCACTTCTGCCGGGCTTGCGGCCATCGTGGACTCAAGTAGCAGAACGTCGGCTGAGAACTTCTTCACTGCCGAAACTGTCTGCGCGAGTGTTTCGGCTTGTCCGACTACACGAATGTCGTCTTCGAGAGCAAAGATTTTGCGCAGGCCGGCGCGGAAGATAGCTTGGCTATCGGCCACGATCACACGAATAAAGTGGCCTTGGCCACCCTCTTCGCGGGCACCGTAGTTTTCTTCCACGCTCACCGGAATGCTTGCCATCGATTTCCTTGCTACCTACGCTCGCTCGAAATGGTATTCATCGATCACTACGCCCACACCGCGGCGGCCACTCTCCTCGAAACTGCGCACCACACGGCCGCGGCAGTCGAGCTGTACATCGCTCAATGAGCCTACGACGTCGCCCGGCAACACGATCGTGAAGTCCACCATGGACCCGACGGGGACATCGCTATCCATCGCAAAAAGCACGCCGTTAGCCGAGATGTTCCGCGTCTCAGCTGCATGCGCGCCGTCTTGCGATTTCAGCGATACCGCCAACTGCAGCGGAAATCGGGGCGCACTCTGCATTTCCGCAAAGTGTTGGCCTTCGGTCGGAGGCTGAATCGTCGGATCTTTGCTGAAGTCGGCTGCCACCGTTCGAGCAAACCTTCCTTCCGGGCGCTCCGAAGTGCGAAATCCCACTCGGGTAGCCGCATCTATGAAACTCATTCGCGGCGCACCCTCTTACACTTCGTCCGGAATTCTATGGACTCAGAAGGCAGCCTACACCGGGGAACCAGGGGTGCAAAGTTACGGAAGTCATGGAACGAAGGGGTTCTAACTGCTTGTGGGTGAATGGATTAGAGCGAATTTACGAGGTGAAACTGAGGGCAGCATATCACAACCGGTCCGGCCGCGAAAATCCGATCAGCGGAATTGCGAAACGTTTGGAAGGAGCGCTCTACTCTTCGTGTGCGAGAGTGCCGCCCTCAGGCCCTACCTGGACTTCGCTGGTCTTGTCGCCCTTTCGTACCTGGGCTTCATAAGCTACGAGGGTGCCGTGCTTTGTCAGCGATTCAACTTTTACGATCTTGCCCTCGCCCGCGGCTTTCTGCAATCCTTCGCGAACCGTCGGAGCAAGAGAATCTGTCGGCACTTCTTTTTCTATTTCCGTGACGGCGCCGGTGGAATCCATCAGAATGTTTTCTGACAGACCATCTCTTTTCATTTCTAGTTCGTAGTAAGTCTTGCCCTTTTCGGTTTCCTTCGAATAACCAAGGACGGTCGCCCCTTTGCTCTGCTCGGCTGCGGCTTTTCGGACTGCCGGCGGCAGGGCGGATGCAGCAATTTTGTTCTCAGTCTGCTCCTGGGAGAGGAGACTCGCAGCCACAACCACGGTTGCGAACAAAAAGCACGCTTTGAAACCAATATGATTGCTCATGAAATTTTCTCCGAACGCTCTTTGAATGTCTGTCGAACGGCTCTTCTCATTATATTGTGCATACTCATCGCATCGCAGATACCAGCTAGAACTTCGTCACTTCGGTGAAGTTGAACGCCCCTACTTTCATTGCTGGAGCCACCATGTCGAACGATTCCTCCCCGCTCGATCGGACCGGAGTGCTCATGGCTTCGACGCTCGACAGCATATGGATGAGGCTTTCGTTGAAGCGAAAATTACGTATCCCACCTTCGATGCGTCCATCCTCAATGAAGAAAGTACCGTCGCGGGTCATGCCTGTGAGAATTTTCTCGTATGGCTCAACTTCGCGGATGTACCAAAGTCGCGTGACCAGGACTCCATGCTCAGTGGAAGCAATCATCTGCTCCACCGTCTGCGGATTTTGCGGTGGTGCAAACACGATGTTAAGCGGCATCTCTCCCATTTCGTTGGGTAGCGGGAAACCATGACCTGTGGCTTCAATGGGGCCGACTTTGTCCTTGTATTCCGATCGCTTCATTCTTTCAGCCGTCGACCGCGCATAGACCACACGCTTAACCGCACCGCTTTCAACCAACGGCAGGCGCTGCCGACGCATACCTTCGCCATCGAATGGAGCGCCGGATTGCATGGGGTGCGCTACGTCATCCCAGATATTGATGTTCTCGCCAAATAATCTAGTACCGATGCGGTCAGTCAGGAACGACCGCTGGTCGAGAATCGCCATGCCCCCGAAATCCCAGAACATGAAGCCCACAACATCGAGAACTGCAGCCGGCTCCAGAATCACCGTATACTTCCCTGCGGGAATTTCACGCGGATGTGCTGAATCGAGGGCTTTCTTCGCCGCGATCTCAGCCAAGTTCGATGGGTTGAGATTGGCCACGTCGGGCGAATTGGCTTTCTGCCAACCTGATGAATCCGCCGCGAGCATCGTAACCGAAATGTCGGCGGCGGTTTGTGTATACCAATCGCTTAGACGACGCGAGTTGAAGATACCTTCCACGGATTCGGAGCTTGAAAAAATCCCCGCGGTCGTGAGGTTGTGCTTTCGCGCGATACCGACAATCTTCTCAACGCCGTCCGCGCGCAACTCGGGCGTGATGGCTGCAGTACCAGCAAAATATCGCGAAGGGATTTGCCTTGCTTTCTTCGCCACACTAGCGGCAGCTTCAGGCGCGTCCGGCATGGGCAAAAGATCTGGGTCTCGATGCTGCACTTTCGCCATGCTTTCGGAGGCAGTCACAACCCGGCGCAAGCTCTCATCGTCAAACTTGTTGGTCGTGGCCCGCGCCGTGCGTCCATCGAACGCCGTACGGACCGAGATGGTGTAGTTTTCTTCAGCAACATTCTGATGGATAGTGTTGTTGGCAAAACGCGTAAGCGCGAACTTGCCACCGGAGAACAGAACTTCAACTTCCTCCGCCGTAGAAAGCGTTTTGATTCGCTCGAAAATCTCGCCAGCTTTATCTTGAGTTAGCATCCGCTGATCTTGCCTTAGCTCCTCTCCGTGTCTCCAATGTCTGCCGCGGTGAGTCTCCTGGCGAGAAATTTAATTTCCTTTAAATGCCGATCCGACCTTTATGTTCCGGAACCGCGACGGTGCAGCCCCGTGTCCCGTGCCCATCACTTGTTGCGGCTGACCTTTGCCACAGTTGGGCGTGCCCCAGAGGATCCATTGGTCACGCGAACAGATCGCGTCGAGCGAATTCCAAAATTCCGTCGTGATTCCCGAGTAAGATGGATTCTTCAACATGCGGACCCGCTTGCCATTCTTGATCTCCCAACCCATCTCGCAGCCGAATTGAAAGTTGTAGCGTCTATCATCAATCGACCACGAGCGGTTGGTCTGCATCAGAATGCCATGCTCGGTCGCAGCAATCAGTTGCTCAAGAGTGAGTGGCTTTTCTCCGCTCAACAAGCTGATGTTAGTCATGCGGATCATGGGCAGCCGGTTCCATCCTTCGGCGCGCAGAGTTCCCCCCGAACGTTCGGCGCCGATGGTGTGCGCGGTCTCACGCGAACTGAGATAACCGGTGAATAGTCCATTAGTGATGACGGGCGTACATTGCGCCGCGACCCCTTCGTCATCAAAGGCAAAAGTACCAAGCCCCGGACCATGCTGCTGGCGGGCATCGGCAACCACATTGACTAAGTCACTGCCATAGCGAAGTCTGCGCAGCTTGTCGATGGTGAGGAACGACGTCCCCGCAAAATTGGCCTCCATGCCGAGGACGCGGTCGAGTTCGATAGGATGTCCGACGGATTCGTGAATCTGCAGGCCAAGTTGCGAGCTGTCAAGAATAATGTCGAACATGCCTTCGGGACATTGATCTGCCTGATGAAGCGCTACGGCTTCTTCGGCAATGCGCCCCGCGTGGTCGACCAACTTCAACTCTTCGATCAGTTCGTAGCCTTTGTTCTGCCACTGTCCGCCATAAGAATTGGGATATGAACGCTTCTGGAGTTCATTGCCCGCAAACGCGTAGGCAGCATAGCCCGCGCCAGTCGAATACTTTGTCTGATGAATACGTGCACCTTCAGAAGAGATAAACCATTGTTCTTCGCGGTTGAAGTTCAAGTTGGTCTCAGCCAGCGTGATGCCCTTCACCGCCCTCAATTCGGAGTCAATCCTTAGAAGGAGATCGATGTTCCGTTCTACCGAGATAGCGAACGGATCAATTTCGTGCGGCGTCGTCCATTCGGCGGTAACGGCTTTTTCCGGCGCTAGGCGTACGTCGTGGTGTTTCACCCGGGCCGAAGCCTCGGCAATTTCAACAGCGTGCGCGGCGGTGGCTTCGACTGCAGCACGGGAAAGGTTGTCGGAGGCGGCGAATCCCCAAGCGCCATTGGCAATGACGCGCACACTCATGCCTGTCGATTCGGAATCGGAAGCGCTGCTGACTTTGCCATTCTTGGTACCGAGTGCGCGACTGCGCTGAGCAACGATGCGTGCGTCGGCGTAAGTTGCACCGCGCAGCGTGGCGACGTTCAGTGCCCAGTTGGCGACGTGGTTCATGGGGGAGAGAATCAAATCTACCACAGCGACAGGAGCTGTCGATTACGCAGACCTTATGGTGTGGCGTGCGCCAGGTCTAGCGCGTTCTTTACCGCCTGCAATTCCTTCAACAATCCTCGCAGTTTGGTGGACTCGAGCGCATTTGCCCCGTCGGACTTTGCCTCTTTAGGATTGTCGTGGACTTCCATGAAGATGCCGTCAACGCCGGCCGCAACAGCGGCACGCGTCAACACCGGTATAAATTCAGGTTGGCCACCACTCGCCGCGGGACGGTCAGCAGTCCCTTCTGAAGCGGATGGCAGCTGCACGGAGTGCGTTGCATCGAACACGACAGGAGCAAACTTGCGCATGATGGGGAGCGATCGCATATCCACGACCAGATTGGTGTAGCCGAAGCTGGCGCCCCGTTCAGTAACGAAGACTTGCTGGTTGCCAGCCTGGCGGCATTTTTCCACGGCATGTCGCATGTCCCACGGAGACATGAACTGGCCCTTCTTGAGATTGACTGCTCGACCGCTGAGCGCGGCAGCGACTACCAGATCGGTCTGGCGGCTGAGAAACGCGGGAATCTGGAGAACATCGACGACTTCGGCCACCTTGGCCACGTCGGCGGTTTCGTGCACGTCGGTGAGAATTGGAATGCTCAATTGATCTTTGATTTTTTTCAATATTCGCAGGCCTTCTTTAATGCCGGGACCGCGAAAGCTGCGAATCGAAGTGCGGTTGGCTTTGTCATAGCTGGCTTTGAAGATGAATGGGAATTCGAGCGAGCGAGCCACCCCCTTGATAATTTCCGCCATGCGGATAGCGTGCTCTTCACTTTCGATGACGCACGGGCCGGCAATGAGAAAGAGACTGCCGCTGCCGATGCGGACATCGTCGACTTGGAATTCTGTTTTCAGGCTTCAGTTCTCGGTTCTAAGGTCTCAGTCAAGAGCGTTCAACCGACGAGTGCCGCCAAGTTCGCCGGGGATCGAAGTTGGAGCGAAACCATTTCTCCTCCTGTTTTTCTTGGCGTGCTCGGCGATCTCGGCGGCGAACTATCTTCTTCCTACTTTTTCCGGCCGATGGAACATCTCGACGGCTGTAGATTCTTTTTCAGCCTGTCGCTTCTGGCCGTATTCATAGGCCGCGCCAATAAATGTCCTGAACAGTGGGTGCGGCTCGAGCGGTTTGGATTTGAACTCGGGATGAAATTGGCACCCGATGAAGTGTGGATGCTCCGGAAGTTCGATCATTTCGACATACGTCCCATCGGGAGTTGAGCCGGAAATGCGTAGGCCCGCAGCCGTCATCGGCTCTTCGTATTCGCGGTTGAATTCGTAACGATGGCGGTGGCGTTCGCTGACTTCGAGCGCGCCATAGATTTCGTGGGCCAGCGTGTTGGGCTCAATTTTGCAGGTCCACGCGCCCAGACGCATGGTACCGCCAAGCTCTTCTACTCCGCGCAGCTCGCGCAGTTTGTAGATCACGCGATGAGGCGTGGCGGGATCAAACTCACTGGAGTTCGCTTCCGCAAGTCCGACCACGTTGCGGGCAAACTCGACGCAGGCCGTCTGCATGCCGAGACAGATTCCAAAGTACGGAACTTTGTTCTCGCGGGCATATCGGATGGCGATCAGCATGCCCTCAATGCCACGCTTACCGAAGCCCCCGGGAACCAGAATTCCGTCGTAATCTTCCAATTGAGATTCGTAACTCTTGTCGCCCGTCTCAAGGCCCTCAGCTTCGATCCAATTGAGCTGCAGTTTCAAGTTGTGCGCCAGCGCGCCATGGACTAGCGCTTCCTTTAGCGACTTGTAGGAATCCTCATACTCCACATACTTGCCGACGATGCCGATGGTGACGGTGTCTTTCGGATTGTAGCTGCGGTGGACAATATCTTCCCATTTCGATAGGTCGCGATTCGGGGCCTCGATGCGCAGATATTTCAAGACGAGGGTGTCCACACCCTCGTGAGCAAAATTGAGGGGGACTTCATAAATGGAAGCCACATCCTTCGCAGTAATTACAGCTTCTTCTTCAACGTTGCAGAAGAGGGCAATTTTCGACTTAATGTCTTTCGCGAGGAAGCGATCGGTACGGCAAAGAAGAATGTCGGGTTGGATTCCAATGCTCAGCAACTCTTTCACTGAGTGCTGCGTGGGCTTCGTTTTCAACTCCTGAGCGGCCGCAATGAAGGGCACCAATGTGACATGCACAAACGTCGTGTGGTCGCGACCCAACTCCTGGCGCATCTGGCGGATGGCCTCCATGAAGGGCAGCGATTCGATGTCTCCCACCGTACCGCCAACCTCAACGATGGCGACGTCGACATCCTGCGCCACTTTCTTCATGGCCGCTTTGATTTCATTGGTGACGTGAGGGATTACCTGGACGGTTTTGCCGAGATAATCCCCTCGGCGCTCCTTGGCGATGATCTGTTCATAGAGGCGACCGGTCGTCCAGTTGTTATCGCGAGAAAGCTTCGCATGCGTGAAGCGTTCGTAATGGCCTAGGTCGAGATCAGTCTCGGCGCCGTCGTCGGTAACAAAGACTTCGCCGTGCTGAAACGGCGACATAGTGCCAGGGTCGACGTTGAGATATGGATCAAACTTCATGATGTTGACCTTCAGCCCGCGACTCTCAAGTAGGCAGCCGATCGAAGCTGCGGCCAATCCCTTGCCGAGTGAAGACACAACTCCGCCGGTCACAAAGATGTACTTCGCTGGCATCTCGTCCTCGCTCTAAATTGTATGTGAGAAATTGTGCAGGTGGCGTGCACGCTCAATTATGGCAGAAAAAGCCGTGAAAAGAAACGGTAGAAATCCAGCGATTTCGCAAACGTCGGTAGAGTAGCGTAGCAATCCTCCCGTTCTACGGGCCTGGGAAGCGCCGAGCGGATTCTTGCTTGGGCAACATCATCTTTGCAAATCCTTGCTGGCTGTTAACTGTCTTTATTCTGACATTAGTTATATTGCCAGTAGATGCGGTATGATGGCTCCCAGCCATGTCCGGTGACCCCGAACTCGAAGCCCGCGGCAGGTTGGTTCGCAGCCTCTCCGCTTTGCGCGAAATGCTTCCCGGTTCCTTCGTTGAGCGTCGCCGCAAGTGCGGCAAACCCACCTGTCGCTGCGCCGACGGCCGACCCGAACACCTGCATACCCAGTTTTTGTTATCGGTCTTATCCGAGGGCAAGCTGCGCACCTTGCACATTCCCCTGGAGTTGGCCCAAGAGGCTCGTAGCCAGGTGGAATTACACAAACGTTTCCAGCAGGCCGCCGCTGCCATCTGTCGTATCAATCTTCGTCGCCTGTTGCGTCGCAAGCAGCAGAACCAGGGGCGGGAGAGAGGGTGACGGCCAGAGCTTGAGTCGGCACCAATTCGAGAAGTATCTCGATCAGGTGTTTGATTTCTTTACGCGGCTCGCCGCCTTGCCGGACGGTCGATGCTACGGGAATCACTCCCTGCAAAAAAATCTTCGAGGCCGTCTTCTTGGGAACTGCATGCCAGTTCGGCCCTCTGCATCGCATCGAGACCGAATGCCGCCAAGGCGCGCGCCGCCGCATTGGCCGTGTCAGTGAGGATGCCATCGGCTACACCCTGGAACGCCAAGACCCCCATGCTATCTTTGCCCTGGGCTGTGACCTCGCTCGCCAGTTGAAGCGCAATCAAGTCTTGGCCTCCACTTGGTCTCGTGGCTTGGTGGTCGCCGCCGTGGATGGGATTGAGATCTGCAGCTCCTTTGTCGGCTGTTGCTCCCGCTGCCTGGAACGAACTGTGAAGGATAAGCTTCTTGTCAATCCGCTTCGCGGCGGACACAGTTTCGAAATTTCGGGTAGTGGGCTACTTTGAATCTTGATTGCGAACCCGTGGGTTACAAGCGGTCACTCGAATTTCGTCCCCACATTTGAGGTTACGGAATAATCTCGGTGTTGTCACTTCGGTTTCCGATACAAGAAGCACGTGTTCGTCAAAGATCGGTTTGGAGGGTTCCGAGGTTTTCGCAACCTTCAAATCTAGGGACAGACGCGCATGTCTTTGCTTTCCTATCTTTCCGAACGCCACAGCCAATGCCTGCGGGAAAAGAACCCCTTTCTTTTCGATTTGGGCCAGACGTTAGTGTCGAACGTTATAACCAGATTTCGCATGTTTACGCCGCTCTTTCCGCCCTCCGCTCCTCACGAGGTGGCATTCTTTATTTGCAGGAACTTATCTCCCACCACTGAACTAATTAGATTCAATGGGCACTGCCGGACAGACTGACATTCTGAGGGCTATTTCCGGCATCGTCCTTCACCGTCAGCATCCCTTTGAACAATCCAGTCGTCAACGGGTGAAACGTCACGGTCAAGGAGCAACTGCTAAACGCTCCCGCGCTGGTTCCGCACCCGCTTACCTTATATCCAGTCGGAACCATCTCTGAAGAAATGTTAAGAGACTTGTTCTGAGCGTTCGTCAGGGTGACCGTCTTTATAGTGGTGCTCCCCACAGCCTGTAGCCCAAAATTCAGGGTCTTCGGCGTCAGGGTGACAGGGAGGAACTCGTACGCGCCCATGTCAACAATCGCAGTTGAACCGCCGTTTCCGTTGACTATGCGCGTATTACCCGCGAAATCTGTGTTAGGCAAATATGGCGCAGAGTTGTTACCGGCGTCGATTGCTAGTGACCCAGCCAGAATCCTATAGTTATTCGCGCTCGCCTTGACAAATAACGGATCGGCAGAGATGTTACCGTTTGTTCCAGTTTCCGCTGCGCAACTTCCAGCCCAACTAGCGCCGCTAGAATAGGCATCGTTGGATGAGAAGGTAGGTGGTGCAGCAGTATAAGTATTATCACAGTAGACGGCAGTCAACCCGCTACTGTCCACGAAAAGGTTGTCAGCGATCTGAGCACTCGAATCAAAGCCGCCAGCAAAGAGTGCCGACGCTTGAGTCCCGCCATTGTCCACAATAGTATTGGAAACGATCACTGAACCCGCTGTGCCGTAGGAGGGCGATAGGTAAATGCCCTGTCCGTTCTTGTAGATGAGATTCTGAACAATGATGGCGACGGAATCATTGATAAATGTTACAGCGCTCCCGCTATTCCCAGTAATAACATTATTTTCAACCAGCACACTTCCGGTTGAATTCAGAGGAATTGAAATTGCTCAAGCTGGCCTTCCAGGTGATTCGGCGAAGCATCGCGACGCTGGCACGGAAGAAGGGCGGCGTGAAAGACGTCCAGGGAATGTTGCGTCACAGCCGCACGGCGACCACCACGGATGTTTACATGCAGAAGATTCCATCGAGGCGGTGATCGAAGCCGTGAACACGGAACTGAGGCTCAAGCCGGAGATGGTTGCGGCTGGCTAATGCTTCCTAACTTTGGTACGATTTAGCACGGAGTGGTTGTTGTAGCCCTTCCTAAGTAATTGAAATCAAGGACGTGGGCCTGTGGCGCAGCTGGGAGCGCGCTTCCATGGCATGGAAGAGGTCGTCGGTTCGATCCCGACCAGGTCCACCATTTTCAACTACTTGCAGACGCTCGGCATTTCAGTTTGGTGTCATTCGGTGTCAACACACCACAGAACCCTTCCGTTTTCATGGAGGTCGTCGCGGATCTCGACTAGGTCCACCATCTTTTCAGCTACTTGCAGATTCGCATCCCTCAAGTGTCGTGTAATCTGCCTTCAAAATGCTGTGACTGCTTCCGTTGTCTGGAAAAGGTCGTCGGCGCGATCCAGAACAGATCCACCATCCTCATAAAACAATGCCAGCTCGGAGTTTTCGTTGTTTTCACGCGGGGCAAGTCGTTCTCACTTGTCGACTACATGTCGGTCGGCGTCGATTCGTATGCAGCGAAACTTCAAGCCCCGCGAAAGCAGGTCGAAGCATGGAAGACAGGAAGGGAAGTGAATTACGGACCGAGGCATACAATTTTGCCCAGCATGCAGCGGTGATCGAGAACTGCCGCTTTCTGGTGCTCGTTCCGGCACACGTCTTTAGCTCGGCAGTTCGTGAGGCGCCACAAGGCACTCGGTATACCGAGATAGAAATCAAGGGCTACTGGGACTATCGAGCGCCACGATTTAGAGTGTGTCTCTTGCCGGGTGCAAGTAACTCGTGCGGGGGTTCGCGAACCTATCAGCCGGAACGCCGCGTGTACTTCGCCAGAAGGAAGTCCATGTCATCGCCGACACCGTAGCCAAATGCGTGGCTGATCTCCCGCACATGGTCTAACCGGGCGATCAAATCATCCCGATTATTGGCGGGTAGCGTGTTTGCCGACTTGAGGGCTTGCTCAAACATGCGCACCAGCGCATCGAAATATCCTTCATCTTGCTGGCCGATATCTTTACAGAAACCGGAGGCCTGCTCGCAGTAGAAAACCATCAACTCGGCGAGTCCCACGGGGTCGCCCACGGCCTTTCGGTAATCCGAGATGGCCCGCTTCGCCTGAGAAACCGACGTGTCCTGGTTCCGAAACACATCGGGCCAAAGCCAACGGTCGATGGTTTTCTTGTATGGTTCCAGCACGTCTTGGCTCAAGCCAAACCGGGCATGAAGGAACGCTTGATTGTCGTTGTGTGCAGCGTAGAGATGATGAATCAACTCCAGCAACCCTGTCCGGTCAAAAGCGGCGAGCTTGGCTTTGACATCCGCCCAGGTGGGCTGCGGTTTCGGCTGCTGTTTGGCCATATGCGTCTTCGATGCCGGGCATGAGCGAACCCCAACGGGACGCCCGACTCAGAAACAGTAACCTTGGGCCAGCCAGTAGTGCCAGTCGCCTATGGCCTGGAGAGTCGATTCATGCGCGTTGATGGCAGCCAACTGGGAAAAGAGGAACTGCCACATTGCGGCCATGCCAGCGAATCAAGACCAGCATGTCGTGGGCACAGGAATCCTCAGGCGCCAAGCAACGAGCTTCGACCGTTTCACCTTTTCGGAGCGGCGAACACCACCTTCGATGCGATGCACCGTGCCTCGAATGGAAACTTGATTTGGTTCTCCAGGTAGTAATACCAGCCGAGAGCTTGCTGTGCCGGCCCGTAGGTATCGACGATGGCTTCTTTCTGGATCCGCTCTTCTCGCACAGGATCCTTCTTGGGTTTTGGCATCGTCGCCCGGACTGGCTTCCTTCAGAAAGACAAAGACTTAAAGGATAATCCTGCCAAACGGCAACTCTATGCTTTAAGGAGACTCTGATTAAGTGCTCCCTTTCCACAACGAGTATAGATAAAGTGACGCCAGATGAAATCTCCAAGGAAGCAGAGGACACTGGCGATGATGACCGGATTCGAGCGGTATACGAAGAAGACGCGACGGGCGAAGTTTTTGGAAGAGATGGAGCAGGTGGTGCCGTGGGCGAAGTTGTGCGAATTGGTGGAGCCACACTACCCCAAGCCGGGGAATGGGCGTCGTCCGGTGGGGCTGGAGCGGATGCTGCGCATCTATTTTCTGCAGCAGTGGTTCAACTTGTCGGATCCGGCGGTGGAAGAAGCGCTGTACGACTCGGCGACGCTGCGGCAGTTTGCTGGCGTTGATCTGGGAGCCGAACCGGTGCCGGACGAGACTACGGTATGCAAGTTCCGCCATCTGCTGGAAGAGCACAACCTGGGAGAGGAAATTCTGGGGACCGTGAACCTGCACTTGCAAGCGAAAGGAGTGCGGATCACCACCGGCAGCATCGTGGACGCGACCCTGATTCATGCCCCCAGTTCGACCAAAAACCGTGAGCAGAGCCGCGACCCGGAGATGCACCAGACCCGGAAGGGGAAGCAATGGTACTTCGGGATGAAGGCGCATGTAGGCGTGGACAGCAAGACGAAGATCATTCACACGGCAGTGGTGACGGCAGCCAACGTGTCCGATGTGGCGATGTTGCCTGACCTGCTGCACGGAGAAGAAACGCGGGTCTGGGGCGATGGCGCTTATCAAGGTCAAACCGAGGTGATTCGCGAGTGCGCGCCGCGAGCGCAAGACTACACGCAGCGACGCTGCCGGTACAAAGGTCAGATCGTGGATGAAGTGGCGTGGGCGAAGAACCGGACGAAGTCGAAAGTGCGGGCCAAAGTGGAGCACGTG
>Ga0207684_10001493_pt1 | contig 25136 bp, 60 predicted proteins | sample KBSK5501metaG_FD_184342 | JGI IMG/M metagenome (GOLD analysis project Ga0207684, IMG submission 184342) | Corn, switchgrass and miscanthus rhizosphere microbial communities from Kellogg Biological Station, Michigan, USA - KBS K5-50-1 metaG... | ecosystem: Host-associated > Plants > Roots >...
ATCGGCGGTGCGGTTTGTGCCGTCCCGTGGCCATGCCACCGGCACCGCCGCGCCGATCTGCTTCATTGCGGCCACGTGCTGGATGGAAAGCGCGTCCGCAACCCGGTAGGTGTGGTGAACGTGGATCACGTCGTTGTCGCGGTCCCACAGGATCAGCACCGCCGCAAACGGATGGCCGATTCCGAAGTCGATGCCCCACAACTTTGACCAATGCTGCGGGATATATTCGATCGGCGCCTCAATGATCGATTCCTCCGGCGCCATGAAGATACGGCCCGAACCCAACGTCGGCACGCCGCGGGCGCGCGCCTCGCGTTCGTGCGCGAGATAGCCGTCGAGCATCTTCTTTCGCGCGGCCTGCGGGATGTGCAGCGCATCATCCAGCGTCATCATGGTGATGCCGCGGTCGTCTGAGGGGTCGTCAAGGAACCGCAGCACGACGTCGGAGCGGCCCTGCAGCGGCGTAAACGTCAGCCATGAAATACCGTCCTTTTCACCGATGCGGGCGATGCCCTCGGCGTAGATGACGATCGGCGGCTCCTCGTCAAACCAAATCCAGTCGAGGCCCTCGCCCTGGAACTTCTGCCGGCCCTGCTCATAGGATTTGAACTTACCGATCGAGATGCCGCCTGACTTGTGGCGGACTTGGATCGTGTCGTAGGCATCGGTGACGCCGCGCGCCAGCGACGGCTTGTCGGTGAAGGCATCCTTCGGAATCATCCCGGTGCCAAACAGAGCATCGACGCCAGGCGGCCCGCAGAGCTTCTTCTGCTGGATGTCGCGCACCAAAAGCGAGGTCTCGCCGCAGATCCAGCCCATGGTCGGCTGCTCGAATACCCGCCCCTTCCAGTCGTCCGGGTATTCGCCAGTCAGATGGCAGGCCGCCTCGAATGCTCCGGTCTCAGTCTTGCCGTTGCGGTTGCCCGCCATCAGCAGCCGCTCACGCTTGGTCCGGCCGAGGTCGAGATGCGCCTTCTGCTTCGGGTGCGGCTTGAACGACCTAAAGCGCTCGTAGGTCTCGGCATACTCGATGATGTCGAGCGCCTCGGTGAGCTCGCGCAGTTCCTCAAGCGACGGCTCGGCCCGCTCGGTCACTTCGCCACCTCCGAGAACTCACCCTCAATGACGGCGGGATCGTTGCCGATCAGCTTTTCGAATTGCTCGGGAAAGCGCCGGCGGAACTCGGCAATCTTCTGCGCGGCCGCAGACACATCCATCTTCCGCGTCACCGTCTTGTGCACGTGAAGCGTCTGCGTGGCGCCAAATCCGGTGCGGTCAAGCACCATCCCGGCCGCCTTCAGCTTTTCCTTGTTCGTCGCATCCTTGTCCGTCATCACCCCGGTGACCACCGCCGCCGCAATATGCGCCGCCGTCTCCAGCCGCTTTCCCGCCTCCTCGTGCAGCGCCGCGATCACCCGGGCATCGTGCGCGAGGCGATGCCCCGTCACCCGCAGCGACCCGGGGTGTCCGTCGACATACCCCGCCTGCCGCGCCGCCAGCGTGTTGTTCCGCCGGCGCCGCTGATCCAGCAACGCCAGCACAAACCGCCGCTGCATCGGATTAAGCGCCAGCATCGCCGGCCCAAATTCAGGAAGTTCGTCCGGATTTATGAGAGCGGTGGACATGATAACTTGTTATTCGGAACAGGCCGCCGAACAACGCACCGCCGAAATTTCCGGCAAACCGCCGCCGAAATTTGGGAGAAAGCCGCGTGAGAGAAGGATTACGTCGATATATCAACACGATGCCGATTTTCCCCCTACCCCCCTCCCCGCCGGGTCTTTTGGCTGGCAACCCCTGGCATCTGCGCATGCCTATCAGCAACCGATTGACACGTGACTGACACGGCCTCGCGCGCGTATCCACTAATCCATAGAGATATCAATGAGATACCGGATAGCTGATGTTCCCACGATAGGAACAGCACGGTGTTGGGCTGAGAGCGTGCAACGCTAAAACACCTGCTATGTGATTGAAATCACTGTCGTTAACGCACTTGCGAGATGAATGAGGTCAATCCAGCACCTCGTCTGGCAACCGATCACGCGGCAACCAGATGTGCTGTCCGTCGGCGGTTTCGAACATGAACAGGCACTCGCGATCCTGCGCATATTCGACCAGCGTTGCGCGCCGGATGAAGCGGCATTTGGCTGGCACACGACCAAGGCTGACTATCTCGGGATGGTGTTCGCTGTTCAGCATGATCGGACCAACGTACGTAGCTTGCTCGCCTTTGGGAAGCGGACCTGCGTATCTGCTCGACCTTCTCTGTGGCATGTACATCCTCGGCTATTCGCCTTCGTCGTGGTCCTCGCTCGCGGGCTCGCTGCGGAAGGAAAAGAGCGCGCACGTGTGGACGCGCGATGTCGATGCACCTGATTGCGAAAGCGATCAACGCACCGCAAATTTATGCAGCATTTTCAATGGCTCATTGTTTGTGTGCGAACGATGATCGTCGCTACGGTGCGTTGCTGGCCGAAATCGATAGTTTACACCTTGCGGCAACCATGGCGCCGCCTCGTCACCCTCTCAGATTGCATATCGTTTCGCTGTTTCGGCGTGGCGAACTGGTGTCGGTGCACGAGGCCACGCTGATCTGCGATGCGTCGCGCCAGGCGATCACGAAATGGCTCAAGGTCGAGGGGATCGACGTCGAGGCACACCGACTGGCCTATCTGGCGAAGCGCAGGACGGCGGCAGAGCGTCATCTGGAAGGATTACCACCGCTGCGACGGCCCACCAAGGCACAGATGCGCGCCGAAATCGAAAGGGCTGTGAGGTCATTCAATGCTGCGAACAAATCGACGCACTAGCCTCGATCAGCGAGAGCGCGCGGCCGCACATTGGCGCAAGTGGAACGAGGTTCGGCCGTGGTTGTTGAAATGTCCGGGATGCGAGCATGAGGGTATTGTGCGCACGACACTCAAGAGGCTGCGAGCATCGAATTTGATTTGCTCGAAATGCAGCCGTCCACTGTGGCGGAAATAGTTGCCGCCTTGGCCCTGCGCCGGCGCGCGCGGGCACTCGCCTTGCCGGCCTTGCGCTGGTGTCTTTTGCGTTGCGACTCGGTCATCACCGCAAACCGCTTTTTGCCTAATTCGCGGGCCTTTTTCTTCGTAAACAGCCAGGTCGGACGCGTGGAACCAGCCATCGCTGGTTGACGAGGCCTTTTCCGCGCCGAAAGCTGGTCTTTGAGCGGTGCAAATCGCTCGTCGTCGACCACCAGCACCAGGGCGAGACCAGTGCCCTTGAGCATCTTGCCGAGGCTTTCCCACCCGAACGTGCGCCGTGCGCTCGCCATGCGGTGGTTGCGGTGCTTGTGCGACGGCTTGCCCGGGTTCTTGGTGAGCAGCTTCTGCGCGTTGCCTTTCGCGAGTTCGCCGGCCATCTCGATCTGCTCGAGCGTGGTGTTCAAATCGTCGATGCGGTCCATGAACCCGTCCTGCAGCGCCTCGTAATCGAGGATCACGCGATAGAGCTCGTAGTCCTGCGAGCGAATCGGCGCGGTCATCGCTGCCTCTCGTTCCATTCGATGATCTCGTCGACCTCGCGACGGTCGACGCCGTTGATCCATAGCCCTATCCGCAAGGACATGCGATTGAACCAGTTGGCGCTGAGAAGCACGAAAGCTCCAGCGCCTACGGTGGCTGCAAACATCCAAAATTCGCTCATCGTATCACCTGCCACGTCCCCAGCACGCCCCACATGAGCGTCAGCCCGAGCAGAAATGCCAGGATGCGGCGCGATGCGGGAATCATTCCGCGGCCTCCCGTGCGCCCTGGTCGGCGGGCATGGTTGGAATCGGCGCCTGTGCTGGCTTGTCCGGCTCGCTGCCGAGTTTCACGGCTTCGGCAAATGTGAGTTTTGACGCCTCGCCCTTGCCGATCGCGCGCATCAGGCCAACCATGGCCGCGCGTCCGTCTACGAGCTGCGGCGCGCAATCGACGAATTCCCGCGCGTCAAGCAACCGCTGTAGCTTGCCGATTCGGCCGGTCATCTCGTAGGTCTGCCGCAGTGCGATCTTGCGTAGCGTGCCAGGGTCAGGCGCCCATATGTAATCGTGCGGCTTACCCTTCTCGTCGGTGCCGCAATCGTGCCGGAACCACAACTTTGCCGCGGCATCCACAGCCCAGCACGGCACATCGTCGAGCACTTCGAGATAGACGTCGGCGCGCGCGCCCTCCGCCAAATCTGATTTCCGCTCGCCGGCGAGCACCGTGAGCAGTTTTGACACCACCGTCGCGGTGACGGTCTCGGCCTCGACGCTTTCAGCGGGTGTTTGCCGCAGGTAGGAGCGTAAGTTGTCGACGTGGCTCCGCATCTCCTCCCGCTGCGCTTGGCTCGGCATCAGTTCCGCCGGCAGGACCAGCACCTCGCCCCTCTCGAACTCCCGCGTCCCCGGTTTCAGTTGCACCTCGAGCCGCACGGCGGCGGTCGAGCGCGCCACCCATTGCGGCAATGATGGTAGCGTCGCGGGTCGGCGGGGATCCGGAAGCTTGAGCGGCTCGTGTTTGACCAGTTCGGTTGCCATTTCGAGAATCCTTCACCCAGGTGCCCATGAACGCGGCATCCCAGTTTGCTTTGGTGGTCACTGATCGATTTGCGTTGGCGTCGCACCATTCGCGCATCCGTACGGCGCGATCGTCGACATCGGCAGGGCTCATCCCGAGTTTTGCAGCCTCGTCGTAGTGCTTCTGATTTGGTTTCCAGTCGGGTGGAAGTTTGTGGCCGCGCTCTTTCTTTTCTTTCTTATTAACTACCTCTGAATGCTTCTTATCTTCCCTTAAGAAAGAAAGAGCATTATCGCCGACATCGGGTGGTGTCGGGTGGATGTCAGGTTGATCGGGTGGATGTTCGCGCTTGCGTCTCCGGTATTCCCGGTCCCAAGTGCGCCGCTTTTCCGCCGTTTCGTCCACTCCATGTCGGGTGGATACCGCACGCTCCATGGAGCGAACGGCGACGATGATCATCTCCAGCGGAATGCAGTTTTTCAGCATCTCCGTGATCATGTCTGCGATCGGGGTTGGGTTGGGTTTGGTCATGCTGATGCGCGATGCTCCGGCGGCACCATGCGATCATTTACAAACTGCATGACGTGTCTGGCGCAGTCGAATGGATCCTTGAATATCTCCGAGCCAGTGAAGCGCAGCACCGGATGGCCGGCGGCCTGCATCTTGCGGTCACGCTGCTTGTCCCGCGCGGCCTGGGCCTTGGTTCGCTCATGGTAATCGTGACCGTCACACTCGATAAAAGTGAGAAGGTCGCCGTCGCGATAAACCCAGTCGACGCGGTATTCTTCAAATTTGTACTGCGGGATGAGAAGCCTGGATTCGCGCGGCCAGTGAGGAAGTTCATGCTGCCCGGCCAATACCAAAGTAAAGCCTGGCATCCCATCGAACCGCTCAAGAAATAGCAGCGCAGCACCGAGCATCACTTCGATAGGGCTTTCGCACAGTCGGGAGAGCTTGCTATCGATCAGGTGATAGAACCACGCATCGACAAAGGCCTGCTCGTCGAGCCTTTCCACAATTTGGATTGATAGTTTTGTCACGTCGATTCCGCTCATCCCACCCTCACCTGTTCGTTTGTCTTCCTCATCGCGTCACCGCCAGTTGCATGTCGATATTGGCGAGTTCCTCGGCGAGCTTTGCGGCGTCCTCGGTGCGCTTCTGCCGCTCAGCCAGCTCGGCCGCCCGTCGCAGGATCGAATGGAATGCCTCGAGTTCGGCGCGGGACATGGGCGGCTGCTGTTTCATGCGCACGGCCTCACTGTCACCCTCACACCCAGCGGCGCATGGCCAAACTCGACCACCAGCCGGCGCATGTGCTTTGGGGAATCGTCCTCGATCGCCTCGATCTTGCGCAGATAGTCGATCACGATCTTCAGCCCATTATCGAGGTCGAGTTTGCTATTCTCGGAAAACACCACCAGCAGTTCGAACCTGGGAACCTTCAGCAGCCGCAGCGGGCTGAGGCGGCGCCCCTTTGCCGCCAGCACGTAGGCGTTGGCGACGTTCTTCCATGCGTTGGTGGCCCGCAGCGAGGAGAAGTCGAGTTTTCGCGTGCGGTTCACCGACGGCGGCGTCGGCAGGTCGATGACCATGTTCGGCGGCACCGCAAACGGCGGATCGGCAAAGCTGGTGGTTGGCGCGTCCATTATTCCGCGGCTTCCTTCACGGGCTCCGGCGGATCAACCGGACGCTTCTTCTTGAACGCGGCCATGAGCGTCGATTGCCCGTCGTGCCAGCCGGAAACCCACTGCTGCTGCGCTTCAGCCGAAAGCGAAACCGGCGCGCGGCATTCCTGCCCCTCCATGCCGGCCACGCGGCCTTGGTCCATGTAGTCGACCAGCGGCTCGAACAGGTTGGTCTGCGTGCCTACCTTCAGGCCAGCCAGCCGCGCCAGGCGCATGGTGCGCTCGACCATGGCCTTCATCTTCTTGTCCGTTCCGGCGATGATCAGATCCTTGATGTCGGCCAGGGCACCCTTGCCGAGATCGGATTTGGCGAGGTCGGCGATCGCTGTCCGATCATTCTTCGCCGCTTCGACCAGTGCGTCAGCCTGCTCGTATTTGCGCTTGTGATGAAACGTCAGCGCGCGTTTTTCGTCCTCGGTGAGCGTGGAATTTTGACCTGCCGTCGGTAGTCCGTCCTTTTTCTTCGCCATTCCCATTCTCCTGTTGTGAACTATGCCGACCGCCGCAAAAACAGCGGCGGCGGATCGTAGTAGGTTTCCTCGTAGTCCGTGATTTCCTGGGCCACGCGCACCGCCTCCGGTGAGATCAAGCCGGGACTGACGCGGGCCTGCGCGCACAAAATCTTGGCAAACAGGAAAATCTCGCCGACGTTGGAAATGTCGCTGCCGAAATTATCCAAAAGCCCGGCGGCCGCCGTGTTCGGATCAGCCGCCGCCGGCGCTTCCTGAGCCTCCCTTCGTTGTGGAGGATCCGCGAAAGGTCCAGCCGCCGCATCGGGGCAAGGGGGCGATATCAATGCGACGGCTGTGTCCGCGGCGGAGGGTATTGGCGCCGCGGAATCGGTAAGGAATGGTGACGGAGGAAGCGCGGTCATCGCGGCCCCCTCGTCCAAGGCGCGATGATCTCAGCGAGATCGGCGCAACTGTGCCCGAGTGATGTCAATCGTTTCGCGATGAAACTCCGCGTCCGAAAGAACCAGAAGACTTTCAATTCGGGTGAGCCGAAGCCGAAGTTCCGAGAGTTCATTGCGCGTTTCCTTTGCCTGTTTTTGTTTCAAGGCGTCGTCGATACGCACAACTTCAGCCGGCTCAATACGACGGGCGCGGCGATACCAAATTTCATAGCAACGCGAGTATTTAAGCCCCGCCAAACGGGCACTTCTCGCAATAATGTCCTCGATCTTCTCGCCGCGATCGTGCGGCTGTGAAAGCGCTTTCAGCTTCTCCGCGACGTCCATCTCAGCCCCCTTCCACAAAATTATTGTGAGCGTTCACAACGACTGCTGGCCATGCTCCGAACATGGTTGCCCCTACGCCAGGATTAGAAAATGAAAACCGCTCTCACCGCCGCGCTGGCACTGACCGCCATGGTCATCGTCAACGTCTGGGCGCTGTTCTTCTGCTCGGTGTGCTGAAATGCGCGCCGCGTTCACCGCTTCGAAGCCGGCGGCGAGATCGCGCAGGAATGTGCGGATGATGTCAGTCATGCTGACGCACTCGTTCCGTTTTTGGAACGCAATGCACGCTGAAGTGTATTCCCCTCCCACCGAAAAAGAATTTCGGCGTTGGTGTGAATTTTATATGTCGGGAATGCTACAGTTGTGCTTTGATGACCACTCGCCCAACAAGAGGGTAGGTCATGGGCACGCTTATTCGGTTTCCCCGACGACTTCATGCGCGTGCCTCTTCAGCCACAGGGATAGCTTCCAGCTTCCGCGCTGCCAACTCAGCCAAAACTTCGAGGGTGATGTCAGGCCTGCCGCGTTCGGCAGCCAATGCCACCACGGCCGCCCAGTGTGGCGCCGGGATGCCGCGCTTGCGCCAGCCGGACACGACGGACAGCAATTGCCCAAGCGCACCGGCGACCTCGCCAAGTGCACCTGGAGGCGGTGGTGAACCACCGCAAAGGTCGTCGATGAGTGAATCCCAAGTTGCCATGGGCGCGAACATAGTTTGCATGGTGCAAACCTGTCAAGAGTTTGCAACTCGCAAAACGACATTTTCCGCAGAATGTGGTGCCATTGGTTCCATGATGGACCCGCCACACCTCGTTTCTGCGCGCCTGAAGGCACTCAGGCAGGAACTCGGCTTTAAGAGCCAAGCCGCGTTCGCCGAGCGGCTGGGAATTGACAAGAGCACCTATAATCCATTCGAAACAGGCGCTCGGCCACTGACTTTCGAGACTGCCTGCCTGATCCGGCGCGAATTCGGCATATCGATCGACTGGCTGTTCTTCGGCGATTTGCAGCAGGGCGCCATCCAGACCATGGCAAAGATCGGTCGCGGTACCGGCGCACCGCCGCCCAAAGTTCGCAAAACGGCCAATAAATAATATTTGCAGACTGCAAACTTTTCTATTGACTAGTTTGCACCCTGCAAACTAAGGTGTCTTCGGATCAACCGGAGCGCACCAATGCCCACCGCCGAGCAACGCGCCGACCACGCGCACGATTATCGCAAACACGAACCCTCCCCCCGCCACCAGAAGCGCGCCGTCTCCGTGCTCGTCGGCTATTGCTGGGGCTTAATGGGCAGCGGCGTCCTCGGCGCCGAGGTCGAAAAGCAACTCCGCGCACGCATCCGCACCGTCTGTATCGAATTCGACATGGAGCCCCCGCCCGAGCCGACGAAGGCCGCCGCGATTTCCTGCCTCATGTTGCGGGAGCCTGTGTGATGGGAAAAACGTATTCCCTCGAAACCGACCTGATGCCGATCATGCGCGGGGACGTTGCACTACCGAATCCTGAGCCCATCAATCGCGATATCGGCGCTGAGATACTGCACTACAACCAGATGCGCAGCGGATGTTCTGTGTTGCTGCCGGGAGAGACGTCCAAAAAATGGAACGTCAGTTTCTTCCTTGACAGCGGGCAAAGCGGCCAACTCTACGGCTCGGGCCTCGTTGCTTGGACGAAATGGGACAACGAGAAGCGGACCTATGCCGCTACCGGCCTGCGCTTCGCGATCTGCCAGCATACCAAGGTAGATGACCCCGGCGCGAACCACTCGCGCGGCTGGCATCCCGGTCGCTGCTCCAAGTGCGGCCTCGACATGACAATCGACAGCGGAGACTGACATGGAAATCAACGCCCACTTCGTTCGAAAAATCAGCGCCTGAACATGCTGGTGCAGTACAGCATGGAAACACTGCCCAACGTACCGGATAGGGATTGAGCATGACCCGCACCGTCACTGCAGAAGACGTCGCCAATGCCGTCCGCAATTTCAACGTCACGACGGATGAGGCAGCGAAGCTGATCCAGAGCTATGCCGAAGCGTTTGCTTCCGGCGAGGTGATCAAGGCGTTGGAAAAGCAGCATGCCCGCAACATGGCAATCCTCGAAACGCCGCTGATACGGAGGGCGCCCGATGCGTAAGCCCGAACACGCCGATTACACCGATTTCGCCAGCCTCGCCGAGATCGCGGTCCCCATCCTGATCGCCGAGGCCTGCGTCATGGCCGGGTTGTATCTCGCCGTCATCGCTGTGTGGGGGTGGTGATGAACAACCAGCATCCATCCTTCGACCTCGTCGAATCCGACGCGCGGTATTTCGACAAGATACCCGCGCCGTTCCTCGTGCCGCTCAAGCTGTTGCACCACGAGAAGATGAATTTCAGCGAGATCGCGCAGCAAACCGGACTACCGGGAGGCACGGTGCGCAGCCGCGTCCATCGTGCCCGCGCGATCATTCGGCGGCTGCGAGCGGAAGATGTGGCACGGAATGAGACGTGGCAGGAGGCGACAATATGAAGATCGACCGTTCCGGCATCTATCGCGGCGTCACCGAGGCCGACTATCGCGCGGACCCGTGCCCGATCCCGAGCCTCACGCAATCGGCCGTCAAGATCTTGATCGAGCGCTCGCCGCATCACGTCTGGACCGCATCGCCGCGGCTCAATCCGCAGTTCGAGCCCGATGACGACACGAAGTTCGACGTCGGCAATGTCGCGCACCGGCTGATCCTGGGCCGCGGCAAGGATTTTGAGGTCATCCAGTTCGACGATTGGCGCAAGAGCGAAGCGAAGAAGGCGCGCGAAGAAGCCGCCGCCGTCGGCAAGATCGCGGTGCTGCAGCACCAATTCGACCAAGCCGCTGGCATGACCAAGGCCGCATGGGACCAACTCATGAGGCACGAGGACAAGGACGCATTCACCGCCGGCGCCGCCGAAGTCATGATCGCGTGGCAGGAGGACGGCATCTGGTTCCGCTCGCTGATCGACTGGCTGCACGACGATCTGCGCACGGTGGATGATTACAAATCGACGGGGATGTCGGTGGCGCCGCACGTCATCGGCATTCGCGCCGAGGCTGGCGGCTGGCACATCCAGGCAGCATTTATTGAGAGAGGGCTCGATATCCTCGATCCGGCCGGTGCCGGTCGCCGCCGCTATCGCTTTATCGCGCAAGAGACCGACCAGCCGCACGCGCTCACCGTCATGCACATGAACGAATACTGGATGACGATGGGCCGCAAAAAGGTGGAGGCGGGAATTGCGCTGTGGCGGCCAGCAGTCAAACACAATTTCTGGCGCGGCTACGGCACCAAAGCTGTGATCCCCGAATATCCGGGCTTCAAAGAGAAGGTTTGGCTCGACCGCGAATTGAGCGGCGAGTTTGAACCGATGAACCAACCCGAACTGATCCGAGCAGGATGACATGACCCGAACCTTTGCCGCAAAAGAAGCTGCCCGCGCGGAAGAACCGCTGTCGATCGGCATGGTTGGACCGCCCGGCGGAGGCAAAACGCTGTCCAGCCTCCGAGTGGCCAAAGGCATCCAGTCCGTTCGCGCCGGCGACATTTACCTGATCGACACCGAGGGCGGCCGATCGCGCAAATATGCCGATCAAATCCCGTTCAAATGCGTCGAGTTTGATCCGCCGTGCCGGTCAGAGGATTTCCTCGCCGCGATCCAGCAGCAGCTTCAGTACAAGCCGGCCGCAATCATCGTCGACAGCATGTCCGACGAGCACGAGGGCCAAGGCGGCTATCTCGAATGGCACGACGAGATGATCCCGAAAATGGGAAACAACGAGTGGGCGGCATGGGCGCGGCCGAAGGCATCCCGCAAGAAGCTGATCACCGGCCTGCTACACATCAAGACGCCGCTGATCTTCACCTTCCGCGCTCGCGAGAAAACCAAGCAGCAGGACAAGCCAGGCAGCAGCAAGAAAGAGATCATCAACATCGGTTGGCAGCCCGTCGCGCCGCTCGAGATCGTGCACGCGCTGGACCTGACCTGCATCCTGCCGCCCCGCGCCGACGGCGTGCCGGTCTGGAAGTCCGACAAGATCGGCGAAGATTTCATCATCAAGCTTCCGAACTATCTCGCGCCCTTCATCGAACAAGGCCAGCCGCTCTGCGAAGAGATGGGCGCCGCGTTCGCACGATGGGCGCAAGGGTCAGCCGCCCCGGGACCAGCCCCGGAGCACCTCCAGACCGGGGCGGCTGACGATATTCCGACCGCGGCGGATTACTGGCTGCAATGGGAAGCGCGCATCCGCGACGCAACGCGCGCGGATCAACTCGGCCCTGTGTGGAACGCCGACAAGCAGCTTCACAAACAAATCGCGTGGACGGCGTCGCACCGCTACGAGGATCTGAAGTCGAAGGTGCTCAAGGCCGTGGAATCGATGAGGACGCCAGCATGAGACCGCAGGAAACACGCGGCGAGACCATCGCATGGGCGGGCATCTGGCTTTCGTTCGCGGTGATCTCGGTGACGGTGATCTGGTGGTGGTTTGCCGCAGCTAGCGGCTCTTGAAGGGATAGCATTGATGTCCTACGACGCCTGTAGCTGCGATTATGACGCGCCGTCGTTTCATTCGTCGCGGATGGTCAAGGCTCGCAAGCCCCATAAATGCTACGAATGCCGAGGGATCATCCCGTCTGGCGAAGCCTACGAACGGATTGCCGGCGTCTGGGACGGTGAGTTTAGCATGTTCAAGACTTGCGTGCGGTGCAGTGAATTGCGCCAGTGGGCTCGCATTTCGGTCCCTTGTTTCTGCTGGATTTACGGCGATCTCCACGAAAACGTCCGCGATATGGTGACTGAGGTACGCAGCGATGTGCCGGCAGGTTTTGTCTTTGAGTGGGGACGCCGGATGATCCGGATCGAGCGCCATCGATACGGCGAACACTGGCCTCGCAAATTCAAGAACAATCGGCCACCAAGATCAGCCATGGAAATATCCACGGATGGTCCATGACTCTCGCGCATAGGCAAACGAAGCTCGACGCCCCGGCAAAATGATACAGGAGAGATAGATGCTCTACGATCCGAAATGGGAAGTTCAGACCAAACCCGACGTGTTCTCGCTGGAGAGCCTGATTGCGTGGCTGGAGACGATGCCGGCGGACAAGAAATACGACTGGGCCTTTGCTGAGTCCTGCCTTTTGGGGCAGTGGTGTGCTGCAAACGGCCTCGCTGGCGACGAACTTTTTGAAAAGAGCATCGAGCTTGGCAACTTTGCCGCGGCTCCCGCTATCGCCAATGCTGCGCTTGGCAAGCTCAATGAATGCACCTTCGGCGCAGCCCTCGAACGCGCAAGGAAGGCGCTCCATGGGTGACTTTCACTCTCAGCTTGGCACCAACAGGGCCACAGCAATTCTGATCGTCGGCGCCCTGCTCGCCGCCTTCGTGGTGACCGGCTGGCGGACCGTATCCGACGTGACGCGAGATGAAGAAGTCAAGCAGCGGCTGCGATGGATTGACCGAGACACTATGAAGCTGGAGGACCGGATTAACGATCTGGATCAGCGGGTAAAAGCACTGGAAGCCCGCCCATGACCGATAGCAAGCCCGGCACCGAGCACGTGAACTGCCCGTGCTGCGGTCGAAAGGGCACACAAAAGACCGATGGGACCGGCCGCCTGTGCTGGATTTGCATTCCCTGCGACATCGAAATCGAAACTGACGTTGAGATCGAGGACTAGCCGCCCATGACGATGCACGCCGGACAGAAAGTCACGCCAAAAAATGACGATCCTTGGGAGGAAGACGACGGCGGCGAGGTCTATCCGCAATTCGGTGCCGTCTACACCATCCGCGCGACACAATGGATTGGCGACGAACAATACCTTTGGCTCTGCGAGATCGTAAATCCGGAGATGGAATACGAGGATTACACCGGAGAAATTTGCTTCTTCTCTGACGAATTCCGCCCCGTCATCGAAACCAAAACTGAAATCAGCTTCACCCAAGGCGCGCCGAAGGATTCCAGGAAGTTCGACAATCGCCGCAAGATCAAGGTGAGCACATGACCAATCGATTCTACGATGGCTCAGTCGGAGCGCAGTTTCTTGCGCCGACTGATAGCAAGACAGATGCAGGGGGAGTGAGCCTGTTGGCGGCGCAAGTCATCCGGATCGACGCGTTGCTCAATCGCGAAGAACACGACGCCGACTATCAAGCGTTCGTGCTCATCCGCAGGATTTGGCCCGAAATATCAGCCGCCCTCCGCACGGCATCGGATAGCAAGCCGGTTCGCTTCGAATACCGCTACCAGCAAGGCCGCTGGGAAGATGCGGGCGAGGCTTACTATAACTTTTGCCGCAAGGAAATCGAACAGGGCAACCCGAACTTCGAGGTTCGCGCCCTTTACGAGGAGCGCACATGACCGAAGCCGTGAACAGGGGTGAGTATGCGACCCTGCCGTGTCCATTCTGTGGACAGAAGCCGTATGTGTCGGCCGACATGAGCGGCGGCGTCATCCGATGCGAAACACACGAATGCTTTGGGCCTCGTACAACGGCACAATATCTGGTTGATGCAGTGAAGCAATGGAACACCCGCTCCGCAGCACCGGCAGAGCAAGGGGAGGTGGTGGCGTGGGTAAAACAGATGCACACCGATCTGCGTCGGCTCGCTATCAAACAGCATGTGCGGATGGCCGAAGGCGGCGGTACGGTGCCCAATGGCAAATCCTGCGCTACTTGCAAAGGCGAATGGGCGGAAGGCGCTCCGGAGTTTCATGCCGAAACATGCACGGCAGCGAAAGATAGCCCGGCCCTCGCCTCCCCACCCCCGCCCTCAGATGCGCCGGGGGATGCGGTACAGGACACCTATCTGGTTGGCGGCCCTGATCTGCGGGCCATGTCAGGCTCGACGGAAAGCGACCGGATAATCCAACTGTGGTTTCGTCGCAAGGCAACTGACGAAGATCGAAAGTGGCTGCTGGAGGCAATCAACGCCAAGATTTTAGCGGACCAAGAAGCCGCCGCGCCACCCCTCTCCGATGCGGAGATTACCGGACTCCCATCCATCGAACTGTTGCGTGTTGCGATTGTTGACGGTTTTAGCAACGGCAACGAGCAATACGAAGATTGCCATTGGACGCAACAGCATCGCTTCAACGAGGCTGCCCGCGCCGTTCGCGCCGCCCTCTCCCACCCCGGAGTGAGGGAACGGGCGGTGTCATCGGCGGATCGCGAGGCTCCCCGTGGTTAAACCGCCGGTCAAGCTTTCGGAGAGCAAACAAGTTCAGTCACTCCAAGCTGAACTATTCCGAACGACTGAGCCCTTGCAGGGCGACGCATGGATAAGCGACGAGGCCGGCACAGAAACCCTCGCTGAGTTTTTCCAGTTTGTTGAGGGCCACTTAGCGGCCAACCGCGAAGCAACAAAAGCAATAACCGCTTTCCTTCGCAAGCACCGTCAGCTTCGGCGGGCTTCCTCGATTCCCTCCACTCTGCGCGAGACCCCGGAGGGATGACCTTGCACTACCACGGCACACCGATAACGCCACTGACAGCTCTCTACGAGATGACCGGGCGGCATTTCTGCGTATCCCACGCTCACCCGGCGGACGTGGCTCGATGCCACCAGATCGGGCAGTCCGTGCTTTTGGACAACGGCGCGTTCTCAAAGTGGAAGTCAAAGAAGGAAACCAATTGGTCGAGCTATTACGACTGGGCCGAGCGGTGGCTTTCCTACCCTACGACATGGGCAATCATCCCCGACGAGATCGACGCCGGTTCGCAGTTTCAGGATGCGTTAGTGCGTGAGTGGCCGTTTGGGCATCGCGGCGCCCCGGTGTGGCACATGGACGAGCCAATAGACCGCCTCGCTAAACTTACCGACGAGTGGCCCAAGGTCTGCATCGGGTCAACAGATGCCTACTCCGTCGTCCTCTCCCCCGCATGGGAGCGGAAGATGGACGAGGCATTTAACCGGATCGCCCGCAACCATCTCCCTTGGATACATATGCTGCGGGGGATGCAGTGTCTTGGCCGGCGATGGCCCTTTGCATCGGTCGATAGCACCGACATAGCCCAGAACCACCACCGACCGCAGAACACGCCCCGCGCTATGGCTGACCGCTGGGACGCCATGCAGTGCCCAGGCAAATGGGAAATCCAGCCCGAACAAATGGAGTTAGCATGAAAACGGTCTATCTCTGCGGCCCGATCAATGGCTGCACCGATTCCGAGGCGAATGACTGGCGCGAGTTCGTGCAGAAGAGAGCGCCGCACTTTGAATATCTCAACCCGATGAAACGGGATTACCGTGGCAAGGAACAGGAATTCTTCAGCGAGATCGTCACGCTCGACAAGATCGATATCGCCAATAGCCATGCACTGCTGGTCAATTACGACAAGCCGAGCGTTGGCACCAGCATGGAGGTCTATATCGCCTTCTCAACCGGAAAGCTGGTCGTCGTCGTTGCACGGCCAGATGCCGTGGTCAGTCCGTGGCTTCGCTATCATAGCCACCGGATCATGCATTCCTTTGACGCAGCAATCATCGAAATCACGGATTTGCTGGCATGAACAGGCGCGGGGATCAATACGGGCACGTGAGGGTGAGCAAGAGACCGAAGGGTGAAAAGCCCTATTACGGCCGTGTTCGGTTCCTCGGGAAGGAAATTTACACCCAGCGCTACGCGACAGCCGACCAGGCCGCCCTCGCCCGCGAAATCCTAGAAGCGGCATTGCAATTGGTGGGGACTGTTTCAATTCCTTCGCATGACCGAGGAACCCCGTGATGGTGGCCGCTCTATTCGTCGAAACGGATGGTTGCTACTTCGGCCTGCCGAACGTCGATCCTTGGGATAAAGCTCGAGACGCGCGGCTATATGCCGGCCCGCATCCGGTCGTTGCCCATCCGCCGTGCGATCGATGGCACCAACTCTCAGCGGTCAACAATAAGCGCTGGGGGTATGCGATCAATAAGGATGGGGGCTGCTTTGCCGCCGCCCTTGAGGCCGTGCGCAAATATGGTGGCGTCCTTGAGCACCCGGCCGAATCTCGAGCTTTCAAGTTCTACGGCATCCCAGAGCCGGTTTCTGATAGTTGGCAATTCACGATCGACGGCGATTGGGTCACCGAGATTTGGCAATCCAGCTATGGTCACCGGGCCCGCAAACGGACGTGGTTGCTCTACCATGGCGCCACGATGCCGCCGCTCCTGGATTGGCGCCGAGTAGCCGGCACGCACCAAATAGGCTTGTTCGACCAGAAGCTACCTCAACTTCCAAAGCGTGAGCGCGCGGCCACGCCACAGCCATTCCGAGATTTGCTGATCTTAATCGCCGGGGCATCCACGGTCTCGCGCCCGAACCATTCAACCCCGGAGGCGAAGTGATGGTGTGCCTACCCGAATTTAAGGCTGGCCGCGCGGAAACGTGTGAGTTGGACCGCGTGACAGATCAAGGAGCGGGCAAAGAATACTTCGTAAGACTTCCTGATGGCTATTTGCTGCCGTGCGGGAGTTGGCTGGGGGCCGAGAAGCGGGCGCGGGCTATTGCTGATCTGGTCAACGTCGTCATGCGCTGGGAGGGCTCATGGCCGCCCATTGGGGTTATGGAGGCTGTTGTCGAGAACAACATCATAGACGCATTGCGAGATCGCGCGACGCGAGGCGAGCCAGTTCCGGACTTCCTCGCTGCTGTGGGACAACCGGGGGAGACCAAGACATGAGCGGCTATACAATCTGGAAAGCGATCCTGGCGCCAACAGGTATTCAGGATATCGAAGTCCCGGAAGGTGCCGAGCTATTGACTGCACGCGACCAGCTTGAGCAGATTTGCGTCTGGTTCAAATGCGATCCGAGCAAACCGCCAAGCAAACGTTGCATTGCCATCTGTGGCACGGGACACCCGGCTCCGGAGGATGCGCGATACGTCGGTACGGGATTCCTGCACGGCGGCCAGCTTGTACTTCATGTGTTTGAGAGCGTCCCCGATCTTGTCGGAGAAGTACCGAAGTGATGACTGACTTTTCCGATTTAGCGAGGGACTACGACCGATGACCGCACCGGCCTCACAGACGCTAGAACGCGAGAGGGACAAGCTATACCTTACGGACGCAGAGTTGATCCGGCGCATTGGCGTGCCGGAAAAGACGCTGCGGTCCATGCTGCCGGCCCTGGAGAGCAAATACGGTTTTCCCCGGAAGTCGCCGATATTCGGGGATAGAAGGTATTGGCCGGCCGTGAAAACGTGGCTGGACAAGCACAACGGGCTTACAGTGGACCCCACCACCACAAACGGAAAGGGGTTGCGATGACGGATGAAAAACAGCCACCAAAAATGGCTCAGGAAGCGCCGGGCTTAGTCTGGCGGTCACGAAAGAACGGATGGGCCGCGACGTGGCAGGCCCGCAGCGACCTCGCTAGGCGAGGATATTTGCCCAAGAGCGTCACGCTTTGGTCAGGCGCCGAGCCAGACGCAACCGACGCCCTGCACATCGCCACGCGATGCCAGCAGTATCAATCCGAAATGCTTATGTGGGGTCGCGGCGTTGAACCGATTCCGCTCAATGGTTTTAGAGGCGATCTGCGATCGCTCATTAATTGCTATCAGACCGACGCGGACTCGCCCTACCAAAAGAACCGCTTCCACACCCGCCAAAACCGCGACAGCATGTTGCGACGGATCAGTAAGCGGCACGGCCACGAACAACTTTCGGATATCAAAGCCCGCGTCCTACTGGCTTGGCACAAAGACTGGAGCGTAGACGGCCAAAGGCTCGCGACCGGATCTGCGTTCATCGGGCAACTCCGCGCCCTTTTCAGCTTCGGCGCCACGCTACTTGAAAATTCCGACTGCGAGCGGCTATGTGGGGTGATGCACAAGATGCGCTTCCCAGGAACGAAACCGCGCGGCGTGAGCCTGTCAGCCGAGCAAGCCAACTTGATCCGGGCTGCGGCTCATGATCACTTCGGATGGGATTCCATCGCCCTTGTGCAGGCTTTCCAGTTTGAATGCACGCTGCGGCAGGGCGATTGCATCGGGCAATTGGTGCCGCTATCGGAACCTGGCGTGTCCGCCGTTATCGTCCGCGGCCAGAAATGGCTGCGCGGCATCGTCTGGCAGGAGATCGACGACAACCTGATCCTTCGGCACATCACCAGCAAAAAGCAAAAGATGGTCGAGGTGGATCTGAAGCTCGGGCCGATGGTGGTTTCGGAGCTGCAATGGCTGGCCGGCGACGAGCCCCTGATCGTGGTAGACGAGATCACGAAGAAGGTGACAGTCAATCGTCACCTTCTGCCGGCCTCCGGGCCGCTTGCAATTTGCGACACCAACGGCCTGCCTTGGACGGGCAACGAGTACCGCCGTAAGTGGCGCAAGATCGCGCGGCATTGCGGGATACCCGACAATGTTTGGAGCATGGATTCGAGATCTGGGGCTATCTCTGAGGCGATCCAGGCCGGCGCACCAATCGAGTTTGTCCGCCACGCGGCGACCCATAGCGACGTTTCGCAGACCGCGGACTACGACCGAACGCAGGCCGAGGCCACGGCGAAGGTGATGAAGCTGCGGACGGCGAACAGGAACAAACCCAAAACCGAGTGACCCCAGAACGAACACTGACCGAACCTGACTGATGACTGGCTGATCGGACCTCTAAGTAGTTTCAATATAGGCACTTTTTATTGACCGTTAGTGCCTGCTATTCAACACTACCATACTGGTCCGATTAGCTGACGTCAGTCATCAAAACCTTAAAAGCCGCGTTGGGCGGCTTGGAGCGGATGATGGAACTAACGCCAGACACTCTGCCACACGACCCCGAGGCAACAACCCGAGAGGTGTATTTCCTCTATTGCAGCGGGTTCGTCAAAATAGGTGTCACCAACCACCTAACGCGCCGGATGAAAGAACTTCAGGTCGCGACGCCTTGGCGGTCGCAGGTTATTTGCACAATTCCCGGAGGCAGGGGAACTGAGGACTACTTCCACTTCATTTTCCAGTCCTACCACTTCCGCGGCGAATGGTTTTCTTTCGGCCCTGATCTGCGTTCGTTCATCGAACGGAAGGCGCCAGATTATGCGCTGGAATGGCTCGCCGAGGAGGAGCAAATCTATCTCGATCTGATCGAGCAGCAGGCCCGACTTCTTGGGCTGATAACCGAGGAGCGCAAGGTTATTCCCATCCGGCCTGGCGGGCGCAACGGCAACGGGTGGAATGTGCGGGTCGTGAGAACGCGATGACCGCCGAGCACACATATCAGTAGGGAGCGCGAGAGCCATGGGACGAGGTAGGCTTTATTCCGAATATTGGGCCGACTGCGGCGGGTGCGACGCAAACGACCCGATGGCGGAAACCAACGTCACCTTAGCACGGAAGGAAGCGAAGCGCTTGGGGTGGGGCTGGATTGATCGAGTGATGTACTGCCCAAGGTGCATAGCCGCTCGAACGCTGCAAGGCCCTAAACAACATGGCTGGCCCGTAGGCACGCGCTTGTGCGATTGCGTGCCGTTTGAATCAGATCGACAGCCCTGCCGATGTGATCGCGCAGTGACGAATGGAGAGCGCCAGTGACTAAGCAAAGCCACCTCGCCATCAACGACCTACTCGATATAGTCGAGGAGTTGACCAACATCGTCGAGGAATTGAACCCCGGCGCCACTGAGCAGGTCAGGCGCATTCGCTTCCTGACCGAGCGCGCTAATAGGTGCGCCACTCAAGCGATGACCTTTGAATCTTGAGCAGGAGAGCGGTGATGGGTAAGTGGCCGGCAATTGACCAGTACAGGATTCTTGTGCCCTGTCTCCGTACATGCGACTGCGGCGCGACTTGGTACGGCGAGCCAGACGAGAAGATGATCGGACTTTATTGGTGGACGCTATTCAGAATGCCGATCTAGTGCGCTGCTGACCGAACACTGAGGAGCCGCGACAACATGAGCATATTTCTCAATCACCCCTGCGAAAAGTGCAACGCCTCGACCCACAATGAGCCAAACGAGTTTGCAGAATATATCTGCGATGACTGCGAGCAGAACGATCAAGAGCACGCGTGGGAGCGCCATTGCACGGATTACGAAGGTCCGCTCCCGCTGATCGAGCAGCAGCGCCAAGCACTCAAATTCAAGTAACCGAACATCTAACCACTGAGGTGAGGTGACACATGACAAGCGAGACATTCGGAACTTCACTTGAAGAAATGGACGTTGAGGCCTTCTTCAACATGCGTGGCTGGCTGCAAAAGGCAGTCGAGGCCGAGGGTGCCAAGATGGTCGGCGGCGGCATTGGTTTGGGTCAGGCAGATATTGATATTGAGCTTGATGGATGCCGCTACAACATTAGCATCCGCCCGTTGCCGCGATGAATGCCATGACCATCGTTTATCTCCGCAACGTCGGCACCCAAGAAGATGAATGCTGGGTGGTCTGCGCCAAAGGCGATCCCGGCGCCGTCCAGTTTGTCGCAGTGTTACCATGTTGAGCAGGGAGTTTTAGCCTATGGCAGAAGTGACCGAAATCAGCGGCAATGACCCGCGCGAATACGTCGATCTGATGATCGAATTTAAGGACGGCAAGGTGGTCGGCTGCGAGTTCTACGGAGAAGGACGGCAAGCAGAGCCACTGACTGAGCCGCAGTTCTTCATGCCGATTGCCGGCGTAGTGTGGCCGCGCGGATTGGATCGTATCGCACGACGCATTAAGCTGGCCCTCGGCAGGCTATCGCGATCTTAAACAGGGAGAGAAAGATGCCAGGCAACCTGACGCAAGAATTGCCGTCCGATTTTCTAGACAGTTGGGGAGGTTGTTCGCATCTAGACTGCCTGCCGAAGTGCTGGCACGGACTTGAGGATGGTCATTGCGAGCGGCTTGCGAAGGCCCTCGGCGAATACAATGATGCAATGGAACGCGCCGACAACGGCAGGAACACGGGCGGAAAATCTTATCTGCGTCCCGCGCGGTGATAAGCGAATAGCGAGGAACCCATGAAACGTTGGTTAGCCATGAAGCTGTGCCCCGAGTTCGAGCTCGCCGAGCGGCGATTCTGGTATCTGTGGCATCAGGTCGATGACGTGAACAAATGGTGCGACGGCGAAGCACGGGACGCTACGCAATGGCTTCTGGATCAGGATGCGGACCACTGGCGTCCGTTGGACGCGCCGCCTAGTGCCCGCGCTACGCCTTGGGGCATCCAGCAATTCAGGGAATGGATATACAAAAAGCGGGGCGAGCGCGCCGCAGCCTAGCGGTGCTGGCCAACCACCAACCTAGTCGCTCAAATACCATGCGAGAAGCCCGCCGCAAACGGCGACAGCACCGAATGCTCCGAGCAGGATCAAGAGTGCGTCATGCATCTGCGTTTCTCCATTCGATCAGCAATCGCCCCGCCGGCAACCCACAGGCCGTACAGCGGAAGGCAGATATAGGCGAGCACGATCAGGATGAATCGAACGATGTGTATCATTGAGACCACGAACAGTTTCGAGTAGGATGCAGCCAACTGGTGATCAGAGACTACCGATGAGGAAAAAAGACATGGACATAGTTGAAAAGGTTGCGGCTGACATAGCCGATATCCCCGGCACGCCATCGCCCCGAGAAATCGCCCGCATTGCCATTGAGGCTTACCAGCGGGAGCTTTGGACGCCAGCCTTTGACATTTCCAACCGCGCCGGGATGATCCCGGAAATGCGCCGCAATCGAGCAAACCAGATCACCGCTCACATTATGCATCTGATTGGCAAGTACATCTGCGAGCATGGTAGCGAACAACGTAACTACCGTGACGCCAGCGAAACTCTTTTCGAGGCGGTATATGAAAGCGGAGCGGAAATCATCACCGATCTGGATAGGTCAAAGGCTGGACTTCCACCGCGCGGTCCGTATGGCATAACAGCACATGAACTGCAGTTCATGGAGGCCCGACTGATGGAAGCAATGCTGAAGCCCATGCCGTTTATCGTGCCGCATAATCACTCGTTAATAACCTGACAGGCGCCTCTGCAAGCAACACTGATAATTGTCTCCAACCTTCTTCTTACACCACCTCAATCTCTGCCGATCCAGATAGGCTTTTGAGTATGTCCCGAATCCCTGTTGTCTGGGGTGATAATCCGCCCGCGCCATCGTGCACGTCGCCATCAGGACGATGACGGCGCACACGGGGATGATCCATTGGGTCATCTAGGCGGCATCCGGGACCTTGTCGTCGATGGCCTTCAGCCGATCGGCAATCGCCGTTGCAGAAGCAACTGCCGAATCGATCGCGGCCTGCTGTTCGGGTGTGAGCCCGCCGGTCGGGATGTTGGCGAGCTGCGCAAGAAGGTTGTCGGTATCGGCTGATACCTTATCGACTTCGGTCGAGATCGTGGCGAGCGCGGCAGTCAGTTCTTCAAGTGTAGCCATGATGGTCTCCTTAAACGAGGTCAGTTTGTCATCCAGGGCATCCAGGCGCCGCATGACCTCACAACGCGCCTCGACATGGTGATAGTGATCAACTCGAAAGCGCATCTGCGCCTCCTTTAGCCATGCGGGAGAAGTTTCAGTAGAACGGCACTGACCGCAACGACCAAACCTGACAGGCCGCCCCAAACCGAGGCCTTCACCTTGAGCATGGCCACCTCCACCCTGATGTCGGTGATGCTCTGGTCCCGCTGGTCTAGCGCGCGTTCGAGCTTTTCATTCAAGTCCGTCATGCCTTTGTCGATTCTGGCTAGCTCTGCGATAACGAGTCTCCTGTATTCCGGCCATGAACGCTCGTCTCCCACATCGTTATGATCCGGTGCCATTGGCCCGCCTTTTGCGAATGGTCGCCACCGTGAAATAACCTTGCTTGGCGATGATCGGGCTCAGGCTGATTTCAACATCGAACTCTGTCCCGGTCTTGTGTCGTCCCTGCAAAATCATTCCGAGGCCCATCGGGCGGGTACGTGGTTCTGCAATGTATTTGGCGCGGTGAACTTCATGCCGTGTGCGGGCGGCATCCGGTACGAACATTTCGATCGGCTTGTCGTAAACTTCCGATCGATGGTAGCCGAACATGAGTTCCATGTGTCGGTTGATGAGCTTCACAACTCCATTTTCGTTAACGACGACAATGGCATCCGGATAGCCATCCTCGAACAACTGCGCTGCAAAATCTGGATCGATCAGAGAATCACCGATTTGACGAAGTTTCTCGATGTTGTCGCTCATGGCTTCCGGCCTTGTGCAATCTATGGTTGGATAGTCTTCAGCCATATTTTCAGCCCTACCCCTAGGGTTGGAGGTGTGGTTAGACTCGGCCTGCCGTTGACGCGACAGGTCGGGTCGCTCGTTATTTCTTCGGAACGCATTGATCCCGATAGGTCAACTCGTTCGCAAGCAACCGACGCTTGACACCATCCGACGCCACGATCTTCCCGTCACCCTTCTGCACAATCACCCTGTTGTAGACCTGACAGAATGAGTCGATCTGTTCGGGTGTGCAGCTACTTGGGCTCAAGGCCAGTAAGCCCAGCATCAACATCGGCGGCGCTAAGTGCATTGACCTTCTCCATGATAGCCTTGCCGGCGGCCGTCTTGTTGGCGATGGCCAGCGCGATTTTGGCTATCTCCGAATCCGCGCCGGCCTTGAACTGCCGAGCATCATTCACCTCTCCCATGATCGCGTTCGCGAGTTTGAGAAAAAGAAGAACGATCTCGGCCCACGTGAACATCAGGCAACCTTGGCGGCTGCCACGGCGGACTGCACCGCAGAACCGGCTGCGGCAGTGGTCTGAACTTCAACGCCGGGCAGAGCCTGAGCGGAAGCGGCGATGGCGGCCGGACGATTCGATACCCACGACCAGATAACGGGGCCGATGGTTGCCGCGCCGCCGACGATCCACGTCCACGTCTCGGCATTGACCCATCCCTTGGCGATGATGAAACCGCCGATAGCGGCGAGGACGGCTCGAATAATTCCGGTAATCTGATCGCTAGACATTTTGTATTTCTCCGTGATGCTTAATTGCGCGATGCCGTCGCGTGCGGTTAGCTTAGGGCTTTCCATGTCTGTGGGCCGGCCACCCCGTCCGGATCAAGCTTGTGACGAACTTGGAACAGGCGAAGCGCGTACTCTGTTTCCGACTTCGGCTCGTAGACGCCTGTCATCGCGCAACCGAGAAGCGCCTGCAGTTTTTTGACTTGGTCGCCAGTCGATCCTGACCGCAATGTGGGAGGCGCTTGAACGAACGGCGGCGCGTCGATCGGAGGTGCGGCCAAGCCATCAATCGCCCATGGCGCAACGTCATCGGCGAGTGCGCCAGGCATGATCGAGATGTGAACATGGTGGTCGTGCGGGTTGGAGCCGCTGTACGGCCGCCATTTGCCCGCCGAAGGTCCGGCCGGCCCAGATCCAATGCGACGGTTCGAGATGACGTATTTCAGCCGCCGATCCTGCTGCTTCAGCAGCATGTCGGCGAAGGCGTAGGAATCGAAGCCGTCCCTGGGATCGTGGGTGATGTCGATCGCGTGCACCACGCCGGCCGAATCCGGATTGTGGTCGGAGGCCCGGGCGGAATGTGAGGTGTCCCCGACTGAGCCGTCGCTATCCTTTGATCGCCCCGGCCACTTTTCGTTGACCTGGGACCGCAGTTTTTCCAAACCCTTAGCCAAGCGCCAAGCCATCCGCCGATCTCCCGTTTCGGGCAGGACCATGGCAGGCAGTGGCATTCCAGCAACGCACCGCCGGGTTGCTCGCGGCTGGGTTGTGGTATAGGATTCCGGTA
>Ga0207684_10001494_pt1 | contig 25136 bp, 22 predicted proteins | sample KBSK5501metaG_FD_184342 | JGI IMG/M metagenome (GOLD analysis project Ga0207684, IMG submission 184342) | Corn, switchgrass and miscanthus rhizosphere microbial communities from Kellogg Biological Station, Michigan, USA - KBS K5-50-1 metaG... | ecosystem: Host-associated > Plants > Roots >...
CAAACGCCTCGGACGTGCGAGGCGTGCTCCGGTTCTATACAGCACGAGTCCCAGAATATCTCCGAGACGCGATCAATCTGTTAGAAAAATTGCGTAAGGCTAAGACAGGGCAGTCCAGCGTGCCGGCGATTGGAGGGATCGGGGGGCCCGTCGAGAAGGGCCCAACCCTAATAAACTAGCGCGTTTGTGGTGTTGAAGACCCTCAAAGTCGAGATCAACATTACACTTTCATTACAATGCACCAAGATTGGAGCAATCTCCCCTTGAAGAAGAACATCTCTAATTTATTGAAAACAAAACCCTAAAATTTGGTGGCGGCGGTTGGACTCGAACCAACGACCTACGGATTATGAGACCGTCGCTCTAGCCACCTGAGCTACGCCGCCAAACTTTGTAATCAACAACATACATGTACTAGCACCTTGGCGCTGTCGGCTTTTGTCGGCTTTTGGTGTAGGCTCGGTCCGTGGGTGAACACGGCAGAGGTCACCTTTATCAACAGCACGGTGCATGGTTCCTGCAATTTTACACTAACGAAAAACGCGACGGGGTGTTGGTTCGCGTGCGGAAATCGGTGAAGCTTGCCGACAAAGACCGCGAGCACAACTCAGCAACGTGCAAAGCGGTTAAGGCCCTGCGCGACAGAGAACTCAACAGCATCAGCATCGCTCCATCAAGCACCGCCGAAGACATGAGGGTGGTTGATTTTTGGGAACACCACGACCTGCTCTACTGCGAAAGGAATGGGTTCCGCTCTGAGATAGGGGCATGCGTATCGAGGAGACAGAACAACGTGGTGCGGGATGGGCGTTTCTTCGGTCTGGTCATTGTGGGATTTGCCCCTTTCAGTGCTGAAAAAGTGGTCTGCGCCATGGCTTTTGCAAGCTGTTGAAAGCACGTCTGGATTTGCCTATTGCTCGTTCTACTGCACAATCGTCAAAACGTATCGACTGGATGAGCAAGGAGTTACGCCAGACGGTTTCAACGGAAGAGGATATTACGGCATACGGCTCAGTCACTTGGCGGAATAATCCAAAAAATAATACGCGAGCGTCAAATTGATCGGCTTGGGTTCCGGGCGAGGGCTCGGGCGCGGGGGGCAGAGCGGGCGAGGAGCGCGGTTCACTGATGATCGCGCGGAATACTCTCGTCCCACGTCTTCTCACGCATCTTCTTGCCGTTTTCCAGAAGCACGCGCGTGAAGTGGTAATAAAAATTGGCCTTGTCGCTGCTTAAATCGAGCGCGTCCCGCCACGCCAGCACCCGCTCAGGCAATTCCACGATGGTCTCGCCTTCGCCATGTGCCGTTGGTGGCTCGCTCAGGTCGTCCCTCACTTTGAACGTGAGCTTGTCCTGGTGCCTCTCGCGTCCCCAGGGGAACTCCGTCGTTTCCTGGCCACCGTGCCATTCCCATGTCGTTGTTTGGTGAATCTCATCCACGTGCTTTGTCCACAGCTCGCCGGGCAACCAGTTGCCGCCCACCCGTACGCCCGGCAACTCATCCGATTTTTCAGGGTGAGCAAACAGCGGTTGCGGCAATTTGCTCTGTAAGGGAACTACCGGCAACCGGAGACGCGAGCCTGCTTCTCCGCCGAGCTGGAGCGACGTGCTCACGGCATAGGTGGGCCAGATCATAGGCCACATAGCGTTCGAGATTGCCAGCCGGATCCTGTGCCCAGGCGGAAACACCCAAGACGTAAAATGCATTTTGAAATCGAGCGCGTACGATTCCCCAGGCTTCAGATCGCTGGGGTCACTAGGCGACATCCGTTGTGCGCCATTCAGCCCGGCGCCAGTGATCAGGGTCACAGTGCCATCGGGCGCAACATCGGAGAGACGCGCAAACCAGTCCGCTTGCGGAGCCGTAGCCGAAGCGCGGAGCGCCACTTCCGGCATACCCAGAATCGCGGTTTGTTCCTGCAGTGACGCCGAATCGTAGACCAAACTGAAAGCATCGTCCGGCCGCTGATCAGTGGTCAGCTCTCCCCACCAGATGTCAGGGCCGCTGGCATCCACTCCGGCAGACGGGATGTACTTGAGTCGGTGCACCGCCTCGGCACTCTGCTTGGGGGCAAGCGAGTGGTCTGTTTGCGGATACCATGCCTGCCATGTCAGACCCTGAGCTGGCCAGGTTTGTTCACTTCTCCACTCGCCGGGAATCTCTGGCATTTTCACCTGGGGTGCATACCAGTTCCGCATATAGGCGGCGAGCTGCAGCCCATCCATGATCCCCGTGTTCTTGCCTTTGAGCCAATGATCCCACCAGCGGAGCGCCTGATCCCGCCACTCAATCCTCGGACCCCAGTCGGCATCGTGCGGCCAGTTGTGGTTCCAGGGACCGATGATCGCCTTGATGGGGCTCTTGATCTGTTCCATCATTCGGGGGATGCTGTCGCGATAACCGTCATATAAACCGCCGATCAGGAATACCGGAATCTGAATTGAATCCAGCGGCCGTTCCGGCTGCTTCCAGAAGGCACCGTCACGCTGGTGGCGCTTGTAGTTTAGGAACCAGGGCGGGTTGTCAAAACGTATCGCCAGCGTCCGTTCGTCCAGCGGAAAGTCTGGCGCAGGCGTCATCGCGGTCTGCAGATCAATGAACAGCTCGTATTGATCCACATGCATCATGCCGTCGATGAAGTGCACATCATCATGAAACAGTTGCTCCGTCGAGCATGTCGAGATAACCGCTTTCAACGCCGGTGGGTGCCGCATGGCAAGCTGTAGGGAATTGAACCCACTCCATGAAATGCCAAACATCCCGATGTTGCCAGTGGACCAGGGCTGCCGCGCCAGCCACGCGATGATTTCCATTCCATCTTGCAGCTCTTGCTCGGAGTACTCCCGGTCTGGCGTTTGGCCTTCGCTCTGCCCGGTGCCACGTATATTCACGCGGGCGCCCACATATCCGCTGCCAACAAAATAGGATTGGATCGCGTAGTCGCGAGTCGCCGGGCCATCGTCTTTGCGGTATGGCAAATATTCCAGCAGAACAGGAAATTTTTCGCTGGGGTTTGCTCCGGTCGGCATGAACAGGTTTGCGCCCAGTCGGACGCCGTCATTCATCCGAATCCAGACATGTTCAATTCGTACGCCGTAGCGTGTAGAGGTTGAACTCCGCAGTGCTGGGTTCAGAATCGGAACAGCAATGACAAACAGAACCGTAAAAGCGATCTCTCGAAGTTTCTTGGTCCGCATTCTCGAAGTGAGATACAACAATCGAGTCCACAATAGCGCCCGCCTTGTGTTGATTTTCCCGCCGTTAGACCTCATCGGACTCTTATTAGTGTTGGGCAGACACTTCTCCCACGTTGAGGATCGCATCGTAGCTGTTGCGAGCGGAACTCATGCGAAAATGACTACGGGTCATTACTGCTGCCGCAAACCGGCGCATATAGTACTTGGGAATTTCGCGAATTTATATTATTTTCGTGCGCCACAAACGCCTGCGACGACCAGAGCCTCAAGCGCCAGGTCAACCGCTTCCTCGTTTCCGAAGACCCATACGTTGTCGCTTTCGTCAAGACGAACTACGGTCCGACATTGACCTGGAGATAATCGTCTCCATCCTCGATTGGACGATAGATGGTTGCCCACAAGAAAGAAGCGCGAATCGAGCAATTTCTTGAGGTACTGTGGGGGATTGGGCTGGGCGACGGTCACTCGTTTGAGATCCTGAGGGTTATAGCCCGCCGAAAGGTCCGGCACCACCCGCCAGAAAGGTGCGGCCATCCTTGAGCGACGGTTGCGGCCATCAGCCCGGTTACAAATGAGCAGCGGCTTTTTGAAACTTCCGCTTGCCCGTCCAATACAGCAAGGCGCCGATGGCCAGCAGAATCCCTGTCCCACCCACGACCTTGACGATCGCCAACCCGGGATTCCTTTCTTCCGGGCTGGGCACGAACGATAATACGATGGTCAACACTGCTGTAGTGAATCCGACGCACGACAGAAACAGCGCCATCGGCTTCCCTCCAGGCACTCGGATCACGTCGGGACCCGCCTCTTCGCGCTGCAACCGGAACATCGCCGCAAAAAGAAACAGGTAAGGAATGAAATAAGTAATGATTCCTAGGCTCACAAGCACGTCGTAGGCGCCCTTCACGCTGGTACCGGCCTGTCCTAAAAAAACAAACAGCACGCCGCACCCCGCTTGGACAAGCAGTGCAACATATGGCGTGCGCCATCGCGAGTGCAATTTCCCAAACACCGGAGGCAGGAAACGGTCAATTCCCGCCACGAAAGGCAGCCGCGCCACGGCAGCGAGGTACGCTCCCGCCGCTCCCAGATTGCTGATCGCGATCAACGCGGCCGCCATGGGGATAATCCAGAAAAATCCTACGCGTGCCGCAGTCTGCGTGATCGCCTGCATCAGCCCTTCAAGGTCGCTGACCTGGTTGTGCGGCAAGGCCAGCAGCACGCCCACTGTGCCCATCACGTAGCAGAAGGTCACCACCGCTCCCGCGGTAAATAGCGCAACAGGAATTGTCCGCCGCGCGTTCTTGATTTCTTCCCCCATGAACGATGCCGTTTCGCACCCGCCGAAGGCAAACGTCAGCGAAGACCAGAAAATTATGTCCTTGAAGTGCGTGCTCGGAGTCATAGTCATTGTGGTAAATGAAGTGGCTGATCCGAACCGCCGCCATGCCACCACGCCAAGCACGATTACCACCATTACGGGCAGCCACATGGCCAGCGCACCGGCATTGTGCAGCCACTTGCCGATGTCGAGCCCGACCACGTTCAACACTGTTATGACCGTCAGCGCGATGAGCGAGAAAAGAATGTAGAATCGCGCATCGTTTGAAAATTGTGCCCAATGCTGTCCTCGCATGTATAGAGCGTTGCTGAAGGCGAAATACAACACGGCTGGAAAATAGGGCAGGTTGCTGGTCCAATATATCCAGGCACAAAGAAAGCCGGCGAAGTCACCGAAGGCGCGCTTGCTCCAGATATAAAGACCACCCTCCTGCGGATAGCGCGACGAGAGTTCAATCACTGAGAGTGCCAGGGGAGTGTAGAAGGCCAGCCAGGCACCCACCCAAATCACAACGGCGCTAGGCCCGGCGCCGGCCGCGGTGGCGATCCAGCGCAAGCTGATGCCGGTCACCACGTAGAAGAGCACCAGGTCGAGAAATCCCATCGCGCGCTTGGGCTGGCGCAACTCGCCGCCCTGCATGGGAATCAGCGGGCTTTCTGTCGATACGAGCCTTCCGGCGCGCGGCTCAGGTCCGGTCATCGGTTCGTCTATGGTGCACGAAGCGATGGCAAGAAACGAGGGAAATGTGAATCATTGGTGGTCACGAGGTATGGTCTCCTGCCAGCTCTTGTCGCGAATTGGGTGACCGTTTTCCACTAATTCGCGGCGGTATGTATAGTAGAAATTTTTTCGGTCACTACGCATTTCAAGATGGCCGCGATATAACAACGTTCGGTCCTTCAATTTAAATTCCGTATCGCCATCACCGCTTATCAGGTTGATGTCTGGATGCGCGTCTTCTAAATCGTAGTTGAGCCGCTCGTGATGGCTCCGCTTGCCCCAGGGATACTCGGTCTTATCGGAACCAAGCCATTCTATGTGCGTCGCCTGCCGGACTTCATCTCGCGTGACGCTGTACTCGCCCGGCCAGGCAGAGCCCGTTGAATGGATGTCGTTAAGGTGATCGGAAGCCTCTGTTGGGGGGAAGCTCGGCCGCACCTGGCTTTCTGCTGGCACCACAGGCAAAATCATCCGCGGGGCCTCCTCCCCGCCCAGATACAACGAAGTTGTCATCTCATACGGCGTTGGCCAGATTGTAGGCCACCACGAGTTCGACACCGCAAGCCGGATGCGATGCCCTTTGGGAAATACCCAGGAAGTGAGGTGCAGGGCGAACTTCAACGGGTAGATGCGGCCGGGCTCCAGATGCGTCGGATTGCTCGCCGAGTCGCGCTGTGCGCCGTTTTCTCCGGCTCCTGTCACTAACGTAACCGTTCCGTCCGGCGCGATGTCGCTCAAACGCGCGAACCAGTCGGCGAGCGCTGCGGAAGCCGACGCCCGGAGTTCAACCGCAGGTCGCCCCAGGATCGCGAGATCCTCTGAAAGAGGCGGTGAATCGTAGGTGAGACTGAAGGCATCCACTGGCCGTTGATCCGCAGTCAGGTCGCCCCACCAGAAACCTGCCTCCACCCCAATGGAAGGCACATAGCGTAACTGATCAACAGCGGGGGCGGGAACAGAGCCCCCTAGCCCGTGGCCCGGCCTTAGGAAAAGACTTTGCATCTTCGCTTCCGCTGGCGGCCATCGATCTTGGTTGCGCCACTCACCGGGAATCGTCGCGAAATTCAGGCCTGGCGGATGCCAGTGCCGCATGTACACCGTGATCTGCGGCTCTTGCATGATTCCGGTATCGCGTCCCTTCAGCCACAGGTCCCACCACCGCACCGCCTCGCGGCGCCACTCCATTGCCGGACCGGGTACTGCATCGTCGGGGAAAGTATGATTCCAAGGCCCAATGATCGCCTTCCTTGGCGTCTTCAACCGTTCCAGCATGCGAGGAATGCTGTCGCGATAGCCATCAAGCATCCCTCCGATCAGAAATACTGGAATCTGGATGGACTCGAGCGGCCGTTCGGGTTCATGCCAAAAACTGCCATCGCGCTGGTGCCGCATGTAATCGAGGGACCAGGGCGGGTTCTCAAATCGCGTAATCAGGGTTTTCTCATCAATCGGAAAATCGGGGGAACGACTCATGGATTGATCGAGGTCCATCGCGACCTCGAACTCGTCAACGTGCATCATGCCGTCAGGGTAATGGACATCTTCTTTGAATAGCTCCTCAGTCGCACAAACAGCGATGATTGCCTTTAAAGCTGGCGGACGTCGCATCGCCAGTTGGATGGAATTGAAGCCGCCCCAGGAAATTCCGAACATCCCCACGTTGCCATTCGACCACGGCTGGCGAGCTAACCAGGCAATCACCTGCTCACCGTCTTGCTGCTCCTGCTCCGAATATTCGCGGCTAGGAGTCTGGCCTTCGCTCGCGCCGGTGCCCCGGATATCCACCCGCGCTGTCACGTACCCCCGGTGTGCGAAATAGGTGTGCAGCGGGTAGTCGCGCTCAATCGTGCCGTCGTCTTTCCGGTATGGCAGGTATTCGAGCAACGCGGGAAATTGTTCGCCTGGCTTGGCCCCGCTTGGCATGAACAGAGATGCCGCCAGGCGCACCCCGTCCTTCATCGGAATCCAGAGCTTCTCGACGTTTGCCCCGTAAACAGCCGGGGAGGGCTGCTGGGGGCCGGCAGACCAGGCCACCAACAGAGCGGCAACACAAACCAGCAGCGACATTTTCCGAAGATATCTCCCGAATTTCGGAGCCCTCATCGGATCTAGAAAACACCACGCGATTCTGGGAGTCAAGGCATGCAGACCGGTCGTATCTTAAACTGGGCACAATTATTCGTGACCACGGATCTTATTGGGACTCGCATCTGGCCTTCCGCCCCAAGCACAACGCTATGCAATTTTTATGACCGCTGGTCAATCGGGTGCGCTTTTCTGTCCTTCCTGGTTCGGTCCCAACAAGATAGTCATCCGAAGCGCATACGGCATCTTTTATAACCCCATTGAGCAGTCGGTGCTGCTGCAATTCAATGGAGACCCGCCCCATGGACGCAGTTCCTTCGTGGCCGCGCCGGGATTCGCCAACCCCTTCACTGACCAGACCGGCTTCACTAATCCCAGTCCGTTTCCGTTTGTTCCGCCGAATCTGGGTGACCTCGTCAACTTCAACAGTTTTTATCCGATCTTCCAGTTTGGAAATCTCCCACCTAACCTGCGCAACCAATACCTTGAGCAATACAACCTGCTGCTGGAATACCAACTGACTGCGAATACGGTGATCAGCGGCGGGTACGTGGGAAGCCAGGGGCACCGCTTGCTCGCCACCTATGACGCCAACGCCGGCAATCCACAATTGTGTCTGCAATTGGCATCGCAGGGATGCGGACCGTTTTTCGAGGGCAGTACCTACACGCTTAATGGCACCACGTATTTCGGTACACGCCCGGCCGGCGCTCGACGCGACGGTGATCAAACGAACCCGGATCCGGGAAAACTTGAACGCGGAATTCCGGGCACGAGTTCTTCAACTTCCTGAACCACACGCAGTTCTTGAATCCAAACGGAGACATTGGCGCCGGTTCGCGGTTCGAGATTATCACCGCTGCACGCGACCGGTTCATCCAGTTCGGAGTGAAACTGAACTTCTGATTACCTGCCGCCGCCGGACACGAGAGCGGACTATGCTCGTAAACAACCGGACCCGTTCCGGGCGGCGGAAGTGTCTTATCGGTCAGACCAACTGCGATTCGAACCATTAGAGGAGTTATTCAATGGCCTCGAGAGCAACAGAGTCCGGCGCGGCCTGTTCCAGCGCTACGTCGAACACGAGGAACTGAAAGGCGAGGCCAGTGGTGACACCCTCGAGGTCCAGGCAGTAGCTGCAGCAGAGTAGATCCCGGTTTGATTTTGACAAGACCCGCCGTACGCTGTTCGGCGGGCAGACCGGTCCGCGCGGCCTTCCGCTGGGTATTCACGGTCGATGCCGCGGGTTGTGTCATGTTCAGGCTGAGATCCGGTCTGAATACAAGGCCATTCCGACAACGGAGTCCATCCCCAGCGCGTCGAGGCTGTCGATCTCTTGTTGCGTCCGGATACCACCGGCGACCACCAGTCGCCGGAAAGTAGCTTGCCGGATTGCAGCAACAGCAGGCATAGGGATTCCTGCCATCAACCCTTCCGTGTCGATGTGCGTATAGAGAAAGGTTTCGCAAAATGGTTCGAGTGCTCGAATCATGTCGAACGCGGTAACGGCAGTCTCTTTGCGCCATCCCTCAATCGCAACCCGACCGCCTCGCGAATCGAGGGCAAATACCAGCGCTGCGGTGCCGAGTGAAGTTGCCAGCTTGGCAGCGCACTTGGTGTTGATCTTACCGTCCTTCAACAACGCAGAACCAAAAATGACCCTACGAGCTCCGGTCTCCAAAAGCTCTCGAGCGGTTTCGGCGGTGCGAATCCCTCCCCCAACCTGGCATTGGAGCCGCCGCACAATCTGAGCCACAATCGCCCGGTTATTTCCCGTGCCGCGGGCTGCGTCGAGGTCGATCACCTGCACCAGCGGATACTTAGAAAATCGCCCGATCCAATAATCGAAGTCGTCGAACTCCAGTGCTTTCTTTTCGCCCTGCACCAACTGGACAATCTTGCCGCCCATCAGGTCAATCGACGGAATCAGCATGGCCACCTCACCGGTATGCTGGCATCGTGCAGTTCACGCTTCAATTGTGCGATATTCTCGATGCCGAAGTGAAAAATGGACGCTGCCAGAGCCGCGTCAGCGCGACCATCGCGGAACACCTCGATGAAGTCGCGGGCTGAACCTGCGCCCCCAGAGGCAATCACAGGAATCGAAACCGCTTCTGCCACCTCACGCACCAGCGCGCAGTCAAATCCGGATTGCGTTCCGTCCCGGTCCATCGCGGTCAGCAGTATTTCACCCGCTCCACAGGCAGCCGCTTCCCGCGCCCACCGAATCGCCTCCCGGCCCGTGGGCACGCGTCCGCCGGCGACGAACACTTCAAAACCTCCGTCGACTTTCCTTGCATCGATCGCCACTACAACTGCTTGTGAACCAAAGCGTCGCGCGATCTTGCCGATCAATGCGGGGTCGCGCACAGCCGCCGAGTTGATGGCAATCTTATCGGCGCCCGCCTCGAAGACTGCCGCGGCATCCTGGAGTTGGCGAATTCCGCCGCCCACCGTAAACGGAACGAACAGCGAGCGCGCCGTGCTGCGGACCGCATCCAGCAGCGTGCGCCGGTTTCCGCTGGTCGCGGTGATATCGAGCAGCACGATTTCATCCGCGCCGTCGCGAGCGTGGGCCGTGGCAGACTCCGCCGGATCGCCGGCGTCGCGCAAATTGTCGAACCGGACGCCCTTCACGACGCGGCCACCATCCATGTCCAGGCAGGCAATGATCCGCTTGGTCAACACATCAGACCTCACAGAAATTCTTCAGGATCGACAGTCCCACGTCTCCTGATTTCTCGGGATGGAATTGCACTCCGAAAATATTGCCGTGCTCGACCGCGCCCGCGAACCGCAGTCCGTATTCGCTAGCCGCCGCGGTCTCAGTCACGACGGGCGCATGAAAAGAGTGGGTGTAGTACACAAATGAATCCTGGGCGATGCCCCGCAACAATCGTGACCCTTCTTGAACCGCCAGAGAATTCCAGCCGACATGCGGCGACTTCACTGACGAAGGAAACTGCCGACATTTGCCGGGAAAGATGCCTGCCCCCGCAACCTCGAGGCACTCTTCGCTCCCTTCGAAAAGCCACTGCATTCCCAGGCAGATTCCGAGAAACGGCTTGCCCGCGGAAGCGCTTTGCAGCAGGGCCTCTTCCAAGCCCGTGGTGTTCAGAGCTTGCAGAGAGGAAAAATGTCCCACCCCGGGCAACACGATCTTGCTCGCTGCGGCCACGGTCCCAGGTTGAGCCGTCACGACAGCTTCGGCGCCTAGATGCTCGAACGCCTTCTTAACCGAATGCAGATTGCCCGCTCCGTAATCCACGATGGCGATCATAGAAGTCCCTTGGTACTCGGAAGCATACGGCCCAGGCGGCGGTCGCGGGAGCAGGCCACGCGCAAGGCTCGTGCGAAAGCCTTGAACAGAGCTTCGATCTTGTGGTGGCTGGAGCGTCCATAAAGCACGCGGCCGTGAACATTGGCGCGCGCGCCCCGGGCAAAGCCCTCGAAGAAATCGCACACCAGTTCCACCTGCAAATCTCCCACTCGCGCCGCACGGACTTTCGTATCGACCACCGCCGCCGCGCGTCCTCCGAAATCGACGGCGGCGAGACCGAGAGTTTCATCCATGGGCATGACAAAGTAGCCGGCGCGCAGAATTCCGCGGCGATCTCCCAGCGCGCGGTCGAAGCCCTCGCCCAGAGCAATGCCAACGTCTTCTACGGTGTGGTGCTGGTCCACGTCCAGATCGCCTACTGCCGCGAGTTTCAGATCGAATCCGCCGTGCCGAGCAAAGAGCTCCAACATGTGGTCGAGAAAACGGATTCCGGTGGAGACCTCGTACTTCCCGCGACCTTCAATCGTGAGCGCAATCCGAATATCGGTTTCCGCGGTCTCGCGATGCAGCTTGGCTTTCCTCACACCCTCACCTCGCGGGGTTTATTGATGGTCTCGATCACGCCGCGCAGTGCGTCAATCAGAGTGCGCATATCTTCGCCGGATCCCACGGTCAGGCGCACGCAGCCTTCGCATCCTGGATCGGAATTTCTGTCTCGCACCAGGATTCCGCGTGTGCGCAAAGCTTGAATAAATTCCGCATGGGCAGGACCGACGCGCACCAGCACAAAGTTGGCACGGCTCGACCAGTACTGCAGGCCAAGAGTTCGGAGTTCCCGCTCCAATAGTCCGCGGCCGTGCTGTACCCCCTCGACGTAGTTTTTAACGTACTCCTGATCGCGCAGCGCCTCGGGCAACACAGCCAGTGCGACCGCGTTCACGTTGTAGGGCGAAGCGGAGCGCCGCACCATCGCCATCTGTCCAGAATCCCCGGCGAGAATACCGAGGCGAAGACCAGCCAAACCGTAGGCCTTCGAGAATGTTCGCGCCACGAAGAGATTCGACGGCCGCGCAATATGGTTAACGATGGTCTCTCCGTGAAACTCAAAGTAAGCTTCGTCCACCAAAACCGCCGCCTGCGGCGCCGCCCGAGCGACCTGGAGCAAAATGTCGCAAGCCACCGCCACTCCCGTTGGATTGTTCGGATTGGCCACGGCGATGAGCCTTGTGCGTTCGCTGATCCGCGAGAGTACTTCTTCTAAAGGAAAAGCGAAATTCTCACCTGAGAGAACCTGCACCAGGCGAGCGCCCTCAGCCTGAGCGAAGATGGCATACATCGCAAACGTCGGCACAACGATGATGGCCTCGTCGCCGGGCTCAAGATAGGTGGAGCAAAGCAGATGAATCGCCTCATCCACCCCGTTCGTCAGCAGAACCTGAGCTGCATCGAGTCCGAGAAAATCACCCACCTCGCTTTCCAGCGGTTCACGCTCGGGATAGCCTGCCAATGTTTCGGCGTCGAGCGAACGCAGTTGTGCCAACACCCGGGGCGAGCAGCCCCTGGTGCTCTCGTTGAAATCGAGACGCAGCCCTTGACGCCCCGCCAGCGGCGGCCGGTAAGCATGCAACTTCTTCACTGCGGCGCGCGCCTCAAGCATTTGAGCACCTCACCCGTAACGATTCCGCGTGGGCGCGCAATCCCTCGGCCTCGGCCAGCGCAATGGCAGGTGGTGCAATTTGCCGAATCCCCTCGCGCGAAACTTCCTGACAAGAAATGACGCGGAGGAAATCCAGCACACTCAGTCCGCCGCGCGCGCGCGCCATCGCTCCGGTCGGCAACACATGATTTGGACCCGAGATGTAATCCCCAGCGGACTGGGGCGTGAACCCGTTCAGAAAAATCGAGCCCGCATTTTGAACTGCCGGTGCCAGAGCGGATGGCAGCGTGAGATGCTCGGGCGCAATGCGGTTTGCGGTTTCGACCGCTTCCTCGAGAGAAGCAACCAAAAGGATGGCTCCGCGACGAGTGAGTGAGTCAGCGGCAATTGGATTTGTATTCGTCCGCCGCCGCACTTCCGTCTGCACAGCCTTGGCTAATTCATGCGAACTCGTAATCAAAATGCAGAGTGCATCGGGATCATGCTCCGCCTGCGCCACTAGGTCACACGCGATGAGAACTGGCTCACCCTTATCGCTGATGAACACGGCTTCAGTAGGACCAGCGAGGAATTCAATGGCACAATCGAACGCAACTAGTTTCTTGGCTGCCGTCACGTATCGGTTGCCGGGACCGACGATCTTATTCACGCGAGGGATGCTCTCCGTTCCATAGGCTAGCGCCGCGACTGCCTGTGCTCCGCCCACACGGTAGAACTCGCGCACACCGAGAAACGCTGCAGCCGCCAAGGTCGCCTGCGCCGGACGCGGCGACACCACGCGAATCTGCGGCACGCCCGCGACCTGGGCCGGAATCACCGTCATCAGCAACGTCGAAGGCAAAGGGTATCGCCCTCCGGGCACATAGCAGCCCACCGATTGCAGAGGGCGCACCAACTGCCCCACGCAAACTCCAGGCTGAATTTCGCGCCGCCACTCCTCTGGTTTCTGCCACGCGCAGTAGTGGCGAATGTTTGCTGCCACCTGCGTGATGGCCTCCCGTAACCCTGCAGAAGTTCTCTGCCAGGCTTCTTGCACATCAGTGTCAGGCACGAGCACAGGCTCGCTTCTTTCCAGACCATCCCAGCGAGCCGCGTAACTCCGTAAGGCCCGATCGCCGTTGCGGCGAACGTTGTTCACAATGCGCCGCACCGTCGGCTCAACCTCCGCTAGATCGGTCGCACCGCGCTGTTCCAGCGCCTGCATGAATCGATCCTTCTTAAGCCCGTCAAGAATCCGAATGCGCATTACATCACCACCTTATTCAGCGGATACTCGACGATTCCCTGGGCATTCGCCTGCTTAAGCTTGGGAATGAGTGACCAGGCGGCTTGTTCTTCGATCACGCTATTGACCGCCACCCATTCGCCATCGGCCAACGACGCGACAGTCGGATTTTTCAACGCGGGCAGCAGGCCGAGAACAGCCGCTAGATGTGGTTTTCGCACGTTGAGCATCAGGCCCACCCGGCCCTGCGCGGCCATCGCTCCACAGAGCATCACAGACAGATTTTCAATCTTGCGATGCCGCTCGGGATCGGCCCAGGCTTTCTGGTTCGCCACCAGTTGCGTGTTCGACTCCAGCACCGTCTCGATGATTCTCAAATGATTGGCGTGCAGCGAACTCCCGGTCTCAGTGACTTCGACAATCGCATCCGCCAGCAGCGGGGGCTTGACCTCGGTCGCGCCCCAGGAGAACTCAACCCGCACCGGAACTCTCCGGCTGGCAAAGTAGTTTCGCGTGACAGTGACCAACTCGGTGGCGACGATCCGGCCTTCCAGGTCTTCGGGTTTCTGGAAGTTCGAATCCTCCGGCACGGCCAGCACCCACTTCACTTTTCCCATGCGCTGTTTCGCATAGATCAGGTCGGCGACGCTGACCACCTCGAGCCCGCTTTCCAGCACCCAGTCGAGACCGGTCAGGCCCGCATCCAGCGCACCGTGTTCGACATATCTCGCCATTTCTTGCGCACGAATGAGCAAGCAGTCGATCTCAGGATCATCGGTCGCCGCGAAGTACGAGCGCGCGTTCGTGTAGACGCGCAGACCGGCGCGAGTGAACAAGCTAAGCGTCGCTTCCTGCAAACTTCCCTTGGGAATACCCAGTCGAAGTTTCATCGCCGCGCCTCTTCTTCCGCCAGGGGGTTGCCCAGTAGCAGTTCCTGGGTGAAGCAGGATCGCGATCCCGTATGGCAAACCTTGCCTGCGCCTAAAACTCGGACGCGCAGCAACACCGTGTCGCGGTCGCAGTCCGTCCACGCCGCCACCACCTCGAGGCGATTGCCGGAGGTTTCTCCCTTGGCCCACAGTGTCTGCCGAGTGCGGCTGTAAAACGTGACGCAGCGCGTTCGCAAAGTCGTCTTCAGTGCATGGTGATTCATGAAGCCCACCATGAGCAGTTCCCCGGTGGCCGCATCCTGAATCACCGCGGGAGCCAAGCCGTGCATTTTGTCGAAATCGATCTCCATCGAAGCCTCCTGCTTCTAACCATTCCCGATGCGCCCGCGAGAGAAACAAAAAGCCCGCTGCGCGGTTTGCGTCAGCGGGCTGGATTTCCTATAAAAACTTTTAGGCTATCATCCGTACTCCTCCGCCGACACGCTCATCGCGTGATGATGATGGTGATGACGGTGGTAATTCGATGAAATCATAACCAAGGTCCGATGTTAGGACGGTCAGCATCTCTCCGTCAATCGAATTCCACATACTCGCCGTGGTACAAATCGAGAACTCCGTGAGGCATCGATTGGCTGCCGGCTGAACGCAGCTCAGGCTGGAGCCGGAACTCATATTAAGGAAATCACTTAGCTTTTTTGGGAGATTCGTCCTGCGGAGTTTAGCATCGCAAACGTGAATTTGTCCGATCACTTCTTTGCGTGTGCACACGAGAGCACGAAATAAAAGTCGGAATCTCACAGCGGAATTTGCGATTGGTGCGCCTTCAATGTTTGTGCTAGACTACGCCTCGTGTACGTACTCGCACGCCGGAGCGCAGAGGCAAACATCACGCTCGACGTATACCTCCGCCAGACAAAAATGTGCATCGCCTGCGGTTCCCCTGCCTCTTTGTAGGACCTGCCAGTTTTGCCGTCGACCATCTCAAGCATTCGAGGTGTCGATGGACGAGATCGAGCAAGTTTTGGGACGCAGAGATCAGAAACTTCTCATAAGTGGGTTGCAATAGCAGAGGGGAACGTTCCGTTGCTACAAGCGCCTTGCCTAGTCTAGGCGGCAACTGCCCCGCGCAATTCGTCCAAGCGCGCCCTGAGGAAATTCAAGTACTCTTCGATTCCATCGGCCGTCTTGGCGGAGAGCTTTAAGACCTGCATGCCTGGGCGTACCGCCTGGGGATGTTGCCGTACGCGGAATGCCAATCGAGAACCTTCGACTGGTGCTTTTCTCAGTGACCGAGGGCGAGGATAAGCCGCTCAAGTACCCTACAATATTCAATAGTGCGGACCGTCGGAAGTACGGCTGACTATTTCCGGCGTGCTTCATTTTCTGTCTGTTTGCGCCGCCAGGCTGGCTCTTTGTTCAGCGACGCTTGCGTGAATCTCCGGAGCGCCTGGATGGCCCGGCCATAGGTCTGAACCGCAGCGGAAGATAGCAGCGACCCGGGCGGCTGATTCATGAAGGGCATAAACTTATCGGGGAAGCCGGGGCATGGTGCAGCCGATGCAAATGCCACCTACATTGGGACAACCACCAATCCCAGCCATCCATCCACGCTTGCCTACGTTGCATTGAACCACAGGGCCCCAGCATCCCATTATGATTCCGCTTAGGAACCTTGTGGGTCTTTTAGTGCCGAGTGCTGCTGAGAACGTTCTTCTGCGGTCACGGCGATCCATTTTGATTTCCGATAGACGTTTGCAACCGCCATCGTCCAAAAAGGAACCAAATCGACTCCGGGCACGAGCTTGGCCAGAAACGAGGGCAGAAATTCCCACTGCCAGCCAAGAAGGTGAACCATCACGGCTGCGACAGCGAAATCTAGGAAGTCATCGGCGGGTGATAAAGCGCCTTCAATGAACAAGGGGAAAACTATGATTTGGAGCGCATCTGCAATGATGGCCAACACCATTGCGGCTCGAAAGCGTGAACCCGGCGAGATTGTGATGGTTTCGTCAGCCATGGCAGCGCTGCCTTCCTACTGCGTGCCTATTCTAAACCGAAGAACCTACGGAGGTCAGATCCTAGCCTGGCCCTTTCCCAGCCTTTGGCTGCAGAGCATGGTCTGCCCGAGGCTAAAGCAGAGGGGCAGAAGGCAGTGTGAGCTGGAAACTGCGGCTAGACTTATTGATCGCGCTCTTCCGGTGTAAATTTCTATGATGCATTAGGGCTCGCCGGGCGGTAGGAAGCACGTCCGAAACCGCCCCACGCGTATATCGCTAGAATCGGAAGTGCAGGCCCCACTGCATCTGGCGCATGTCGGTCGCAGCATACGTTATTCGTCCTGCATCGGACACGTCCACAGTTGAATTCGGAAGTCCCAGGTTCGTGTGGTTGAAGGCATTGAAATTCTCCCACCGAAATTCCAGGGTCTTTCCTTCCGTGATGACGAAATTCTTGGACAGCGAAAGGTTAAACAGGTACTGCGGCGGCCCACGCAGCGAGCCCTTGGAAGCCGTACCGTTGCGGAAGGGTTGCTGTGGGGAGGTGAAAGCGGCGGGGTTAAACCACAAGTCGCGGTTGGGATTCGGGACATGGGGATTCCCAATGACGTCCGGCCGAACGCTGTTGAAGTCTGTGTTTAGCAGCGGCGCGTTGGAGACGAAGGCCGTGAAGGCAGCGCCGGACAGCAGAGTAGTGACGCCACTGAAACGCCAACCGCCGACAAACGCGTCCGCCACCTTGCTGGTCTTAGCAGCCCAACGTCGCCCTTTGCCGAAGGGAAGATCCCAAGTATGGAGCAGCGTCAAGGCGTGGGTATGGTCCCAGCTGGCAGGGCCGTGGTCGCCTCGGATGTTGTAGTTGTCCGAGAAGTTGTACCCACCCTCGGAGTTGGTCATGGCTTTCGACCAAGTGTAAGTCAGCAGGAAATCCAACCCATGGGAAGTCCGCTTCTGAAGTTTTGTCTGCAGCGAGTGGTAGCTTGAGTTGTCGCAATTGCAGACGTCGTACACTGCTTGCGACAGACCGAATTTGTTGAACGGACGACGCGGATCAAGGTCGCCCGGGCCTGGAACCGCCTGGTTCGTATTGCGGTTGGCAAAGAGGTGCCGGCCGACGTTGCCTACGTACGCGATTTCAGCGGTCAGGTCAGAACGAATTTCATGTTGTACTGACAAGTTCCAGAAATCCGCCAGCGGGATGCGGTAGCTGTCTAGCGGATAAAAGTAGAAGAAAACTCCCACGCCGTCGGGAAGCGGAAAGCGTCCGTTTGAGCCGATCGGAAACAGCGGAGGCAGCGGCGGGCCAGTCGTGAGAAAAGTGGGAACGGCTGGTGAATAAATGTTCGGCGCACTCAGGAATTGGCTGAACTGCACTGGCGGATCGAGTTCTGGATTCTGGCCGAACACGGCACCCACGCCCGCCGCGTTGAAGCTCCGGCCATATCCGGCGCGAAGGACCGTGTCTAGTCGAAGGCGGTAGGCTAGCCCAATGCGCGGCGCAAACCCGGCATTGTACGGCTTGACTCCGAAGTTTGGAGGAACGGATCCGACGCCCGCTACGAGGACATCACCGGTGGTGGGATCAAAGCTTCCTCCGCTGCCCGGTTTCGCGCCAGTCTGCGGCAGGTAGTTTTCATAGCGAAGCCCGTAGTCAATACTCAGCTTGGAGGTGGCGCGCCACGAATCTTGTCCGAAGAAATACAGCCGTGTCTGCCGGATGCTGGGATAAAAGCCAGGAGTGGTGAAATTGCGCGCGATGAAACTGGGCTGCCCGAGCAAGTAGGTCGCAAGGCCAAGACCTGTCGTGGCGTTGCCCGCTGCGATGTTATCGACGTCGGGGCTGCCCGTCACGCTGTCTGCAAAGGTCAATTCGCCTGAGCGGTGGTTCCCGCTATCGATGCGAGTGGTTTGCGCGCGGCGTATATCAACGCCCCACTTGATGGTGTGATTGCCCGTTTGTTTGCTCCAATTGTTTACCCATTGAAAGTGGTTCTCGGTTTCGCTGAGTGGACAGTTGCACTGGTTGACGTTCAGCCCGTAGCCGAAGTTGAATCCGCCATCGCCGGTCACGTAAAAAGCTGGCATGCTACTGGTGTCGCTAGTGCCACGGTTGAGGCCGATCAGTCCGGCATCACTCGCTGGATTGAGTCCGAAGCCGCCTGGCCGTACTCGAACCCGATATCTAAACGTGCCAAATCGGACGTCGGTAATTAAAGTTGGGTTCAATGAGTAGGTCCAACCCAACGCGAGGCTCTGGTTGCGGACCAGCGAGCGGCCAGCGAAGTGGAAGGCCGACGGCCCTCCCGCCACTTCCCCATACGCGCCCGGAGACTCCTTGGTAAAGTCGGCGATGCTGTAACGGCCGAAAAAGTGATGTGCCTCCGAAAAATTGTAATCAATGCGGCCGTCGTACTGGCCGCTATCAAACTTCTCGGAAAAACCTGCCGCGAAGTTGTTAGCGACATCCCCGGGAGCACCGAAATTCGGCGCAGGCAAAAAGCCGAGCAATTGGATCATGGAAGCATTCGGGACGGGTAACACATTGACCTGGCCGCCGGAGGAGATCGCTTGACGCTTGGTCCCATTTTTACCAGTCATGGGATCAAAAACCATCCCTGCCCGGGCCTGAACCACAGCACCTTCGGTGGTGGTTACGGGCACCGGGTTGGCGCAGGGACCAGGTGACGTGGTTCCGTTTGCGCAGATGTAATCACCCAGCAGCGCACTCAGGTCGCCAGTGCGCTCCGCGGCTGTGGGGACGGTAGCGATTAAGGCTCCGCCTGTCCTGCGCCGTGTTCCCTGATAATCGAAGAACCCAAAGAGCTTGTTCTTCCGCAGTGGGCCACCGACCGAGCCGCCAAATTGATTCCACCGCAAAGGAGGCTTGAGGTGGGTGAAGGGATCCGCCGCGTTGAATTTGTCGTTGCGAAGATATTCAAAAAGTGAACCGTGAATCTGATTGGTTCCCGACTTTGTGGTTCCTTGAAGTAGCGCGCCCGACACGTTTCCGAACTCAGCATCGTAGTTGCTGGTGGTTACTTTGAATTCCTGTAGCGCGTCGGGGTTGGGATTGACGACGGCGATGCCCAGAATGTTGCTGTGATTCTCGGTTCCGTCCAGTTCGAATCCATTTGAGTAGAAGTACTGCCCGTTGACATTGATCTGCAGTCCGCCTTGAGGATTCTCGCTGGACGCGTGCTGGAAACCGTTCAACTGCGCCCCGGGCAGGGCCAGCACCAGTGTGGTCACATTGCGGTTGAGGATCGGCAGTCGCTCCACTTCGTTAGCTGTCAGGGTATTGCTGACGTCTGCTCGGTCTGTTTTCAGTAGCGGACCCTCAGTGCTTACGGTAACGGTTGTTACGGCTTTGCCCACGCGGAGCTGAGCATCTGCCCGCGTGGTCTCATCTACCTGCACGTCTGCGCTCGCGGAAAATTCAGAGAAGCCGGGTGCTGTGACCTTCACCCGATAGTGTCCAGCCAGCAAATGGGTTTGGGTAAAGTTTCCGTCTGATGTGGTCTTGGTTGTATGGGTGATACCGCGGTCGAGATCTGTTGTCGCAATCTCCGCGTTTGGCACTGCCGCTCCGGTGGGATCCGTCACCGTGCCGGTGATGTTGCCAAACACCGCCTGGCCGACCCCGGCAGGAGGAAAGGCCAAGACTAGGAATATGCAAGCCACTACTGAAATAATCGCTTTCGGGAAATGCATGATGAAAACCTCCCCCTGCAACGTTGCGTTTCACCTGTAATGCCCGATCGACTCCCAACTGTCACTCCCGAACACCCGCCGTCTGCAACAAAGCGCCTCACAGTGCCTTTTGGATCTATGCTTCTCAGCAACCTATGGTGGCATGTGACTCTCCGTCTCGATAATCTGCTGGGTGACGGACGGGCCGGACAAGGGCAGCACGTTGCCAGCTCCAGCGGAATGGAGCTTCTGAAAGAATGCCATTTCCTTTTGCTGGTTGGCTGCGTCGCCCAGCACCTTGTACACCGAGGCCAGCCGAAAATGCGCAACTTCATTTTGCGGCTCGATCCGAACCGCCTCCAACAAATGCCCGAGCGCTTCCCGCGATCTTCCCTGGCTGATCAAGGTGCTGGCTAAAGCGATGTGAGCCTGAGCGAAGTCGGGATGATGTTGAACCGCCTTAGAGAAGTGCGCCAGCGCGGGCTCGAACTCGCCTCGCTGGCGATAGATCTCGCCGATTTCATATTCGGCGTCGGAGTTATCCGGCGATATGTTGAGTTCCAGTTCAAATTCCTGCAGTGCTTGCTCAACCGCATTCGGTTCCTTGGAACCCTGCAGAATTGCCCGCCCCAACCGGAAGTGAATTCCTGGCATTCTGGGTTCCATTGCCAGAACATTCCTATACTCCCCGATGGCCAGATCATAGCGCTGCAGGCTTGCATGAACTTCAGCGGTCGCATAATGAAGCCACACTGAGCTGGGAGCAACCCGCATCAGTTGGGTCATCAATTCGTAGGCCCGGTCTGCGTACAGGCGCGATGAGTGAAACAGAATCTCGGGGTCATTGGGATAGCGTTTCAGCAACTCATCAGCAACTGCCATGGCCTTATCCTGCTGCTGCAGACCTTCATAGGCACGCTGAAGGTCCAAGCCGATGAGCCGTCCCATCTGCTTGTCGGACGGGTGGCCGAACGCCGAGGCCAGGATGACAATCGCCTGCTGGTTGCGTCCCAACTCGGCATAACACAGCCCCAACATCGTCTCGGCCTGAGTCATCTTCGGATTCAGCTTTAGCGCCCGTTCAAAGGCCTTACTGGCCTCCAAAATTCGACCGTCCGAGTAGAAGGCCAGGCCCAGGTTTGCCTGAACTTCGGAGACACCGGGGGCCAGCCCTGCGAGCTTTTCGAGGGACTTCACGGCCACGGCCCAATCCTTCGCAGCCATAGCCTCTTGGGCCTGCTTTGAAGTGGTTTCGATTTCGGACTGATTTACTTTCTGCGCAGCAAGGCTCTTCGGGATGCTCTCGAACGCGAGCATGCAGCACAAAAAACAGAACGCGACTTGCCTTGGCTCAGCCCTCACCGGGCCCCCTCGGAACCTCAGACTCACTACTCCATCACCTTCGACTGGCGGTCAACAGAGGTTTCCGATTCCCCTGTATTCGCGGAAGCTTTACACCCGCAGCCCCTCTCATGTCAAGAATATCGACGATGCCGTGGCGTACAAAGTACCTCAACTGCGCCGGCCACGGTTTCCGCTTCCGCTGCGGTGCTACTGCGGAACTCCGTTGTAATCGACGTGCACTCGGAGCGTAACGGAACCAATCGTTTGACCGTCAGCTTCCGCTCTCCACGTCAATTGCTGCCAAGTGTTCTTCTGCGCTTCCGGTGCTACAACATTTATTTGGACCGGGTAGGCATCATGCGCAGCTACGGAATAAATCATCGGACCTGGTTTCTCGGTCCAGCCCGAGGGCAAGACCGAACGCAAGGTGACCTGTTTCGGCGCGTCGGAATCGTTATGAATTAGAAGTGGGACCCAAACCGTCTTGTCAGGCCCGCCTAAGGCGGTTTCAGGCGCGAGCAAGTGTGACAAATGGTCGAGATTGTGTGATCGCCAGAATGCGCCATAATAAGCCCAAGGCCCTCCGAATTCCAATGACACTCCCTGTCGCGCTCTAGGCTCGTATCCCCGTACCCGCACGTATGGAATTGTTCCTGGTGTGATGCCCTCGAAGACATCTCCCGTGGTGCTTCCTTTCACCAGCGATTTTCCCAATACGAAGCGCACGGGCTCATTGAGGTATTGATCCAAATATTTTTGGAGATCAGCTTGGTTCGTCGGCAACTGCGACTTGTCATTCATCCATGCGTCGGAGGCAATTTTTGCGTAGGGAACACCTTTTGAAGGCGACACATCGCTTGTCTTGTATTGCGGTCCGCGGCCCTCAAGGAATGCGAAATGAGTGGCGTCGGAGAAGTAGTAGATCTTTTTCGGCTGCCACGGATGCAGTCCTTCGCCGTAGTTGCTGATGGCCGTGCGGTCGCGGGGTGCTTCTACCTGTTCGGGGAATGCCACGGGATCGCCGGCGAGGTCGAAGGCTTCGGTGGCGAGCACGCCTGCGGCCTGGTGGTCGTCGTGATTTTCGCCTGCAACGTAGAGTGGGAGCCACGTCAGAATTACTTCTGGTCGTGTGAGACGCACTAACCGCACTACCTGTTCCAAAGAGGCGCCGTGCCCCCAGGTCTCAAGCGAATGCAATACGTCCTGGCCCGGAGTATCGGGACCGTTGAGATACCAAACGTCAAGTATCCCCATGGAGGCCAGAGCTCGACGTCCTTCAATTTCGCGTACTGCGCCAAGGGATGCTGCTTGTTCATTGCCCACGGCGTTCCCACCGGAGTTGCCCCGTGTGCCATAAATCACAGATACATGTTTGTGTTCCTCGTAGATGGCCTTCGCTAAATACGGAGCAGCCAAGGAATCGTCATCCGGATGCGCCACGATAAGTAGAATGTCGGCCTTATAGCGGTCGTCCGACGGTGGATTTGGCGGGGCTGCCGGCAATTGGGCCAGCGCGAGGGAGCAGGGAAAAAAACTTAACAGCACAAGTGAAGCCAACGACATTCTTATGATCACGATAAAATTGGCTCCCGCAACCCGAGATTCCTCGAAGTCCACCCCGGCCTCCGAAGGGATAGTTTTGTGTCGGGGACGAGAAAGTATACAGCAACGGTCCGTTTTTCCTTTGTCGCGTGCCTGCGTTTTGTCTGTCTAGTTCCTTTCGAGCAGACGCGCGCTCGGGCTAATGCTTCCGCAAAACATGAGGATCAGCGGGACCCTTTCTCCAGTGCGGTTTGACGGCAAAACCTGCGCAATTGCGGCGATTTCCAGCGATTTTCAGAGGCAGTTTCTCTGCAATCCAGACTGCGTGGCGGGCACGTGGCAAACACTAACCTGGACAGCCGAAGGCGCCGGCCAGAAAATCGGTTCGGTAACGTTGCGCGTGAATGTGGCAGGCAATGGACCGCCGCAGTGAGGTGAACAACACTTTAGCGCAGCGCAATGGCGGGCTGTTCACTTCAGCGTTTTCTGCAGCCAGTCCACCAGCGCTTTCTTGTACCACAGAAATTCGGGATGAGGCTCCCAGTGGTCCATCCCATGCGGAGCGCCATCGATCGTGATCAACTCGCAACGGGCTCCGGCCTGTTTCATCTGGTCGCACATCTCCACCGATTGCCCGTAGGGTACATCTTCGTCTTTCGATCCGTGCATCAAAAGAAATGGCGGCGACTCGCGAGTGATGTAGACCACGGGAGACGCCTTAACGAGCACGGATGCGGTCGTAGCATCAACCGCGCTGATCCCAAATAGTTGGAGCACCTCGGTCGGCACCGGTTTCCATGCCTGGCACGCGGTGATGAAATCATGTATTCCATACAGCGACACGACTGCAGCTACCCCAGATGGGCCTTGGCTTCGTGCACCAACGTAGGAGACCAAATGGCCACCCGCCGACTCCCCAATCAGAGCTATACGTCGAGGATTCACCTTATATTTCGCGGCGTTCGCTCTGACGTAGCGGACGGCCTGTTCCACATCGTCCGCAGCAGCAGGAAACCTGTACTGCGGCGCTAACCGATAATTGATACTGAACCAGGCGAAACCCGCATCGGTCAGCGGCCTGAAGAGATAGTTGATGTATTCCTGCTTATCCCCTGCCACCCATCCGCCGCCATGAACCAGAATGGCTGTCGGAAATGGTCCCGCGCCGTCGGGAACATGCGCATCGAGCGTGAGCCGAACTCCATTGACCGCCGCGTACACGACATCTTTGAGTTCGGCAGCTCGGGCATGGAGGGACAGCACTACGATGATCGGTAGCACCCCTAGAACCCGCACTACTCTGCTTAATATGCGATGGTTTTTCATCGTGTTGGGACCATTTCTGTGGCCAATCTAAGATTTGCAAATGGTTTCACCGGCTGCAATGGCCGACGAGCTTCTGGGTGAGTATCGATATATGTGAAAGAATTCTTCGGACTTCGAACTCAGGCAAACCTGGGCGTTTGGCGAACCAGCAATTGGACGGGTGTAGCCCTTCTCGTCTATTTCGATACGGAACGGCTGCGTGGGGCATATTTGTGGGGCGATTGCAAAGACCACGGCAACAGGATCGTAGAGCGTAGGTGTCTGTTGTCCCCACCGGTGATAGAGCAGGGTCAGCGCATCCGTCAGCGGAGTGCTCTGTCGGAAAATCAACTCCCGTTTGACCTCGTCAAGCTTGAGCTGGGTAGAATCCAGTGGCATCACAAACAGAGTAACGCCAGAAGCGAACGAACGCCGCGCTGCCGGGATATCAGAGACGATGTTGTATTCGGGTTCCGGCCCACGGTCGGGCGTGTAGCCCAAATCGTTGTAGCCCCGGTATATCGATCCGCCCATGATCACGACCCGCTTGAGCTTCCGAAAAGTCTCAGCATCCCGCTCGATCAAGGCGCCAACATTCGTCAAGGGAGCAATGGCAACCAGCGTGATCTGCTTCGGATAACGCCGAATTCTCCTCGAGAATGAAGTCCACCGACGAACCGAACCGCTTGGCCCGCGGTGGCATTCCCTCTGCCCAGCGGGCATGGTTCATGGGGACTTTGCTGGTGGTCTCGATTCCGGCGAAGATGGGAATAGCATCCTTTCCCGTTTCGCAGAAGAGTCGATCGACAATCTGTGCTCGCAGCTGTGTATTGTCCCACGCGGTACTTACTCCTAAAAGCT
>Ga0207684_10001495_pt1:5000-25125 | contig 25125 bp, 23 predicted proteins | sample KBSK5501metaG_FD_184342 | JGI IMG/M metagenome (GOLD analysis project Ga0207684, IMG submission 184342) | Corn, switchgrass and miscanthus rhizosphere microbial communities from Kellogg Biological Station, Michigan, USA - KBS K5-50-1 metaG... | ecosystem: Host-associated > Plants >...
AAGCCCGCTGACCTTGCGATCAGCGGGCTTCTTTGTTTTCCCCGTCTAGAGAGTTGACACACCACAATGTAAAAAGTAGCCTGTTCCAAATGATCTATCCAGTGTAGATGCCGCGACAATCCCAACAGCAAGAATATATATCTAACCTGTCGATGGGGCTGATTGAGAATGGCCTCGTGTTGTTGCAAACTCAATCGTATCCAGTTTATATGAGGAACATAGATAGACGCGATCCGCCGTTTGCCCATGGAGAATTTACCCCGGCTGGTATTGCGGTACTTCTGCTTGCTACAGGCCTGGACTATCACCTTGCTCGACTCAAATATCTACGTGACTATGCACCGAACAAACCCCCTCTTCCATACACTCCTTACTTTAACTGGAAGATCGGTGACTCGCTCTCCTTTAAGGTTGAAAGGCTTCTGACCAGACGGAACGAAATTACACTAAAGAAGCAGCTACTTGAGTTAACAGTCCTGCGCGACTCTATTGCCCATCCAAAACTCTACGTCGTAAGGGAAATCATTAGGTCCGATCTGAGCTTTGGAAGGTCCACGGCGAGACTCCCAGTCGGAGAATTACACCAACCAAAGGCGCTTAAGAGCAAGTTGGCAAGGTCAGAAAGAACAAGGTGCTTACGCTTCCCACTTGTTCCAACATGGATAAGCTACAAGGAAGCCGTGATGTGCATCATGGTTGCAAATCGTTTCTTGAATCTGCTGGAACGAAAGTACGGCAACCCCTACGCTTGGGTTGGCGGTTTTTCTCTGAAAAATGAGCCTGCAGGATTCTTCACGAACTGGGGCACTACAAGGCGACGCAGCATTCCATTTGACGAATGGACTAGAGCATTCTTCAATTCCCTTTCTTCTGCTGACCAGGAACTAGTCGAAAAAAGATTGGGCGGTAACATAACCAATTATCTACACAAGTCGCTTCCGTCCCATCGGCGTTTAGGAAGAGGTAGAATCACCGATATCCTACGTTTTATGCAGAAACCTCCGAAGCCGAAATTTCTGAGGAAGCCTCCACCGTAGGGGGATAAAGACGAAGTATGGTAGAGGAAAAGATAAATGGGGCAGGCTGCTTTTTAAGCGGTGTGTAAATGGATCACGCAACACAGAGCACCTACCGACCCTCTCTGAATCGCCTTGCGTTCAGCGCTACCACACATTGTCTGTCCGGCTGTTCGATCGGCGAGGTGCTCGGGATGGTCATCGGCACCGCGTTGGACTGGGGAAACTGGTCAACGGTGGTACTCTCGACGGTGCTCGCCTTTGTGTTCGGCTATCTCCTGACCTTGCTGCCGCTGTTGCAGGGGGGCATGGAGTTAGGAGCGGCTCTCACGCTTGCCTTCGCGTCGGACACGCTGTCCATCACGATCATGGAGATCGTGGATAACGCCGTGATGGTCGTCATTCCTGGCGCGATGAACGCCGGGCTCACTGACCCACTGTTCTGGGTCAGCCTCATCGTTTCGCTCGTTCTCGCCGGGCTTGCCGCGTTTCCCGCGAACCGCTGGCTGATTGCCCATGGACGTGGGCATGCGTTGGTTCACGAGCATCATCATCACGCGCAGAGTCGATTTAAGGGAGGATGACGGATTCCTCTGGATAGCCGAGTCCGCGGAGGGTTTCTTCCAGGGCTTCGACCATGGGCGGTGGCCCGCACAGGAAGATGACGGTCTCAGGGCCGGGCGGGGGAAGCTGCCGGCGCAGAAGGTCGGCGGTGATCCGCCCACTCCCTTGCGACCATCCTGCCGGCGGCTGTTCCAGCACGTGATAACAGTGAAAGTTCGGGTACTCCCGGACGTCCCTCGCCCATTCCTCTCGAAAGATAATATCCGCCTCGGTTTTGTTGGCGAAGATCAGGAATAGTTCTACATCGAGCCGCTTCGCCAGAATCCAGCGGATGATCGAGATCATCGGTGTAATGCCGGTGCCGCCTGCCACGAGCCCGACCTTTTTCGCCATGCCATCCACCCAATGGCCGCCCATGTTAGGACCGCTCATCAGCACGGTGTCTCCCACGTTTTGGTCGTGCAGATACTTGGAGATAATGCCCATCTCATAGCGCTTGACGGTCAACTCGAAGTGGCCCACGGTGCCCGGCAGAGACGACGGGGTGTAGGGACGCTTTACGGCCTTGCCGTTGATCGTGGCGTGCAGGTAGAGATGGTCGCCGGGCAGCATGTCCAAGGTGGCATTGTCCGGAAGCACGAAACGGAAGGTCTTTGTGTCGTGGGTATCCACGTGGATGGCCGTGAGCTGATAGGGGCTCGGTGTTTTGGTCTTGATGCGCGTGACGCTTTCCATTGCATCGTCCCCGGCAAGACTAACATAGTTCCTGACTATTGACACGGGGAGAGCAAGGCGTTGACATCCTTCCGCATAAAAAGTAGCCTGTCTACGTTTGGCCCAGCGCATAGCATGCCGCCATCCTCAACCGAGGAGGTTCCCATGGCACAGACGCCCGCCTATTGCACCGACTGCTACAACAAAGCAGTCAAATCGGGGTCTCCGGACGATGCTCAGTTGCTGTCTGCGGAGCGGGCCGGGAGGATCCCCATGACAAAACAAGATGTCTGCAGCAAGTGCGGGAAATCGACCGTCGTGATGTATTTCGACGCATAGCCCTTCAGGTGCCGCGTGACTGATGCGGACTTTATGCGGATGGCGATTCAAGCGGCATGGGAGGGATTGGAGAAAGGCGAGATGCCGTTCGGCGCCTGTATTGTGCAGACATAGAAAAGGTGACAGGCTGCGTAAGAGAAAAAGGGACAGGTTACTTCATCTAGAAATTGTGGTCAAAGTTCTTTTGATCGAGCAAGGGAGGCTTGCCGATGGCACAGATGGCTGCGGTTCAGATTAGTCGTGCAGGCGGCCCATTCGAAGTGGTCAAGCGAGAGGTGCCGGCGCCGGGACCCAATCAGGTGCGCATCAAGATGCAGGCGTGCGGGGTCTGTCATAGCGACATGTTTGTGAAGGAGGGACATTGGCCCGGGCTGCAGTACCCTCGCGTCACGGGGCACGAGGTGGCCGGCATCATTGATGAGATCGGATCAGGAGTCACGGCCTGGAACAAGGGCCAGCGGGTCGGGGTGGGCTGGCATGGCACGCACTGCGGTCACTGTGTCCCGTGCCGTCGTGGGGATTTCATCAGTTGCCAGAATCTCAGGATCACGGGGTTCAGCGATGATGGCGGGTATGCGCAGTACATGATTGCGAGTGCCAATGCCTTGGCGTTGATTCCGGAGGCCTTATCACCGGTCGAGGCGGCTCCCATCCTCTGCGCAGGCATTACGACCTTCAACAGTCTGCGCCATAGCGGGGCGGTCGCAGGAGATCTGGTGGCCGTGCAAGGCCTGGGCGGTCTCGGCCATCTTGGAGTCCAGTTCGCAAGCAAGATGGGGTATCGCACGGTGGCCATCGGCCGAGGCAAAGACAAGGAAGCCTTAGCGCTAAAGCTTGGCGCCGCCCGCTACTTGGATACAGATGCGGTCAAGGTGGCGGAAGAGCTGACCAAGATGGGCGGCGCGTCGGTCATTCTTGCGACGGCTCCGGATAGCAAGGCCATGTCGGACCTTATTGACGGGCTTGGGGTGGGCGGCAAATTGCTTGTGGTCGGGGCATCGGCCGATCCCATCAGCGTGACTCCCATTCAACTCATTGGTCAACGTCGGTCGATTCAAGGCTGGCCGTCCGGGAGCTCCCGCGACTCCGAAGACACGCTGAACTTTTGCGCGCTGACTGGGATTCGCCCCATGGTCGAAACCTTCCCACTCGAACAAGCCGCTGCCGGTTACGAGCGCATGCTGAGCGGCAAGGCGCGGTTCCGCGTGGTGCTGACGATGAATTGAACGTCGTGCCTGCTCGTCCGATGGCAAAGGCCGCGACGTAATAAGAACCGCTTCAACGAAGATGCATCGTTGATGTCGGCGGATCCCTCGTTCTAGATCGGCGCTCTGCCTAGAAGACGGTCGCTTCCAGGACGCCTTCTTCAACGATATTCCGGCCCCGCGTGTGTGCGAGAATGCCGCAGTAAATCTCCTGGGCGCTCACTGACCACGCCTGGTCGATCGGTAAGCCCTGAAAGGCGGCTTCGGCAGCCTTCTTCTCGTCGAACGAGAGTGTGCGGTCCCGATTGGGTATCATAGTCTCTTCCTCTTGAATGGTATCCAGCGTTCGGTCACCAACTTACTAGGAAAAGAAGCAATTTCTTTGCCAATCAGACCGAGGTGGCCAGGTCGAGCCTTCCCGTGAATCTTCAGGGGGTTGGGGGCCTCGTTGGCCTCTGAGAGTAGGGTGGAGGGGAAAGGTGCTACACGCGAAGGCTATCTGAAAGGATACAAAACGGGGCGGCTACTTTAATTGCAGGGTCTAAATGGGGGTCAGACTCGATTTTCAGTCTGACCCCGCATTCACCTGCCGGCATACGCTTGCTGTAGGCGTTTGATGTCGAGTTTGCGCATTTGGAGCAGGGCCTGCATGACTCGTTTCGATTTCTCAGCGTCCTCGTCATTCAACATCTCGAGCAACACCGTGGGCACGATCTGCCAGGACAGACCATATTTGTCTTTGAGCCAGCCGCATTGTCCTTCTTCCCCACCGTCGGAGAGCTTCTCCCAGAGCTCGTCCACCTCTTTTTGCGTCTTGCAGTTTACGACGAACGAGATGGCTTCCGTGAATTTGAAGTGCGGGCTACCGTTTAACGCCGTGAAGCCTTGCCCTTCGAGCTGGAAGGCCACGGTCATGACCGATCCCTTTGGTCTTCCGGACACCGCTGCCAATTCTTCTTCATAGCGGGTGATGGTTCCGATCTTGGAATTTTTAAAAATAGAGACGTAGAACTTCGCCGCCTCCTCGGCCTGGCCGTCGAACCACAAGAAGGGGATGATTTTTTGCGTCTTCATCTCGTCGCATGTACCTTGATGCCGTAACCGAGCTCCGCATACCAGTCACCACGTCCCTGGGGTGTGAGATCCAGCATATTGTAAACTGGGGTCAGCAGGTCGAGGCCCCGCTCCCTGATGTCGTTCGACATCGAGGGATGGGCGCTGTAGAAATGGTGCAGTGTGCCGTCATTGTTCCGAGTGAATACCGATACCGTCGAATCCTGCTCCCCCTCGCGGTCTTCGCTGCCCATGTCGTACTTGAACGTGCTGGCACCGGCACTCAGAAGTCGCAACCTGTCCCAGCCTCGGGCGCGGCCATGCTTGCGTAAAGCTGGCGGATCGGCCGCAGCCACGATGGCCAGGTCAACGTTCTGGGCAAGATGATGAGCGACGCCGTTCAAGCCGTCTATCAAAAGGGTGCACATCGGGCACGGGCTGGTCTGTTTCTTTCCATACATGAAGTGGTAGACCACCAGCGACCGGTCTGAGTCGGTGAACAGCTCACTCAGGCGGACTGTTCGAATCGGGGCGTCGCCCGCATCGAGGTCCACCGGGCCTTCCTCGAACGTATAATCCTGCACAATCGCGCCTTCGGGAAGGTGCCGGCGAAGGTTCGCAACCCGTTCGCGTTGGTGCATCAGCTCAATTTCTGCCAGGCGGAGCTCCTCTCGTTTCGAAAGGTAATCGACGGATTCGTTCGGCAAATTTGTGTGCCGATAGATATCTTGGGTCGTCTTGTGTGCCATAGGTCCATATCTCCTTAAAGTGCGAACAGTATCAGGCGGGGAGTCCGGCAAGTTTCAGCACCTGACGGACTCCCCGTTATGACTTTATTTCCAGACCAACGGACGGCTAGCGGGTCTGCCCGGCCTTTTGCGCAAAGAAGCCCTCCGCGCGTTTTCCGATTTCCTCCATTGTGAGGTCTTCCTTATGGGTCGCGACCGTCCACTTGTGGCCGAACGGGTCTGTCAGGTTCCCGCAGCGATCCCCCCAGAACATATCTGAGACCGTGCCTTCCAATTTGGCGCCGGCTTTAACCGCTTGGTTGCAAACGCGATCCGCATCGTCAACGTATAGAAACAGGCCGACCGGCGAGCCGCCGAGGCTTTGTGGCCCGCGGCATCCCATTTCGGGATGTTCCTCACCGAGAAAGATGAGCGAATCCCCGATCTTGATTTCCGCGTGCATGATGCCCTTCCCGTCGGGTCTAGGGAAGCGCATCCGTTCTTCGGCGCCGAACGCACGCTTGTAAAAGTCGATGGCCTTGCCGGCATCCGGTACGGTGAGCGCCGGCGTGACGGCATGAAAATCCTTTGGACATGGGTTCGTTCGCGGTGTCATGGTTTCCTCCTTATCGGTTGGTTTGGATTCATCGGTCAAACCCCTTTCAATTAGTGTATCTTCCAGCTAGTGGTCCCCGTCAAGTAAGAAAAGGGACAAATTTATCTCTGCGCTCAGTAGGTTGACACGTGTAAAAGAAAAAGGGACAGGCTGCTTTTTCTTGAGCTATGCGGGGCGGGGAGGAGTGAGCGGTCGAGTCTTAATTAAGCATGGTCTGAACAGCGTGCAGCTAGCTACGCATTGCCGCGCTGTTGACGCCACCACAGAAGGCCGCCCAAGCCGGTCACAAACAAGAACCACGTGGAGGGCTCAGGCGTCGATGTCAGGATGTCATTTGCGCAGATAGCGGATGCAAACTGGACCCCTATTCCAGAGGATTGCAGATCTGTAAGAAAGCTCCCACCTGGCGTAAAATTGAAGGTCGAGAGGAGCTCATACCCTCCGATATTTTGCGTGGAGACAGTGCCGTCGCCTATCATGACCGCACCTGTTGGGTTCATTCTCACCGGCGTATTGTATCGATACGTCAGGCCGCTACTGCCAAGATAGTCATCCGAGCTTCGAGTTCCAAGAATTGAGTACAATTTACCGGCCACAAGTCCATCGTGCGAGATAAGCGCAACACCATAGCGATACGTACCACCGACCGACAATAGGAGATCGCCGACTTGCAGCGTCACACCATAAAAGTTGTACGGCGCGAGAGTGGCGTCCCCGAAGTTATAGTTAAATCTGATTCCCGCCGTCACGCCACTCGCACTTAGCTGCGTGAAGGTCAGAGATTCAATGTCAAAGCGGCCTAAGTCGCCGATGACGTCCCCATTGCTGCTCCCGGGATTATTTTGTCCTCCATACGGGTCGGTAAAGGTAACAGGCAGAGCATGAGCAGTCTGCACACTTGCGCATCCGAGGAAGCAACTCCACAACAACTGACGTAAAATCCGCATACATGGCCCTCAATGTATTACCTAGTTAAATCTGACTTGATAGAATGCAAAACGAGAGCCATATTCGTTACCCTGCGGATTTATTGAGAACGAGTACGCATATGGCGGGGGAATGGCGCCTGATCAGACAGTTCATAAAGACCTGTGCGGTTAAAAGTGCGCTTTCATGGCCAGCTCTGTCCGAAATTTGGACCGGATGACCATCGATGTCAGTAAAATACACTGGTAAATTTTCTGACAGTAACGACTCCGTGGTGGGGTACTAGCGTTATGGAATGCTGAGTCTTAATTAAGTGGGGTCGGAGTCTGCTTAACCTGTTTGGTCGGTCTCCAGAGCTACTGGAACTGGGCTCTGACCCCACTTATTTTCCGATCACCTGATGAACCGAATGCATGTGCCCCTCCTGCGAGTTGGAATGCTCGTCTCACTTTTTGTGGACACCAATTACCATATTATTCTTGTCCACAGGCTGCTTTTTCTGTTGTGAGGTGGAATAGGATGCTAGAATCATCGGGTGGGGACAGGGTACTTTTTATGAGCCAGCGGATTTGCTGGTCAAGCGAAGCTCGGTGTTAAGGGGGTACCTATGAAACTCTTACTGGTTGCTGTGATCGTTGTGCTTGGCCTTGGCTGGAATGGGCAGGCTGTGGCGGCGGACACGAAGCCTGGCGTGTCAGGGGAGGATGTGAAGAAGGAGACGAAGGAGGCAGTGGAGACGACGAAAGAGTATACGGCGCAGCAGAAAGAGGAATTTCAGAAAAAGATGCGCGCCGAATTGGATCGTATGCAGAAGCAGATCGATCACCTCAAGGCTAAAGCCAATCACGCGAAAAAGGAGGCGCAGGCTGAGCTGAACCATGCGGTCGAGGAGCTGCAGGAGCAAAAAGATGCGGCGGGCAAGAAGCTGCAGGAACTGGAGTCCGCCAGCGGGAAAGCCTGGAACGATCTCAAGTCCGGCGTGAATAACTCGATCAAGGAGTTGGAGAAGTCCTACAAACAAATCCGCGCGCGTTTCCAATGAAGATCGCGAGAGTCGGATCACGATGACACGTGTACGTGGCCGATAGGTCGTTCTTCGGCATCGGGCTCCTCGCAGGACTGGCAAGCTGGACGCTCTTCTTTTCCCTTGCCGCTGCCGAGGACTATCGCACGCCGTTGGCCGGCCAAGCGTTTCAAGCCGAACTGTTCGGGCAGCCGGTCGATGTGCCAGCCCGCGATCGCCGGCACGTGACGGCCGTCGATTTGGGCGTGCAGTGGATTCCGCACGGGCCGAACCAGCTTGAGGTGCTGCCCTTCGGCGCGCTCTTCGTCTGGCAGAACGACGAGACGCGGCGTCTGCGCGGCACCTTCTCGGGTATCTTCAACGATGTCCGGTACAATGTCGGCTCGCCGCGGTGGGATGGCTGGGAGATGGTGTTCACCTTTTCCAATTTCATCCTGCCTGCCAGCCGCTCGGAGGACATCGAAGGCCAGCGCATCCGCGACGTCGCGATTCAATGGAACTATGTGTTCGCCGGACTGGGGATCGGGTATCGAAAGCCCCTACCGCCGGGGCATCAGGACAACGCCCTCGAACTTTCCCTGACGTATGAGCCGGGCTATCGCTGGTTCGCCCGCACCAAAACTACCTCGCCGCAGTTCATCGTCCCCAGCGACACCTATGAAGGCCGGGGGCATGTCCGCCTCCGGGCCGACATGCTCGAGCGTAACGTGATGGAACTGCCGCATCGGGGAATTTCGCTGGGCGGCGATGGGCTGTATGGGCGCCGGGCGCATTGGCAACCGTGGGGCGGTGTGGTTTTCGACACGCCCGACGTTCAGCGTGAAAAAGACTATCTGACGGCGAGCGTGTATGCTGTGGCCGCCGGCGGGGTGCCGTTTGTGGAGAGTGAGCGGCACCGCCTCGTCTGGTCGGCCTACGGCGGAATCGGGAAAGACCAAGACCGCTTTTCCGCGTTTCGCCTGCCGGGGCGGCCGTTGGGCTATGAATGGGAAGCGCTCTCGCTTCCCATGCTGCCGGGTGTCGCGTTCAACGAACTGTTTCCGCGGCGCTATGCGATCACGGATGTGACCTATCGCTATGAAGTCCTGTTTGTCCTGTACCCCTATCTCCGCGGCACCTATGCGCTGGTCGAGCGTCCGCGCTTTACCGATGGAGGCGCGGTCGTCATGCGGACGGATTCGCTGCCGGCGCTGGGCGGAGGGGTGGTCAGCAGCGGGCCGTGGCACTCGCAAATCGAACTCAACTACAGCTATAACTTTGGGGCCTTTCGGGAGTCGGACAGCGGGCCGCATAGGGGAGGGCACGGCATGTTTATCTCGTGGAGCAAAGAATTCTAATTTTTCTGGCGAGGGGGAATAGGACCATGCTACGTTCTGAGATGGAGAGAGCCTGCCCAAACACGGAGGAATCACCATGCTGAAGTCAATCATTCGTATGGCGTTTGTGGTCGTGTTAGGTCTCGGTCTGGTGAATCTCATCATGGTCGGAGAAGACGCGCAAGGAAAAGGGAAGGATGTGCCATCGATGTCCCAGGAGGAACAGATCACGCTGGCCCTCAGTGCGGCGCCTCCGCATATCGCGAAAGACGCCGCCGTGCTGGTGTTTGGCGCGGATGGCAAGCTCAAGGAGGGCAAGCCTGGAACCAACGGCTTTACCTGTATCCCGACGGTGATGAACCTTCCTAATCCCGATCCGATGTGTATGGATGCCGCCGTGAAGCAGTGGTGGGGGGATATGATGAATAACGCCCCCAAGCCGTCGAATACCGTGCCGGGTATTGCATATATGGCCCGAGGGGGGTCCCATTGGGAGAAGGACGGGCGCGTGGTCATGAAGGAGGAGCCAGGGGCCAAAATCGTGAAAGAGCCATCGCATTGGATGATCATATGGCCGTTTGACGCCAAGACGACCATGCTCCCGACCGCGCCGAATCCGTCGGGCGTCTATGTCATGTTCGACGGCACGCCTTATGCGCATGTGATGGTTTACCAAGATCCGAAGAGAATGAAATAGTCAGACAAGGAGAGCACGATGAAGAGACGTGGATACTGCCTGGCACTCCTCCTCGGCGCGCTGGTTCTAGTGGGAACGATCGGCTGCGAGCGAGATCAGCCGGCAGGAAAGGCAGGGGCCCCGAGCAATTCAGCGACGGAGTCAACGGGGCATGCCATTGTCGACAGTATAAAGACTCCGCTGGACAAGGCACGCCAGGTCGGGGACAAGCTGGAGAAGGCCGCCGAACGCACGGACGACGCAGTCAAAGACGCGACGCAATAAAAACTTGGCTTGCTTCCCATCCGTCATTTCGCGTAACCTGTAAGTGTAACAGCATCCGATATCAACCATCATACTGGAGGTGAATGATGACGCGAAATGTATCATGTTGGGCTAGGCGATCCTTCGTGATCGTCCTGACTGTGGTCGTGGTGGCCTGTGCGTATGTGCCGGCACCGAGCGCGGGGGAACTTGCATTTACGACGGTGGAGAAGGACGGCGTGAAAAGCTGGGACGGCGGCGGCACCATTGATCTGAAGGGGCCGGTAACCTTGAAGGTGAAGAATACGCTGACCGCCGACCACGGCTTTTCCATCGACACCATGAAAGTCATCGAAGTGATTAAACCGGGCGAGGAAAAGACCATTACAGTGCCGCTCGAGAACATCGACAAATCGGTCTCGGAGCACCGCGTGTACTGCCAGTTGCATCCCAAGCACGTTGCTGGCACGATCAAAGTGGCCAAGTAACCCTCGGCCAGGCGGGCGTAGCGCTCCATCGCTGCGTCCCGCCTGACCTTTCCTTGCTGTTGACAGGCTGCTCGACCCCTCCTAGAATGGCGCCACCTTCCTGGTATTGCATATCTCTGTATGGAGACCTTTTCTTATGAAGGAATCCAAGCCTGAGGCCATCCGCAATATTGCCGTCCTGTCATACGGGGGAGCCGGAAAGACGACTCTGATCGAGGCGCTTCTGTGCGCCAATGGACTGATTCCTCAGATGGGGTCCGTTGCGGCCGGCACGGCGGCCATGGATTACGAGCCGGAGGAACACCACCGCAAAATCTCCATCCAGACCAGCCTGTGTCAGATGACCTGGAACGACACGGCACTCAATCTCCTGGATAATCCGGGCGCGCCCAGCTTTCAGGCCGAGGCCAAGCAGGCCGCGCATGTGGCGGATGCCGCCCTGTGGGCCTTCAACGCCGGCGTGCGGGTCAAGGCCGAACTGGAGAAATTGTGGGAGTTCGCCGCCGACCGCTCCCTGTCGGGCGTGCTGTTCATCAGCGGGCTTGATAAGGAAGGAACCTCCTGGAACGGACTGGTTGAGGAGATTGAGAAGGCGCTGGAGATCAAGACCCTTCCGCTCAGCATCCCCATCGGGAAGGACGGGTCCCTTGAGGGCGTGGTGGACCTCATCAGCGGCGAGGCGTTTCGGTATTCTTCGGACGGAAACGGCAAAAGACAGAAAATGGACATGCCGGCGGCCATGAGCGGGGAGGTCGAAGCGGCCCGAAAGAAGCTGATGGAAGGGGCGGCCGAGGCGGACGATCAGCTGTTGGAGAAGTACCTGAGCGACGGGACTTTGACTGCCGCGGAGATCCTGAAGGGGCTCAAGGCCGGGGTTTCAAGCCGGGGAGTGTTCCCGGTGCTCTGCGGGTCGGCCGTCAAAAACATCGGGACGACGGAGCTGCTCAATGCCATCGTTGCCCTGCTGCCGTCTCCGGTGGAACGCGCTGTGTCCCATCCTGTGCAGGCGAAAAAGGCCGACGGAGCGGATCCTATCGCGCTGAAGCCTGAGAGTACCGCGCCTTTCGCAGCGTACGTTTTCAAAACCAGCATTGATCCGTTTTTGGGGCGGCTCAATTACATGCGGGTGTATGCCGGGTCGCTCGCGTCAGATGCCGGCTTTCTCGACGTCACCCGGAATGTCAAAGAAAAAGGCGGGCGGTTGTTCCATGGTGTCGGGAAAAAATATACTCCCATCGAAAAGGCCGTGGCGGGGGATATTGTCGCCATCGCCAAGCTCAAAGACGTCCAGACCGGCGATACCCTCACAAGCGATCATGCGCCGCTCCTCATTCCAAAGCCGCGGCTGAACCGCCCGCTGTTGTCATTTGCCCTCGAACCCAAATCCAAGGCGGACATCGAAAAGGTCAGCATCGGGCTGCACAAATTGGTCGAGGAGGATCCTTCCCTAGAATTTGTCCGCAATGCCGAAACGCACGAGATGATCCTGAGCGCGATGGGGCAGCTTCATGTGGATATCGCGTTCGAGAGGCTGAAGCGGAAGTACGGGATCGAGGTCAATGTCCATGTGCCGAAGGTGCCGTACAAGGAAACGATTCGAAAGCCTTCCAGCGCCCAGGGCAAGTATAAGAAACAGACCGGCGGACACGGCCAGTACGGCGATGCGTGGTTGAAGCTCGAGCCGCTGAAGCACGGAGGCGGCTTCGAGTTCGTCAATGAGATCGTCGGCGGTGCGATTCCCCGGAACTTTATTCCGGCGGTCGAAAAGGGCGTGATCGAGGCGATGCACGAAGGCATTCTCGGAGGGTTTCCCGTGGTCGACATCCGGGTGACCCTCTATGACGGGTCCTACCATGATGTGGACTCCTCCGAGATGTCGTTCAAGATCGCCGCCTCAATGGGATTCAAGAAAGCGATGGAGCAGGCGGCGCCGGTCCTGCTCGAGCCGATCATGCTGGTGGAAGTCAGCACGCCGGATGAGTTCATGGGAGCGGTGATCGGGGATCTGAACGGCCGGCGCGGCCGCATCCAGGATACCGTGCCCAAACCGCACGGCGCGATCATCAAGGCGTCGGTTCCGCTGGCCGAAATGCTGAAGTATGCGCCGGCCCTCAACTCGCTCACGGGCGGCCGGGGGACCTATTCCATGGACTTCCTTTCGTATGAGGAAGTGCCTCGCGAGCTGGTCGCCAAGATCCTGGAAGAGCACAAGGTGGTCAAGGCGGCCCCGGCTCACTGAGGAGCCTGCCGTCTTACTTTTCCCGGGGGTTCAGGACTGAATAGAACGCGCGGTTCTCTCGAACCACGCGCAGGAGGACCGACTCTCCCTTTTTCGCCTGGGCGACTGCCGATTTGAACTCCTCCGTCGTCGCCACGAGCTGGCGGTTGACCTCTTTGATCAGGTCTCCTTCCCGCAAGCCTTGTTCCTGGGCGACGCTGCCGGGATCCACCTTGCTGATCAGCACCCCTTTTTGATCCTTGATTTTGAACTTGTCGGCCAGCTCGGGCGTGAGGTCCTGCACGTTGAGTCCGAGCTTGACCTCCGGCTGCGGAGCAGGGGCGGGGATGGCCGCCACGACGGCCTCCTCCTTGCGCTCGCCCAAGTCGACGGTCAGAGTGCGGCGCTCGCCGTTCCGGATGATCTCGAGGTCAACCTTCGTGCCGGGCGACAATCCGGCCACGGAGCGAGACAAGCTGGCGGGCGTTTCGATCCGGCGGCCGCCCACCTTGGCGATGATATCCCCGGGCTTCAGGCCGGCTCGGGCGGCCGGTTCATTCTCAAAGACATCGTTGACTAGGATGCCGTCGGTCTCCTTGATGCCGAATTTGGCGGCCAGCTCCGCGGTCACTTCCTGGATGCCGACGCCCAACCATCCGCGCACGACCTTGCCGTGCGCGCGGAGCTGGGTGACGACTTGCTGCACCATGTTGGAGGGGATCGCAAATCCGATGCCCTGAGCATAGTTGATGATGGCCGTGTTGATGCCGATCACTTCGCCTTTGATGTTGAACAGCGGCCCGCCGCTGTTGCCGGGGTTGATCGAGGCATCGGTTTGAATGAAGGCCTCATAGCGGGACAGTCTGACCGCGTCCCGTTCCAGACCGCTGACCACGCCCAGGGTGACGGTTCGATCGAGGGCAAAGGGATTGCCGACGGCAATGACCCACTGGCCGACACGAACCTTGGAGGAGTCTCCGAAGGGAACCGTCGGCAGCCCAGCGGCCGGGGTGATTTTCACGATGGCAATGTCGGTGTCGGGGTCTCGGCCGATGACCTGGCCGACAAACTTGCTCCGGTCGGACAGCCGCACCTCGACTTCCTTCGCATCGCCGACGACGTGATTGTTGGTCACGACGATCCCTTCTTTATCCACGATGACGCCGGAGCCCGTCCCGGGGTTGTTAGGGCCACCACGTTCACGAGGGGTTTCACCCAATTTGGCCGAGGCCGAGAGCGGCGCGATGTTGACGACCGCCGGCTTGACCCGCTCAGCGAGGTTGATGAGCTCAGTCTGGATTTCCTCCAGCATGCGGAGGCCGGATGGCTCTGCCGCCTGGGTTATGCCGGACGGCCCGAACAGGAGGAGGCTCCACAGGGCCATCCATCCGAAAACCTGCCGTTGCAGATGACGATCCCAATCCTTCATGGTGCGCTCCTTAAAATGGTAGTCATGGGACCTTCATCCTAGCAAAGGGCCCTGGAAAAAGCCAACTGGGAAACGCGGTCTGGCCTAGGCGCGAAGCGCTTGCAGGGCGCCGGGGACGGCGGACCTGTCTCCAATGAGGGTGACCTGATCTCCGGCCTTCAGGACGAGATCACCTGTCGGGAGCAACAGCGCGTCCACCCGCCGGATCACGACAATGCGGACACTCTCCGGCAAGACTACGGCACTCAGGAGTCTTCCATCCGCAGGGGAGGCTGGCGCGATGGTCACCCGCTCAACGGTGCCGCCGCCATCCTGGAGATCCTCCTGCAGGCGGATCAGGGGAACATTGAGGACGTCATCGTACCGTGAGGCCAGCCGGTCGCGGATCCCCTGGAGAGCATGCTGTTCTGCGCGAATGTTTTCGCAGAGCGGGAGAGCATCGTCGATCCGCAAGGCGTCCGGTGATTTGGCGCGGTGTGCGGCATAGAGGCATTGTCCCAGGGAGTCGTAGGCTTGCTGTAAGCGTGCCTCGGCGTCGATTGCCTGCAACTGGAGCTTGGCGACCTGCATCCGACGGGCAACGCGCTCGGCGACGGCCATAACCGCTTCTTTGACGCCTTCCGCCGTGATGGAGAGGGCCCGGATGGTTGAGTGGAATGATTTCATTGCTAACGTCTGATAAGTACCATTATGTTAACTTGTGTTTTCATCAAATCCTCGTGTCCGCGGCCCTACCCTCGGCGTCCTTCACGGGCGTACCGGTGCCGAATTTGGGCTCCGTTCCCGCCAGCAGCCGACTGATATTGTCGCGGTGGGCATAGATAATCAGAATAATGGCGGCGGCGGCGAATCCTGCCATCGGCGCGTGGGGCCGAAATAACCAGACCCACAGCGGCAAGCTGCCGAATGCGATCAAGGCCGCCAAGGATGACGTGCGCCAGAGGGCTGCAGAGGCCAGCCACACCGCCAGGATGCTTCCTCCTATTGCCGGTTCTGCGGCCAGCAGCACGCCCAGAGTGGTGGCAACGCCTTTCCCTCCTTTAAATCTGAGGAACACCGGAAACATGTGGCCCAGGATCGCCGCGCCCCCGGCTGCCAGCTCCCAGTCTCCCCCCGCGGGGCCAAGAATGAGACGGGAGAGCAGGACAGCCAGCGCGCCTTTCCCTATGTCTCCGATCAGCGTGACGGCGCCGGCGGTCCTTCCCGCCACTCTCAGAACGTTTGTAAACCCGATGTTCCGGCTGCCGGCCTCCCGCGGGTCGATGCCGGCCCACGCTCGCCCCGCAAAGATACCGATCGGGATCGCGCCCAGAAAATAACCGATGACGAGGGAGAGCGCCAGGCCGGGAGCCATCAGGAACTGCCCGAGTTGCCCACGCCCCGCGGCAACATGTGAGTGACGAATTGGTGGATATATTGAGCGGCTGAGATGAGCGAGAGCGCCAGGGAAACAAAGAGCACGAGGGTGCCCCAGTAATGGAAATTCAGCGAGGCCGGCACGGCCTCGTCCAAGATCAGGAAGAGGATAGCGACGACCTGTGTGGCCATCTTGATTTTGCCTGTCATTTCAGGCGTCAAGTCGATTCCTTCGCGGGCAGCCACGGCCCGTAGGCCGGTGACAACCAGCTCGCGGCCTGCCAGCACGATCGCAACCCACGCCTCCACTCTTGGGGAACCGTCATTTCTATCGAAGTCTACGAGGAGGAAGAGCGCCGTCAGGATCAGGAGCTTGTCCGCGATCGGGTCCAGGAGTTTGCCCAGTCTAGTGACGGTTCCCCATCGTCGTGCCAGGTACCCGTCCACGGCGTCGGTCAAGGCCGCCAGCCCGAACACCGCCGCTGCCGCCAGCGACCGCTTGGGAGTCGGCTCCAGAAACACGAGGACAAAGACGGGGATCAGGAAGATGCGGCTGAGGGTCAGGGCATTCGGCAGGTGCGCTAGGATGCCCCCCTGCCTCCGGGGCACTGCCTGCTCGTGACTGTGAGTGGACAGGGTCGTCACACCGGAAGGTGTCCGATCGCGGCTGCCAAACGTACGATCTGCTCCAGCAGACCGCGAACCTCGGCCAGCGGCACCATGTTGGGTCCATCAGAGAGCGCCTTGTCGGGGTTCGGATGGACCTCCATGAACAAGCCTTCGCAGCCGACGGCGATGGCTCCGCGGGCGAGTGGGGCGATGAATTCACGCTGCCCGGAGGAGCGTGTGCCTGCCCCGCCCGGCAATTGGACGCTGTGGGTCGCGTCGAAGATGACAGGATAGCCGAGCCGCCGCATGATGGGCAGTGCGCGAAAGTCCGTCACGAGGTTGTTGTAACCGAACGAAGCTCCCCGTTCCGTCAGCAGGATCTTCTTATTGCCCTCCGCCTCGATCTTCTGCACGACGTTGGCCATGTCCCAGGGCGCCAGAAACTGCCCTTTCTTCACATTGACCACCCGCCCCGTCCGCGCCGCGGCCACAAGGAGATCGGTCTGCCGGCACAGGAAGGCCGGAATTTGGAGGACATCCAGGACCTTGCCCGCCAGAGTCGCCTCTTCAGCTGTATGGACATCCGACAGGATGGGGATGCCGATCTCCCCACGCACACGGCCCAGCACGTCGAGGCCGGCCTTGATCCCCGGACCTCGAAACGACTGGCCGGAACTCCTGTTGGCCTTGTCGTAGGAGGATTTAAAGATAAAGGGAAGCTTGAGGTCTCCGGTGATACGTTTTAATTCCTTGGCCGTCTCCATGACCAGGCCGGCGTCCTCGATGACACAGGGGCCGGCAATGATGAGATGGGGCAACCCCTCCCCGACTGTGAGCCCACCGATCTCGATGGTCTGCATGGGCTGGGTCATCCCCCCACTTTATGCCGCAGCGCCGCTCGAATGAACCCTTGGAATAGGGGATGAGGGCGGCGCGGACGGGAGTTGAATTCCGGATGGAATTGCGTGGCGAGAAACCAGGGATGATGCTGCAGTTCCACGATTTCCACGAGCCGTCCATCGGGGGACACCCCGCTGAAAACCAGTCCATGTTTGGTCAGTTGCTCCCGGTAGGTGTTGTTGAATTCATACCGGTGGCGATGGCGCTCCTGAATCTCCGTGCAGCCGTACGCCTCATGGGCGCGTGAACCTTTCTCCAGGACGCAGGGATAGGAACCCAGCCGCATAGTCCCCCCTTTGTCTTCGACTGATCGCTGATCGTGCATGAGGTCAATCACGGGGGTCTTCCCGTCCGGAACAAATTCGGAGCTGTTGGCGTCGCGCAGGCCGGCCACGCTGCGGGCGAACTCGATCACGGCGCATTGCATGCCCAGACAGAGGCCCAGGAAAGGGACCTTCTTCTCACGCGCGTGGCGGATCGCCGCGACCTTGCCTTCGATCCCCCGTCCCCCGAAGCCTCCCGGCACGATGATCCCGTCCACGTCCGCCAGCACGCGCTCGGGGCCCCGTCGTTCGATATCCTCGGATTCCACCCACTGAATGATCGGGCGGGTCTCGGACTCGATGCCGCCGTGCACGAGCGCTTCCGTCAGGCTTTTGTAGGATTCCTTCAGACCGACGTACTTGCCGACCAAGGCCAGCGTCACCTCATGCTGGGGGCGCTTGATCCGCTGAACCAGGCCGTCCCACTCCCGCAGGTCGGGTTCTGCAAGCTGCAAATGCAGGTGGTCGGCGATGAGGCGATCCAGTCCTTCCTTGTGAAAGACCAGCGGGACCTCATAGGGCGTGTCCACGTCTTTCGCGGTGATCACCTCATCCTTCTGCAGATTGCAGAACAGCGCGATTTTCTCCTTCAGCTCGGGCGGCAGGAACTGATCCGTCCGGCAGAGGAGAATGTGGGGCTGGATCCCGATCTCGCGCAGCTTGTTGACGCTGTGCTGGGTCGGCTTGGTCTTAAGCTCGCCCGCGGCGCTGAGATAGGGCACCAGCGTCACATGGACATAGAGGACGTTGTCACGTCCCACGTCGTAGGGCAACTGGCGGATGGCTTCCAAAAACGGCAGGCTCTCGATGTCGCCGACCGTGCCTCCGATTTCGCAGATGACGAGATCCACCCCGTCCGCCAGCGCGCGAATAGAGCGCTTGATCTCGTCCGTAATGTGCGGCACCACCTGGACCGTCCCGCCCAGGTAATCCCCCCGTCGCTCCTTCATGATCACGTCGTAGTAGATGCGGCCGGTCGTGAAATTGTTTCGGCGTCCGACGGTCACGGACGTAAACCGCTCGTAGTGCCCGAGGTCGAGGTCGGTTTCCGCTCCATCCGCCGTGACGTAGACCTCGCCGTGCTGGTAGGGATTCATCGTGCCCGGATCAACATTGATATACGGGTCGATCTTGAGGAAGGTCAGGCGGGCTCCCCGGCTCTCCAGGAGGTTCCCGATCGAGGCCGACGCCAGGCCCTTCCCTAAGGACGACACCACGCCCCCGGTCACAAAGATGAATTTCGCCATGCCGGCTTCCCTCCTGTAAGAATCTGATGGGCCCTCTCAAGGTCGGTGGGAGTGTCCACCCGCAGAGAGGCCTGTGTGGTTTCCCAGACGCGTATCCGTATCCCAGCTTCGAGCAGCCGCAGCTGCTCCAGTTGCTCGGTCACCTCCAACGTCCCGGACGGCAACTCGGCAAAGCGGGCCAGGGCCGCGGCGGTGTAGATGTAGAGTCCCAGGTGTTTCCAATGCAGGTCCGGTACGAGCCCGCCCTCCCCTGCCCGCCGGTCTCGTACGCAGGGAATGGGACTGCGTGAAAAGTAGAGCGCATCGCCATGGCGGTCCGTGACGACCTTGACGACGTTGGGATCCAGCAAATCGCGTTCCTCCGTGATCGCCTTTTTGAGAGTCCCGACCTCTGCGTCCGAATTGGTAAAGGGCACGATGAGGTCTTCCACGAAGGCGGGCGCCAGCGGAATTTCGTCGCCCTGGAGATTGACATAGACGTCCGCCGACACTTCACGGGCGACGGCTGCGACGCGGTCCGAGCCGCTCCGGAGATCGCCACCTGTGATCAGCGCTTCGCCGCCGAATCCGATCACGGCTTGTCGAATCCGCTCGTCGTCCGTTGCGACAACGACTCGGCTGACGCCGCGCGCCGACCGTGCCCGCTCGTAGACCTGCTGGATCATCGGCTTGTCTCCCAGCCAGGCCAGCGGCTTTCCCGGGAACCGGCTGGACGCGTAGCGCGCCGGAATGATGACGGCGATGGTGCGTCGAGAGGATGTGCGTTGTACGGCCTCAGCCATGAAGCAGAGCCTCATCCAGTTGAGCGGCCGTGACCGTACCGGTGCCCACCATGCCCACGACGACTCCCGCGGCGTGATTGGCCAGGATCGCGGCTTGACGCATCGTCGCGCCGGCGGCCAGGGCCAGCGCCAGAGTGGCGACCACGGTATCGCCCGCGCCGGTCACGTCGAAGACCTGTCGCGCGACGGTCGGGATATGGGTCACCCGTCCGCCTCCTTCAATGAGACTCATGCCCCGCTCGCCGCGGGTAATGAGGACCGCCTGACAGCCCAGCCGCTGGTGCAGGTGGCGTCCTGCCTCCAGGATGGCGGCCTCGTCGTCCCCCTGGAG
>Ga0207684_10001497_pt1 | contig 25099 bp, 22 predicted proteins | sample KBSK5501metaG_FD_184342 | JGI IMG/M metagenome (GOLD analysis project Ga0207684, IMG submission 184342) | Corn, switchgrass and miscanthus rhizosphere microbial communities from Kellogg Biological Station, Michigan, USA - KBS K5-50-1 metaG... | ecosystem: Host-associated > Plants > Roots >...
GCATTAGAGCAAAGGAGAGAACCATGACGCTTCTTCCACATCCTTCTCTCAACAGATTACGCGGTGTATGGTCGTCAAGATCGCCATTGCTCCTGTTTGCGATCAAGAGCGCACTCGCAGCAGGATTCTCGTGGGAAATTGTCTCTTCTCTGCTCGGAGAAGAGGCGGCAGCGCTTGCTGTGGTTTCCGCAGTCATTGTTGTCCAGGTCACCAGTTGGCAAACGGTGCGCAAGAGTATAGAACGTATCTTTGGCGTGATCATCGGCGTGATCCTGGCAGTACTTGTTGCACACCTGCTCGGTCTCAACTTCTGGACGATTACGCTCATGATCTTCTTCGCCCAGATCATCGGCATTTTTCTTCAGGACCGCGGTCAGTATCTTGCCACGCAGATTCCCATCAGTGCAGCACTCGCACTCGTACTGGGAGCTACCGCAGGCAATTACCCCCTCTTGCGCATGCTAGGGGCTCTCGTTGGCGGCCTTATCGGGACCGTCATGAGTTTGCTCCTCTCACCGCCCATTTACGTCTTCAGAGCACGGGATGCAGTCGCAGAGCTGACGACCCAGCTAGCAAGCGCAATACCCAAACTCGCCGACGCTCTGGCCGTTCACCTGAGTGAAGCAGAAAGCCGCGAGATATATACCGATATTCTGCAATTAGAGCAGCGGGTGCATACGACAGAACAGGCATATTCACTGGGCATTGACAGCGCACGCCTGAATCCGTGGGCACGCCGCGCGAGCCGCCTACTCGTTGACTATCCCGATGTACTGCTGGCACTCGACCGTTTCGTGCGACAAATGCGCCGGATCGCTTATACCATTAATGAGCCTGAGCCATCCTGGTCAGAGATTGTGCAGAAACAAGAGTGGGCACTCGACTATGCCCGGTTGCTAGAAGAGATAGGAAGCATACTGGTATCGGCTGCGGGATACATACGCTCACCCGCTACGACCCAAAGCAGCGACCTCCCCAATAGAGAAGCCCTCAGTAACCACATGGAGCACGCACAGCAGCAGCTCCTTATCTGGCAGGCGCAACTAGCGCAAGATGTAAAGGACATCGAAAGACACACAGAGAAAGCGGATAGTCTGTCCATTAGCGCAGGCTATCGCATTGCCATTCGTGGTACAATCCTTACCGATTTGCGCCGCATGCTTGATGAAGTGAATGATGTCGTTGAAATGACATTTCATCCTTCTCTGAGTAAGCAAGGTGAAAGGCTATCAGAAAGATAAAAGATGAGGATCACTCGCAGCAAAGACAAGAGAATGGCGCACTGCTGCCAGTCGAGGATAATGGAGCTGATCAGACTGCAAGATTGCACGCCATCCGTCTGTATAAGGATATTACAATCTTACACTCACCAGGAGATGCAACCCAACCCACGCGGCATAGCTCAGTAACAGAAGCAAACCGACCACACGATTCACACGGCCAATGCGAATGCATACAATTATGCCCGATGTCAGTAATACTATGAAAGGCCCGTCTAGCACGAGTAAGAGATGATCTTGCAAAAGATTGTGCCATAACAACAGTGGCAATGCAATGCCAAGCGCGGCATTGATACTATTGCTGCTAAAAATTTCCTCGACACACGCAGCCACCCGGCCAGTACGTACAAGGATGACCGCAACCACCGTATTCGGCAATGAAGTTGCCACAGCCAGCACCAATAAACCGGCCAACACTGCCGGCATGTGTAAATCTGCCGTCAATTGCTGTCCCGATTGCACCATCACAATGACCCCGCCTAATGCTATCACCAGCGCTAATACTATCTCTGCGATCAAACGCCCAAGCGAGCGAGGAGCCGTTTTAAGTATGACGTCTTGTGTCACTATAACCCCGGCATGAGGGGGGTGAGGTCTTCGGACTATATGAAGTACCAATGAGCTAAATATTGCTAATGTCAAAATGACCGCGATAATTAGTGGAAGGAACGTCAACAGCGATGCATGTGTGCTATTAGCAAGCGTTCTTCCAGGTAGCAACCAGATCGCCGCCAGGGTGGCTACTGTGATCGCAAGGGCGTAGTAGGCAATAGTGACCACGTCCCGTTTCTCTTTACGTTGCAAGCGAATACCGTGCGACCCAGGCGCAGCCATAGTGGAGATGCCCAGGATGATGGCAAGGTTATAAATATTGGAGCCAATGATGATACCTAACCCGACATCTTGCTGACCATTAGCAATCGCTACGATAGAAGCAACGTAGTTGGGAATGTTTGCGCCAAGCGCTCCAAGAATGCTTAGCATGCCAGCAGAAAGGTCCAAGCTGTCACAGAGAGCTTCTAACCTGCGCGTAAACCATGCAGCAGCCCCCAATACTATCAGGAGCGAAATAAGGAAGATAGCCAGGACAAACGGAAACGGAGAGGTGGCAGAAAGCAAGAGATTCATTTGTAATATTGCCTTCCGCGCCAATCAACTCCTTTGCGTAGAAGCACACGCCAGGTCGATTGAGCCAGAATAATTTCGAACAAGAATGCTGCCAATGGGTATGCGAATGCGTAATACCAGGGTACCTTCAGTTCTTTGTCTATCGATATGTGATACGCAAGAAGCGGCCCTAACTCAAGCAGCGTTGCTGCACCAACCTCAGATGAAGTGATGACCTTTCCCCGGACTGGCCCTCGCCTGCTTATCCAGGCTAGCAACGGCAGGAGAAAAGGAACAATCGCCACCATAGGCAATCCTAATAGTTGTAATACTACAAATGCAACACCACCCCGGCTTCCTAAAAAGGCGTTCTTGCGCCATCCTCGCCATGCCTCTCGCAATCCATGGTACATCTGTACATGCACCAGATCACGTCCATCCTCAAGCTTGAGCCGGAAACCTTGCTGCTTTACGGTGTAAGCAAGATCGCGGTCATCTAGCAATGTATTGCGCAGTTCTGGCCGGGCGTAACCACCCAGACTGTCATAGACAGCACGGCGAATCAGAATAAACTGTCCATTTGCAAGAGCAATTGAACTCCGAGGATCATTGACCTTCTTGATGGGATACATCATTGCGATGCCAAGATAGGCCATAGGCATCATTACCTTTTCCCAGAAACCAGGTAGCTCCTGTGCTGTACCAAGGGAATACAAGTCACTGCCCGTATCTAGCGCTGAAGTCAGAGCGCATTGCAATGCATTGGGAGCATGCCAGGTATCAGCATCAGTAAATAACAACCATTCTCCATGGGATTCCTGTACGCCAGCGTGGATCGCATGGGGTTTGCCCGCCCAGCCTGCGGGCAATTCGTCACGCAGGCGCAGCACCCACAGGCGATTACTTTGGGGATGTGTTTGTATGATAGTATCAAGAATGTGGGGCGTGTCATCCGTCGAACCATCATCGACAACGATTACCTCATAGTTCTCATAGGTCTGTTCCAAGAGCGACTCAACACAGCGCCGGATATTGCGTTCCTCATTGCGCGCAGGCACAATAATGGAGACCAGGGGACTGTTTCCAGACTGCGCAGGCTTTTCAGGTTTGGGTGTTGACTTCTTGACGCGGTCTTCTTTAGCTGGTGTACTGCGCAGCCATAGTACAAGATAAAACCCTACCACGCCGATGACGTGCGACCATAGGAGAAAACGCGACAGGATTTTTAACCAGTTGTGTTTTTTCATCAAACTTACTCTTTTGCATGTGTTTTTTTCATTATACCAATAGAGAGTTGAGTCAACAAATTACGAGAGGACTCAGTGGCTTTAGTCTACTGTTGTGATTACTTCTATTTTCCTGAAAAATTGTGTATACTTCTCGTGGGGGAACCGAATCTACTTATTAAGCCATCCACGTATTGTAGTGCTTTGGAGCGCTCGTTCTTGACTCAAAGCCTATCCTCCTGGATAGGTAAGTCTATTTTACAGCCCAAAGGAGGGTTTTATTTGATGAACAGCGACAGACGTAGTATGCGCCTCGTAACGCGCATCGGTATCTCGGTAGTAGTAGCCCTGGCGTTAATGGTGCCGCTTGCAGCTTCGGCACAGACTAATGTGAGCAATGGGAAGCTAAAGAACTTCCAGCATGTCTTCGTCATCATGATGGAGAACACAAGCTATTCGAGCCTGATCGGCAATCCAAATGCGCCCTGGATTAACTCTGCTGCGAAGACCTATGGGTTGGCGACCAACTATACGGGTGTTTCTCACCCCAGCCAGCCGAACTACATCGCGGCAACCTCCGGCGCGCTCAATGGCGTTTTTAATGATAATGATATAACCATTGATGTGCCCAACATCGTGGATCAGATTGAAGGGAGTGGCAGGACGTGGAAGGCATATATGCAGTCATTTTCGCTGTGCAGCAAACCAACGGATCATGCCTGCGGCAACCAGCTCTACGAGCGCAAGCACAATCCATTTATCTCGTACGCTGATGTGCAGAGTAATCCCGCTCGTGTAGCGAAGATCGTGGACTTTAGCCAGTTCTCTACTGACCTGGCAAATAATTCGGTGCCTGCCTACTCCTGGATCAGCCCTGACCAGTGCAACGATATGCATGGGCGTGCCTCTACGCCGTCCGATCCCTGCGACTTCTCCCAAGTTCAGAGCTTAATCAAGACTGGCGATACCTTCTTGAGCGCGACAGTCGGCAAGATCATGAAATCTCAAGCCTGGACGGGTAATGCCGTCATTTTCATCACCTGGGATGAGAGCGATTTTCCGTTCAGTGATGTGAGCGGCTGCTGTGACGCAGTGCCAGGTGCAGGCGGTGGGCACGTGGTCATGATTACGATCTCGCACTCGGATCACTCAGCACGTACCTCGAGTGTAGCTTATAACCACTACTCGATGCTTTCTACGATCGAGGGCGGCTGGAGTCTAGGGTGCCTGGCGTTCACGTGCGATACTGCCAACGTGCCGACGATGAGCGACCTGGTTGGCCCGCAGGGGTAAACGGTCTAAGACTGGCGACCCTGGGATCGCAATCCCCCCAAAAATTGACAGAAGCGGTTGTGTGGCGACGCCACACAACCGCTTCTGTCAATAATGGATGAGGCCCGCAAGCGGGCCGATGTGTCCAAGTGTATAAGCTGTTATTTCCGTGCGGGGTAGGAGATGAAGATTGACTTCGTTTCGCTGAACTCTTCTACTGCGCCTGCGCCCAACTCTCTATGGCCGTTGCCGCTGGCTTTCATGCCGCCGAAAGGCATATGGATCTCTGCTCCTGTGGTGGGAGCGTTGAAGTAGACCAGGCCGGATTGGATGTCGCGCATGGCCCGGAAGGTCAGGCGGGTGCTTTCGGTGAAGAGAGCAGTTGAAAGGCCATACTCGGTCGAGTTGGCAACCTTGATGGCTTCTTCGTACGTCGCGACGGGCACAATGGAGACAAAGGGGCCGAAGATCTCTTCAGTGGCGATACGCATGGATGGGCCTACATCGGTAAAGATGGTGGGTTTGTAGAATGCGCCCTCGCGATAGTCATCACCGGTTAGAGGTGAGCCGCCCAGAACGAGCCTGGCTCCTTCCAACTTGCCAATTTCGGTGTATTCGTGTACTGCTTTGACGCGCCCGGTGTTCACAAGGGGCCCCATGTCAGTCTGGGGATTCAAGCCGTCACCGACACGTAGTTTTGCGGCAGCTGCAACCAGGCGATCTGTGAATGCCTGTTGGACTGATTTTTGCACAATCACGCGGCTCGTGGCAGTACAACGCTGGCCTGTAGTGCCGAATGCGCCAGAGGTCACGCTCTCGGCGGCAAGATCAAGGTCCGCATCTTCGAGCACAATTACAGCGTTTTTACCTCCTAATTCAAGTGCGCAGCGGCGCAGGTCACGACCACAGATTTCCGCGACATGTCGCCCTACCTCGGTCGAGCCTGTGAGAGAGATCATATTGACCTTCCTGTGGCTGACCAGCACATCACCGAGAGATCCGCCCGGGCCAGTGACTACATTTAGTACACCTGCAGGCAATCCGGCCTTGTGAAGCGCTTCAGCAAGTTTGAGCGATAACAAGGGGGTATCGCTGGCGGGTTTGAGGATTACAGTGTTGCCTGCGAGCAGCGCTGGAAAGGTCTTCCAGGCGGGAATAGCCATGGGGAAGTTCCAGGGAGTAATGATGCCGACTATGCCGACAGGCTGGCGAATGGTCATGCAGAATTTGTTGGGCAGCGCTGATGGAACGGTCTCACCCTCGGCGCGACGTCCCTCTCCCGCGATATATTTGGCGACATCAATTGCGGTTTGCACATCACCGCGTGTCTCCTTCAATATCTTGCCCATTTCGCGGGTCATCAGGGCGGCTAACTCTTCTTTCTGTTGCTCTAAAAGTAAGGCTGTGCGCAGTAGTATTTCACCGCGTTCAGGTGCAGGAATCGCTGCCCAACCGGGTTGGGCCTTGACTGCTGCGTGGACAGCATTCTCGATATCGGCGGCTGTCGACCTCTGGTAATGTCCGATGACTTCTGAGGTGTGGGCTGGGTTGGTGCTGGTAAATGTCTCACTACTTTGTGAGTTGCGCCATTCACCACCAATGAAGTTCTGGTAGATTTGACCCTGCTGCGTTGAGGGGCTTGAAATTGACATGGTAATATCTCCTCGTTGAGTTGTTGCCTGGACCTATTTGACACCTGAATAACTGTTCCTCAGATAGCATTATATCACCGGTTTATGTATGATAGTTAAGCTGACTGATCATTCTGATGTTCCTATTTTGCGTACAAGAGCTGTATAAGTATGGTATATCATCATAGGAGAATAATACCTAAATGCATTCAGAAACGCTGCTATCGCTGTTCTTGCCCGTTCGACCAACGCCGCATGCGCGGCTACTGCTGCGCAGTCAGGTCGAACGAAAGGCAGCTACACTGCGTGTCATCTGAATGTAAGGAAGTTTAAGTAATGAGTAAGGAATCGTTTAACGTTGGAGAAGATTGAGCAGGCGCTTAAGCAGTATTTTGGGCATGAGGCGTTCCGGGCAGGGCAACACGAAATCATTGATTTTGCACTGGCGGGGTATGATGCATTTGTTTTGATGCCTACAGGTGGAGGAAAGTCGCTCGTCTACCAGCTCCCGGCATTATTGATGCCTGGACTTACCGTGGTGATCTCGCCACTGATCGCACTGATGCAGGACCCGGTAGATCGGTTGAGAGCCAACGGCATCGCAGCAACTTTTGTCAACAGCTCGCTGAGTCCCGAAGAACGATATGAGCGAGAGCGGGCCGCCTTGAATGGCAGACTAAAGTTGCTCTATGTAGCTCCAGAGCGACTTGTGAGCGGGAACTTTCTATCGTTTTTAGACCAGGTTGAGCGCAATTTGGGTTTATCACTGATAGCGGTAGATGAGGCGCATTGTGTGAGTGAATGGGGACATGATTTTCGACCTGAATACAGGCAGTTGGGGCAATTGCGCACGCGTTATCCACATGTTCCTATGATGGCTCTTACAGCAACAGCGACTGAGCGAGTTCGCCAGGATATTCTGGAACAACTGCGGTTACGCGATCCCCATATTCATATCGCTAGTTTCAACCGACCCAATCTCTATTATGAAGTCCGACAAAAAAACAAAGGATCTTTTAGTGAGTTAGTACAACTACTGCATGAGCAGCCCGATGCACCAGTAATCATTTATTGCCAGAGTCGCAAAAGTGTCGACGAACTGAGTGAGGCTCTGAGACACAACGGGATTCGCGCACTTCCCTACCATGCGGGTATGACCAATGAGCAACGCCGCGAGCACCAGTCGCGATTCATTCGTGACGATGTATCGGTCTTAGTGGCAACCATCGCCTTCGGTATGGGTATAGCCAAACCAGACATACGCGCAGTCATTCATTACGACCTGCCACGCAATCTTGAGGGCTTTTACCAGGAATCGGGTCGGGCGGGACGTGATGGTCAACCCGCGCAGTGCATCATTTTCTTCAACCATGGTGACCGGGTCAAGGTTGAGTTTATGATTGGGCAAAAGACAGATGAGCAAGAGCAGCGCATCGCTCGCCAGCAACTTCAGCAGGTGGTAGCCTACGGCGAAAGTAGCGCCTGTCGCCGTAAGGTGCTACTGGGTTACTTTGGTGAGAGACTTCTGGGCGAGAATTGTGGCAACTGCGACAATTGCCAGCTCCCGTCAACTACGGAGGATCGTACCAGCGATGTCCGGAAATTTCTCTTCTGTGTCGCGAAAACTGGACAACGCTTCGGCATACGTCAGATTATCGACGTGTTGCGTGGAGCAAACACGCAGAAGATCCGTGATTATCATCATGACCAACTGCCGATCTACGGGATCGGGAAAGAATTGAGCGCCAATGAATGGCAACGTATTGGTCGCGCTCTTTTACACCAGGGACTGTTGACAGAGACAACCGATGGCTATCCAGTAATCAGACTGAATGAGTTTTCCTGGGAGGTTTTGAGGAAGGAGCGCACGGTCGAGATCGCAACACCTGTTAAACCCGTGCTGAAGGGCCAGGTCAAGAGCGATGATACACTTGCTCTCAAGCCTGAAGAGGAAGAATTATTCCAGCGCCTACGTGCATTGCGCAAACAGATTGCGGATGAACAGGGTGTGCCACCGTATGTTGTCTTTCCTGATACGAGTATACGGGCGATGGCCCAGCGTAGGCCGCAAAGCCGATCACAGTTTGCGCAAATTCCAGGCGTTGGTAGCAGTAAACTGGATGCTTATTGCGAGGCTTTCACTAACGAGATTCGGGAACATCGTCTGGGTATTGCACCACAAAGGACATCAAATACTGCACCTTCTGTGAATGGTGGTATTACACATCAACTGACACTGGCGTTGTACCGTCAAGGGCTAAGTATTGAGGAGATAGCAAACGAGCGTAATCTCAAACCGAGTACAATTATTAGCCATCTTTCTGAACTGGCAGAGGCTGGTGAGGCTGTTGATATTGATAAGTTGGTACGACCGGAGCATTATCTGGTAATAGTCGATGCGCTGCAACAAATTGGTGATGATCTTCTGAGACCAGTCAAGGATTATCTTGGCGATGAGTATTCTTATGAAGAAATCAGGCTTGTAAGGGCTGCAATACGGCAGGCCAGGTAAAATCTCTTCTCATCTCACCCCTTGATCACAATTACGGGCCTTAAACGCGCCACCAGCTTTGCCAGTCCCGCGTTATGCACCACATTCACTACCTTCTGCGCATCCTTATACGCCTGCGGGGCCTCCTCGGTCAGCAAGTTCTTGCTGTGCACACGCACGGTCACACCTCTGGCCGTCAATTGATCCAGCAACTCGCGGCTGCTCAATGACTTCCTGGCGGCAGTGCGGCTTTTCTGTCGTCCCGCGCCATGACAGGTTGTGCCGAAACTCTGCTCCATCGAGCCCTGGGCACCCACAAGCACAAATGAGTAACGGCCCATATCGCCAGGAATGAGCACAGGTTGTCCCACCGTGCGATACTTCTCCGGCACCGCAGGATGGCCCGCCGGAAACGCGCGCGTCGCTCCCTTGCGATGCACACATACCCGCTGCACCTGCCCATCTATCTCGTACTCCTCCATCTTGGCGATGTTGTGACAGACATCGTAGACCAGCGGCATCTCCCTCGGGCGCGCCTTACGCCCGAACACACTCGCGAACGCCTGCCGCACACCATGCATCAACAACTGCCTGTTTGCCCAGGCAAAGTTCGCACCGCAGGCCATCGCCGAAAGGTAGGCCTTCCCCTTATCAGACTGCAAGGGTAAACATGCCAATTGCCGGTCCACCAGGTGAAATCCATAGTCCTTCTGCCTGGATTCGGCAAGCCTCACGTAATCCTCGGCTACCTGGTGTCCGAACCCGCGCGAGCCACAGTGAATTGATACAACGATCTGACCAACCTGGCCAATACCTAAAGCATTGGCCGCCTGTACATCGTAGATGTGATCGATAACCTCCACCTCGCAGAAATGGTTCCCGGATCCCAGGCTACCAAGCTGTTTTAGACCACGTTGCAGGGCAGTGTTCGATACAGCCTCGGGATCAGCGCCAGCCAGGCACCCATGCTCTTCGGTGACTTCCAAATCTTCAGGAAAACCGTAACCCTCCTCAACTGCCCAGGCAGCGCCACGCACCATCACGGCACGGATTTCACCGGCGCTCAGCTGGCGCATCCCTGCGCCGCCAACCCCCGAAGGCAGGTTGTTAAACAGTTCATCGGCAAGCTTATCAAGCTTACCACGCACCTGGTCTAGCAACAAGCCGCTGGCAACCAGGCGCACCCCGCAATTGATATCAAAACCGATACCACCTGGAGACACAACACCGTAGTCAGCATGCGTTGCCGCTACGCCACCCACGGGAAAGCCATAACCCCAGTGAATATCGGGCATTGCCAGCGAGTAGCCCACAACTCCTGGCAAGGTCGCCACATTTGCCACCTGCTGTAGCGCGTTATCTGTAAGAATCTGCTCTATAAGCTCATCGTCAGCATAGACCATTCCAGGCACCCGCATCTCCGCGTTATAGCTCTGCGGAATGCGCCAGCGGTATTGGTCTACGCGCTCTAATGGGATCTTCTCCTGTGCATTGCTCATCAGATCCTCCTAATTGATTACATGCAACGAGGGCTCAAATGTCGAAGATGATGCGGGCCTTATACCCCTCAGCGGTTCGTTCCACAGCGGCTTCATGCCAGGTTACAGATTTGATAGCGCTGCTCAAATCATGGCGCTGCGCGTCGTAGGGCTCGCCAGAGGCGCGGCCTCTGAGGGAAGTCTCAGTAAGACGGTCTATTTCAAATGCGCGAAAAATGAGGTATTCGGTGTCAAACAGGAAGATCAATTCATTTAACCAGGCGATCAGCAGCGAGACGAGATCGTGACCTTCCGCAGTAATCTCCCGGCTCACCAGCAGGCGTACCTGTTCAGGAGAGACCATCAGGCTTTCCATGCCCTGAGCCGCGTGTATGAACAGTTCGGGCAGCGTATTACCGTAGGCGTGCAGGCCAACATCGGCGGTATGCTCGAACACCTCAAAGGGTTTTTGCGACATCATTTCGCATCTCACAATACAGCCTCAGGGAATCCCGCCAGGTTATGAGACGTTACTTGGATGGCTGTACCGTTCTATCCCTATGAGGTCTGTCTCTCTTGAGAAAGATAGCATGTAGTTTGTTATATGTCAATATTCTTTTCATCATTGACAAGACAAGATACATTACATACACTACTATTTAATACATGTTACTCTTAGACAATGGTGCCCTAAGAGTTATGGGGGAATAAAGTTACAACAGGAGGGCATGTAAAAATGAGGCAAACTGCACAATATCTATTCAAGCGTTATCTACTGTTGTCCTACAATGCTCGCCCGCTTTTCTGCTCTTCCACACATGCTCCAGGCCATTTTCACCAGCACTGATCCTCAAATATAGCATAATCTCCACTTTACCTTACCAGATTTAGCAGTCACTTAGCTCAAGATAGGATGATTCTATCCACCTATGTATCAGTTTATATTATGTGCAGAAGGAGCCGGATGCATGAATCAAGATAGTCATTTGAATTTGAGCGAAACACTGGAGGAGCGCTCACTTCCAAATAGCGAAGAGAATGAACAAGATCTTGTTCTACTCAGGTACATGGCACAAAGAATATATGTCACATTGTACCTGATCGATGAACCACTCGATACATCACAACCTTTGCTGTATTACTCGGAAGAGGGGAACAAACATACACACCGTATCGCCATTTACAGGCCAGAGATACTACTGTTGAATTACAAGCTCGACTTTGTAGGTTTCATTAGTAGAAAACAACAACCGGGGGATTTGCAGGTGATTGAAGAGATTCGTGTTGTAGACAAGAAACTCATCGTCGAGCTTATCAATACACCTGGCCTGATGAGTTACTCTTCGCTGGAATTGCGCGACGGCAGGTGGTGCAATCTGGTGTTATTCAGCGACAATGAGACGAAATTGCACATCCGCAATTCAGAAACGCATGCCTATGCTGCCTACCAATTATCACCACGTTACTACGACTGGGTACGCCTGCATCATGGCATTATGTCTGGTGGATTGGCTCGCAACGAAATGCTCTTGCAGAAAACAACGTATTACGTGTTTCAAGGACCTCATGAGAAGCCAACAATGCAAGAGCTCACTTACGAAGCATAAGGAAGTACACGGTATGAGAGAAGAAATACAGAACCTCACGATTATCGGGGGCGGCATTATGGGCCTTTGTACTGCCTATTATGCCTCGGAATTTGTGCATCATATTACCATTTTAGAAAAGGCAACTATAGGGGTGGAGAATAAAGCGGCGGCTTCATTCAGCTATACCAGGTCAATTAGAAACGATTATCTGGATCCCCTCTATGCGAGACTTGCTTATGAAGCCCGCAAATTGTGGCTGGAGCTACAGACCAGAGCGACCGAACCTTTCATCATCGATTGTGGCTGCTTGAATATAGCGAAAGAGAGCATCACAGGTGAACTTAGCGAGACATATGCCGCGCAGAGCTACAACATACTGAAAAGCTTGCACCTGAAAACAAAAGCATATTCACGGGAGACCCTCGAACAGCGGTTTCCGCAGTTTGATGCAGATCTTGGACGCTTAGATGTTGAGGCGGGACTGCTTTATGTTCCGGTCATTACCCAGACGCTATTAACGTTGCTAACAGCACGGAATGTAAGCATAGTGGAAAGGGTAGATGTGACGGGTGTTGAGCAAGGTGAAAAGAACCTGCATATCAGCACTAACGTTGGTGAAGTTGTGACCGAAAAGCTGGTTGTTACAGCAGGGTTGGGGACGAACGATGTATTGCAACGTATTGCTGATTGCACTCTGTGCTTTCCGCTCATACCAGATCGACCCAGCCAGTGTAAGTATTTTATACCTCCTTCAGAGAAGCGAGCGTTGTTTACAATTAATGCACTACCTGTTTTTGCATACATGGATGTTGGTATTTATGGCCATCCGATCTATGAGGGAAAAACTCCAGGGGTGAAGATTGGCTTTTACAATCCCCCGGACGTCGAGAGCTTGGATACACGTATCCATGATGTCCACAGTTTTGTGGAGGAGTGTATGCCAACTTTACGGGATGCCGATGCAGTAGATGTGACAGATATCGATCAGTGTTTTTATGACCTGGTTGAGGATGACAATTTTATACTCGGTAACGTGCCTGGTTTTTCAAATATCTGCGTAGGGGTAGGTTGGCGTGGTACCGGATATAAATTTGCGCCGTTGGTAGGGAGAACGCTTATGCAACTGGCAATACAGGGTGGAACAGTCTACGAGATTAGCCGTTTCTCGCCACAGAGATTTGTAATCCATACACAGTAGACTTTGTTGGCAAGTGTTATTGGAAATGCGCGAGGGCGAGAGAGCAAGGCGACCGGGGCAGGGCGACCACAAGGGTGCGCCCCTACTATGCCTACGAAGCGCCTTGCCAGGCTCGTCCATAGTAGGGGCGATGGCTTGTCCTCGCCCTGGGTGGGGTGGTCGCCCTCGTGATTCTGGATCAACAGAAGGAGAAAGATTTGAAAAGTAGAAGCACCAGAGGCATTCTGGAAAGATTGAAAAACGGAATAGTGCAAGGGGCAGAGGGCTACGTTTTTGAGCTTGAACGAAGAGGCTATATCAAAGCTGGACCTTATGTCCCAGAAGTAGTTCTTGATTTTCCAGAGGCGGTCAAAGAATTGCACCGGGAGTTTCTGCGAGCGGGGAGTGAAGTCATGGTGGCCCTGACCTACTATGCACACCGGGAGAAATTGAAGGATGTTGGCAGAGAGAATGACCTGGAACTGATGAATCGCCAGGCGGTCAGGTTGGCCAACGAGGTTGCGCGTGAAGGAGATGCACTGGTTGCGGGCAATATTTGCAACACATGGGCCTATGATCCACATAGCGCGAAGGAAAGCGCCAGGATCGTTCAGGCGATGTACGAAGAACAACTGGCCTGGGCGGTAGAAGAAGGAATCGATTTCGTCATATCCGAGACAAACGATTATCTGGGAGAGGCGCTGATTGCATTGAAGGTCATCAAGCAACTCAAATTACCTGCTATGCTGACCCTTGCATCGGTTCAACAAAGTCTGACGCGAGATGGATACGATTACATTGAAGCCTGTAAGATACTGGCAGATCACGGAGCAGATATTGTTGGACTAAACTGCGATCGTGGGCCTGAGACTATGTTACCCATCATCGAAAACATACGGAGTGCTGTAGGCTGCTACGTTGCTGCACAGCCCGTTCCCTACAAGACTAATACCCAGTATCCAACATTTGAGTTGTTACGGACAAGTAGTGGTGAGCAGGCGTTTCCGCTCTTGCTCGAGCCATTTTTATGCAACCGATTTGAGATGGCTGAATTTGCGCGGAAAGCACAAATAATGGGAGTTGACTATGTTGGCATTTGCTGTGGTGGAGCACCGCACTACGTACGCGCTATGGCGGAAGCCTTGGGAAGAACTGTTCCTGCAAGTAAATACTCGCCTGCGATGGAGTTACATCCTGTGCTGGGAGCACAAATAGAGGAGAAGCATAAAGAGTTTCTTGCTGATTGGAAAAGGTGAGATCTAGGCGGCTGCGACCAGGGCGACCGCGAGGGTCACCCAATAGGCATCAACCTAAGCCATGAAGACAGGCAGGAGGCCGGATGATCTGTAGGGGCGGCCTTTATGGCCACCCGATGGGGATGGGAGCCTGGCCCTGTCCCTTGATGTGAGGGTACACGGGCGACCATCAAGGCCCTCCCAAGCCCACATCATCCTCCCTCGCCCCTACGGATGTAAACGGGCTTTTTCTTAGGTTGATGCCCAGTAGGCGACCGCGAGGGCCGCCCCTACAATATGCTGATTCGCACTGGTGGCTTAACGAAAAGGTTGAAGTATGAATGGTGACAGAACAACGATTCATTTTGCGACGTTTCTATCTTCTCTTTTGTATAGGACATATGCGCACATAGCCAGGTATGTTGGAGAGAGGTTGGGATGCCATACGACGCTCAGGGTTGGACAATCCTTTGAGGAGTTTGCAGAGGGGCAGATAGATGTCGCCTTTATTTGTGGTTTGCCCTATGTGCGTATGGCAAGCGAGTGCAACTGTCCTGTCGAGTTACTAGTAGCGCCTGTATTAGTTGGGAAACGTTATCAACACAGACCTATCTATTTTTCTGATGTCATCGTTCGTCATGAGAGCCCATACACCTGCTTCGATGATTTACGCGGATGCCTTTGGGCGTACAACGAACGTGCATCGCATTCTGGATGTAACCTGGTGTGTTACAGTTTACTTGAGCGTGGCAAGCCATTTGATTACTTTGGGGAAACGGTAAAGTCGGGTTCTCATCTGCGGTCTCTTGAGATGGTATTGGAAGGAGAAGCAGATGCAACGGCAATTGATTCGCATTTGTCAGATGTTTTACGTTCAAGGGATGAGGAATTGGCGGCGAGACTACGAGTTGTTGATGTGCTAGGGCCATCCAGTATTCCGCCTGTGGTTGTAGCGAAAAGGTTGGACGACGAATTAAAATGCAAGCTGCGAGAGACGCTGGTTACGATGCATCTTGACGAGTGTGGTGCGAAGGGATTGCGAGAAAGTTTGATTGAGCGATTTGTGGTTGTTACGGATGAGGACTATGGGGATTTGCGTGGAATGTTGGAGAAGGTGGAGGGGGTGGAGTTTCCTTTTGAGTGAATATGTTGGTTGACGATAACCGGCCGAGACAGCGTTCCGCCATTAAAATTTCACCGCTTCCTTGCAGAACTAAAGTACGGCTACAAGACCAATCGCTCAATGAACGTTGCTTTGAGCAGTAACGAGCGTTTGCATTGGAAAAACGACATGCACGTCCTGGAGCTCGTTCCCCGTAGATCGTCTTCCGTCAACGGGCTGCCCGGAACCATCGAGCGTGTGGTGACGGGCACCTTCATGTGTTTGTCGTACCTCACCATACAACACACAAAGGTGCATCAGCTGAAGTTACACTACCTTGAGATACTGCACACTGAACAACTCTCGTGGATCCGTCCACACCCGTTCGACGGTAAAGCCCGCTGTGGCAGCCAGTTGTGCAAACTCATCTAGCGTATATTTGTATGAACTCTCCGTCCAGATGCTTTCGCCCAGTTTGAAGGAAATCTCACTTTCCCCAATGCGCACCGTCTGGTTTTTCAGACTCACCAGATGCATCTCGATCCGACTCTGCCCCGGATTATAGAAGGCATAGTGCTCAAATTGGTTCAGCTGGAAGTTGGCGTCCAGTTCCTGGTTCATGCGCACCAGCAAGTGCTTATTGAACTGGGCTGTCACCCCTTGAGAATCATTGTAGGCACGATGCAGGATGTTGAAGTCCTTCTTCAAATCCACTCCAATGAGTAGACCACCACCTCCTTGACAGACCTTGACAATCTGTTGCAGAAAGTGTTTGGCTGGATCACGATCAAAGTTGCCGATGGTCGATCCAGGAAAGTAGGCAACCCTTCGCAAAACGGGTTTTCCTGGCAAGGGCAGTTCGAAATCGCTCGTGTAGTCGGCACAAACCGGAAGCACTTCCAACTCGGGATACACCAGGGCCAGTGAGGCTGCTGAGCGGAGCAGCTGGTCTTTCGCAATTTCGATCGGCACGTAGCCCGCCGGTTCTTGCAGGGCATCCAGCAGCATGCGGACCTTTGTACTGCTGCCGCTGCCATACTCGATCAGCAAGCAATGCGGCCCGAGTAGCGAAACCATCTCATGCATGTGCGTCTGCAGGATGCTGAGCTCGGTGCGCGTGAGGTAGTACTCATCCAGCTCACAAATCTGCTCGAACAGCTGCGAACCGACCTCATCGTAAAAGTACTTACTCGGCAGTTCTTTTCGCGCATCTTGTAACCCTTGCAATACCTCGTCGCGAAATGTCTTCCGCCGCGGTTCAAAGTCGTAGAGCCCAAGTGGGCTCGGCCTCTGCTGGTGGATGTCACACCTCCTTAGCTAATCGAATGCCCATGAATTGCCATCGGGCGTTGGCCGGAAAGAAGTTGCGGTAGGTGGACCGGATATGCGGAAGGGAGGTAGCGCATGAGCCACCACGCAGGACATACTGGTTGCACATGAACTTCCCATTATATTCCCCAATTGCTCCCGGACCTGGCTTGAAGTTCGGATAGGGCGCGTAGGAGCTTTGGGTCCATTCCCACACGTCGCCATATATCTGCGCCAGTTTCCCGTTGGTGCTGGAAACGTTGAGTGAAGCAGGATGGAACAGCCCGTTCTCAACGAAATTCCCTTTCACAGGAACATCTTGGGCTGCCACCTCCCACTCTGCTTCTGTTGGCAGTCGCGCATCTGCCCAGCGAGCATACGCATCCGCTTCAAAGTAGCTCACGTGACAGACCGGTTCAGCCGGGTCGACCTCACGCAAGCCGCTCAGTGTCATCATCCACCACCGGCCATCTCGTTTTTCCCAGTATAAAGGAGCCTTCCATTCCTCCTGCTGCACGGTGGCCCAGCCCTCTGAGAGCCAGAGCAAAGGGTTGTCATAGCCGCCATCTTCGATGAAGGCAAGGTATTCACCATTCGTGACTAAGCGTGAAGCCAGTTGGAACGACTGCACAAACTGACGGTGCCGAGGCCCTTCATTGTCAAAGGCAAACCCATCGCCATCATATCCAATCCAGTGGATCCCTTCAGGAAAGGACACCCACTCTACTGGTGGGACGCTCGCAACACTCACAAGTTCTCTTGCTCGATAGGTCGGGTAGAGGGGATTGCAGGAGAGCACATGCTTGATGTCGGTGACGATCAACTCCTGATGTTGTTGTTCATGATGCAGGCCAAGTGTAATTATGGGCGCGAACTCTGCAAGCCGCCTCTCATCGAGCTTCTCCAGCAACTCAAGGACATGCTCATCGACGTAGCTGCGGTAGGCATATGTCTCCTCGACCGTAGGCCGGGAGATCAGCCCGCGCTTGGGTCGGCAGTGCCGTTGTCCGAGTGTATTGTAGTACGAGTTAAAGAGGTATGCATATTGTGGATGCAGCGACTGGTACTCAGGGACTGCTGGAAAAAGCAGGAAGGTCTCGAAAAACCAGCTGACGTGGGCGAGATGCCACTTGGTCGGGCTGACATCTGGCATGGACTGAATGACATAATCTTCGGTGACCAGCGGTTCGCACAAGTGCTCAGTAAAGCGGCGGACGGCTTTGTACTGCTCTATGAAATCCGCATTAGAGGCGGACTGGGTGTCGAGGCGACTTTCTTGGATGGACTTTACCATTCTAGTTTCTCCTTCTGCAGTTCTATTCAGGTGGATAACATTGTTGAGACAACTCCACGTACTACTCTGTCATCTTTAGCACGATTTCGTTACAGGTCGATGAGTCAACGTCCTACCGATATATTAACACATGCTGTGCTTTTCTGTTTTCTCTTCAGAAATACTATTAAAGGATACGTTCAACTAAACGGTAGAGATCAATGCAGGCTCTGTCAATTCGGAACACGCTTCGCTTATCTTAAGAGGAGAGAATTCGGTCCTGCAGTTTTTCACCAGTCTGCTCTTCTCCTGTACGACAGAACAGGTTCGTAACTGAACCTTGGGTCATTGTTTTGTTTTCAATAGTAGAGTAAACTTGCTTTTTAGGATCTATACATGCGAATTGCGATTCGTACACAATTGAGGTGAACAAAACAATGGCATCAACTGAAATTGTGCGCATTGAGCGTCTGATGACGCTGGCCACTGGCGATGAGAAGCATGATGAAAGCGCTCGTTCCACGCTAGATGTACTCTGGGTGCTCTATGACTGTATCCTGCGCTATGACACTGAGAATCCTCGGAGCCAGGAGCGCGACCGCTTTGTATTGAGTAAAGGACATGGCCCCGAGGCGCTCTACGCAATACTGGCGGATAAAGGCTTTTTCTCGATTTCAGCGCTCAAGACGTTTATGGGATGGGAGAGCATTCTCGGATCACATCCCGACCGCAACCAGGTACCAGGGGTAGAGGCGTCCACGGGTTCGCTTGGGCACGGTCTTTCAATGGCTGTAGGCATGGCGCTGGCACTGCGTATCAAGAAGAGCGACCGCAGGGTCTTCGCGCTTATCGGCGATGGTGAGTGCAACGAGGGAAGTATCTGGGAAGCGATCCTATTGGCGGGTAACCGGCAACTCTCCACTCTCACCTGTATAACCATCAACAACCACTCAAGCTCCCTGGATTTTGGTGACCTTGCTGCCAAGTTCGCGGCTTTTGGTTGGGTAGCCACTACGATCAATGGTCGTGACCACGACCAAATTTATGAGGCGCTCTCGCGAAGAGATAGCACAAGGCCCTCGGCGATCGTTGCAGAAATTAAATAACCTGCCATCCCATCTACCAGTACGGGAGAATATGAAAAACAATGAATATGCGACAACAAATGGTAAAGACGCTCGAGGAGCTGATGGCATACGATGAGCGACTGGTGGTTGTTCTGGCAGAAATAAGCAATAGCCTTTTCAACAAGAATACCTCAGAATTTGCGGAACGAATTTTGAACCTGGGAATTATGGAACAGACGATGGTGAGCGTAGCTGCCGGTATAGCAATGGAGGGTTTGATACCCGTCGTTCATTCAATCACACCGTTTCTGGTGGAGCGACCTTTCGAGCAGATTAAGGATGATTTTTGCTATCAACAACTTGCTGGAAATTTCATCAGTACCGGGGCTTCCTATGACTATAGCAGGGAGGGTATGACTCACCATGGATCGGGTGATGTGCAAATTCTGCGCAGTTTGCCGGGCATGCAGATCGTTGTTCCAGGGACGCCAGGTGAATTTGACGCACTATTCCGTGAGGCGTATGCGAATGGCTCACCGACATATTATCGCCTGGCTGTCAAAAGCAATCCTGTTGAGTATCCCGTGCATTTCGCTGAGTTGGCTGTTGTTAAGCAGGGAAAACAGGCAACGGTGATTGCCGTGGGGCCAATGCTGGCTTCAGTTCTGACCGCCGTTGAGGATATGGATGTGACGGTGCTGTACTGCACCACGGTTGCGCCATTTGATGGTGGGACGCTGCGCGCTGCAAGCCAGAGCAGCAATGTTATAATCGTGGAACCCTATTATGAGGGTGTGCTTGTGCCGGATATCTGCGCGGCAATGAAACAGACACCGATACGCGTGGAGACCATTGGTATACCACATAAAGTGTTAACACATTATGGTAAGCCAGAGCAGCACGATGATGCACTGGGGTTTACCCCAGGAGGTATTCGTTTCAGAATTGAACGGTTTTTGAACGACTGACCGGTTCCCAAAATACATCGACACCCCGCGGGGTGTCGATGTATTTTGGGAACCCCTCAATCTATTTATCCTTGAGGATGTGCGCGATCTGATGCAGGTCATTGCCTGCTTGTTTTAGCGCTGTTTGGATCGTATGCTCGGCAGTATCCAGTTTGCTCAAGGTAGTGAGGTAGTATGATTAGACAATCATCAGAAACTCCTTTTTCGGAAACCCCTCACTTCAGAGACGGGGAGGAGAAAAAGTGTTCAGGGACATCCTCACACTTCCCTCCCCTTGCGGGGGAGCGTTTTTGGTGGGAACGCTCAAAACCCTCACCGCTTGCGCGGGTAATGTGGGCCTCGTCGAGGTTAGCTAAGGTTTCTGTGTTGAGAGCACTGACTCGAACCCCGTCTGTCTGTTTAACTCTCAACCGTAGAGCATCGGGCTGGCACCCGCGCACCCCATGGTACCTATGTATTCTTAGCGAACGTAGCCCGATAGGGTTCCGAGGAACCCCCTGGCTGGGACTGGTCAAGTCCGGGCGTGGGAGAGACGAGCAGAAGTCACCCCTGCTCCCAAGCCCACGGCTGAAGCCGTGGGGTACTTGACAGCGTTACTTTGGAGTCACAATTGCATAAAAACCCTCCCACCATTGTAGGAATTGTGTACGTGAGAGTGAATGACGATTCCAAAGGGATGAGTCTGCCAGGTTGACAACACTGCTATTTCCGCCAGTTACCACGAGTAAATGCCCACCATCATATCTATCAGGAGGAAAGCTCACGATCACTGGACGCCCGTGATTGGCAATATCGATGATTTGATCGAGTGAAAGATTGTGACCCCAGGTGGTTTTGAAGCCAAATTGCGCAGCGGTTCGCTGGATTCCCACCTCTTCCAGTAAGCCAAGTTGCGGTGTTATTTCACCTAACTGGGCTTCTACCTTCAAAACATCTGTCACACGATAATGGCGCCCATAAGCGTTAAAGACCTCTGTCATAGCAGCAGTAGAGCATGCAGAGTATGCCCAGGTAGTAAATTCCTTATTTGAGGCATATTGCGCTGGATCGAGCTGACTCAGGCGCACGAGGCTTTGTGTTGCGTTGAACTGGGGGGTACTTTGACTCGACTGCGTTTTGGAGGGGGGATTGTCAGAAAACATGACAAGGCTCCAAACGGCATGGTGAGGAAACAAGAAATTGAAGGTGTAGAGACCAAGAACAAAAATTGCTACTAAGCCAATAATAACCACAGCCCATGTCATGGGCTTATTTGTTTGGATCCGTTCAAAATCATGGTCTATATTAGCAGCTATTGCAACGGAAGCTCCAGTATATCGCTCTATTTCTATTGGGGAACGGCGCACAATTAAGTGCTTCGATTGAACCATGGCACGCGTTCGATCCGGGACAGATTCAACCACAATGCGCCGTCCCATTTGACTTGCTGGTAAAGCCCGTTGACTTCGTATGCGAGGTTTGGTAGATAGAAATAACCCTGCTACTACGAATGCAAGCGAAATAGCGAGAAGTATGACCAAGAGAGAGGGCACGAGATATAAACTCCTGGCTAGTGAAAAACAACCCCGAAATCAGGGTTATATACCACGAGAGAGACGATAATTAGAATATTTGTTCTCTTTTGTTATTATAAGTGAGAAGGCTGAGGTATGTCAAGCACTCTTTTCAGTTCCACATTGATACCTTTGGTCCAGAAGTTTTTAACAACGAAACGTAACAGCTTACCTCGTCCACACCCCCTCTGGATCGTGCTGCCGAATCACCTTTAATTCCTCCGCACTCGGCGGTAGAGTCTCCTGACAATTTTCAGCTAGCCTCAGTTTCCAGCCAGTCCCCTCCTGTACTTCCTCAATGGTAGTACCTGGATGATAGGATTGAAGCATGGCCTCTCCATTTTCAGGGTCAAAGGTAAACAATCCAAGGGTTGTGATCAGGGCGGTAGGACCACCCCTTGGCAGACCAACTCGTTCGCGCCATGCAATGCCAGCAGGTCCCTCTTCACCAGGAAAGCCATAACCAGGGCTTGTCACAAAGTCAACACGCTCGCGTAATCTGTGGCGGTCATGTTGCATGATGATTGCAAGTCTCTGCGAAAATGAGGCGATATCGGCTGCACCGCCGCTACCAGGCAAACGTACAGAGGGATGTTTCCAGTCGCCAATAATGGACGTATTCAGATTGCCGTAACGGTCAACTTCTGCACCGCCGATAAAGCCTAAGTGTGCCTCGCCTGCTGCCAGTAAACCCATAACTTTCAATGTGCTAGTTGTCCACAGCGAACCAGCAATATTTGGGGCATCGCCCATGGTATAGAGTAACTCTTTAGAAGGAACATCGCGTACAATGCCGGCTTCAAAGAGTCCAACACAAGTGGGGGCGTGGGTTCGTTTTGCCAGGGCAAATGCGATCAAAGGGAGGCGCATACCCACAAAGACATGTTCACCATCGCGTATTTGTCGCGACGCACAGACAACCATCAGTTCTCTTGGAGTGTAATCCATGAATTACTTCCTCTCCTTAATAACCATAGTCGACAGGAGCAGCAAAGCGATGTTCTTTGACGCCCAGGCTAATCAGGCGTTTCTCGCCCAGTTTCGCCACATAAGCGTTCCGGTCTGGCATGTTTAACACCCATTCATCAAGCCATTGCTGAAAGCCCTCAGTTGTGCGTGTTCGCGTATGATACTCATGGTAATACCGGTGATCACGGTTATAGTAGCCTGATACGGCAGAAGGATGAGCTCCCCATGGCTCATGAACCACGGCCCGCACTTTGAAAGATGGTCCTAAGACGCGATTCGGATCGCTTAAAATAACCTCACGCGAAACTATCTCTTCGGCAACCAGGATGACATCACGTGCCGCGAGCATAGCTGCTTCGCTTACTCCGAGGCTACCCCAAAGATGAGCGTTGCCATCTACGTCGCTGCGTTGTACATGGATAATTGTTACGTCGGGCTGCACTGCGGGCACAAGTAGCAAAGGTGAGCCGTCCAGTGGGGATAGTTGCTGGCGAAATGTTGGGTTCTGGCGTGGAAGATCGCTACCCAGCAGCGAGCGGGTTGGAATGTAGGGTACGCCCAGGCTTGCAGCCAGCAAGGCCAGGCCAATAGAGAAATTGCTGTGTTCTTCTGTCACAATAGCGCGGGGAATTGATTGTTCCACAGCACGGCGATAGCAATGGGCTAATCCCTCACTGACATTGCCCACCCAGGCTGCTTTGACCTTTTCGACACAACCAGCTCCAATCAACTGATCGAAGAGGATATCCGAGATTGGTCCTATCAAGGTCAGGTTGCGCCGCTGCTGGTGCATTATTTCATGGCCTGCTGCAAAGGGAATGAGCGGCTCAAGCGCTAATCCGATGGCAATCGATGAACCATCAGGGACATAATGGGCAATTGCGTCCGTCATAGAAGTGAGTTTACTCATACGGGTTTGAACTCCACAATTTCATTAGCATAATCATCTGATACGTAGACGTTATCATTGCCATCGATAACCAACCCCTGAGGCTCAATGAAGCCCTTGCTCGCCAGTATTTCGTGTTTGCCAGTTGACTGACGGACACGAATAAGCGCATGTATTGAGGGTAGCAGATCGATGAGAAGCAGGTTGCCATGATGATCGAATGCTACATCGTCAGGTTTACCAAAGCCACTGATACGAGTACTCCTCCCATCTGGTGTAATGCGTACGACGGCTCCTCCACATTCATCGGCGACGTAGATTGTCCCTTTCGCATCGACTGCCGCGCCAACAGGTCGCGCAATACCAGAAGCGATTAAGGTTAGCTGTTTGCCATCCAGGCTCATACGATAGACGTTACCCGTAGGACTATCCGGCACAATCAGTGTATTCGTTGTAGCGTCTAATGCTATACCGTCTACACCATCTTTGCAAGGCGCTGTTCCTGGAGTACCAGGAAGGGTTCGCAAAACCGTGAGTGATTTTGCTCTGGGCGCAAGGGCAAGGATACGATTGGTACGCTGCTCCGCGATAATCATTGTACCATTAGAAAGTACAACTATGCCCTCGGGTCCCGCCAATCCGGTGACAAGGATAGTCACTGAACCGTTCGCATTAAGTCGACTGATCGTGCCATGGTAGAAATCGCTGAAAAGCAAGTGACCCTGTGGATCGAAAGCCAGATCATCCGGACGCCCGACGCCGGACAGCAATATTTGGGAGGTATAGTGTGTTGGCGTTGAATCAGGAGTACCAGTTGGAGTAGGGTTCAAAGTCGGTGATGCAATTGGGGTAATGGGGGTTGTCCTGATAGGAGTCGGAGATGGAGTTGTAATTGAAGAAGGTGAGTTAGCACAGGATGTGAGCAATACAAAGCAGAAAAGTGTAGATATGAAGATGGCGCTAATGCGTTTGACTAACATGTATAATCCTTCCTCAAATTCCAATAAAGGGGGTTCGCGGTTTTGTGGCTTTGAGTGGCAAAGCAAACATGCCTATATAGATGCAAAAATCCATCGAGCTATTGTTATAAACGTTTTTGGACAATAAAGGTTACGGGGATGGTGTGGGGATAATCGTTCTAACTGCGTAGAAACCAGACTAATTGACGGTCAGGGTCACTGTCACCGTGACCGCAGCACCAACCGAGGGCGTAATAACCACTGTAGCAGTATATGGTACCGATGACGCAGCCAAACCTATGGCATTTACATTGAAAGTGAGCAGCGTGCTTTGTCCAGTAGTGTCACTGCCAGTTGTGGGAGTGACCGTTAACCATGGCTGGGATGAAGTGCCTACTGTCCATGTCAATGTATTTCCCCCTGGATTCTGAATGTTGATCGTTTTCACCGAGGGGTTAGTTCCTGCCGTTGTTGTAAATGCCAGAGCGGTTGCACTGAGCATCATCAGGGGTGGCGGGATGTTAA
>Ga0207684_10001498_pt1 | contig 25082 bp, 23 predicted proteins | sample KBSK5501metaG_FD_184342 | JGI IMG/M metagenome (GOLD analysis project Ga0207684, IMG submission 184342) | Corn, switchgrass and miscanthus rhizosphere microbial communities from Kellogg Biological Station, Michigan, USA - KBS K5-50-1 metaG... | ecosystem: Host-associated > Plants > Roots >...
CTGCAGCGTTTATTTTTGCAGTTTACGTAGCGACGCGGGTGCTTTCCTTTCTCCAGCCGCTCTTGTTGCCCGTGGCAGTCGCCGGCGTGCTCGCTTATCTGCTTGAGCCGTTGGTCACCTGGCTGGCCCGTCGCGGATTACCCCGACTTCTGGCAGTCATCATTGTTTTTGCCGTGTTCGTTTCCGGCGCCGCATTGACGGTGGTCGGCGTCGTTCCATCCATCTACACCGAAAGCGTCAAGTTCTCTGCAGCGCTCCCCGGTTATCTGGAGAATGGCTGGAACTCATTAGACCGGTTTCTCGAGCAGAATCTGGAGGGTATACCGCAGCTCGGTCCGAAGGTTCCGCCGAACGGCGCCACTTCGCCCGACAATGCGAAGGACCGGTTTGAACGATACCGCAACAATCCTTACGTACAGCAATCGCTCCAATACCTGAAAGAGCAGCTTCCAGAGCTGGCGCAGCGAACGTGGGCAGTTGTACAATCAAGCCTTACAGGAGTTTTCGGCGTTTTTGGTTTTCTGATCGGTCTTTTGATCGTTCCAATTTATCTCTTTTTCTTTCTGAAAGAGAGTCCGCGTATTGCTCACTCCTGGAGCAATTATCTTCCGCTGCGCCGATCGGAATTTCGGGACGAAGTCGTGCTCGTGTTAACTGAGATTAACGGATATTTGATCAGCTTTTTTCGCGGCCAGCTGCTTGTCGCCCTGATTAATGGCGCGCTGACCGCTATCGGGTTGTCTATCCTTGGGCTGCAATTCGGTTTTCTGATCGGACTCGGATTCGCTGTTTTTGGGCTTGTTCCTTATGTCGGTTACATCATCTGCTATATTCCAGCGGTGCTGATCGCGTTCGCGCAGTTCAATGACTGGGCTCATCCGCTTTGGGTCACCGCCATCTTCTTCTTGGGTGTTGCACAGATAGATGGATTAGTCACGACACCGCGGATAATCGGCACATCCGTTGGACTCCATCCGATGACGGTTATCGTTTCCGTCTTCCTGTGGAGCCTCGTGTTGGGAGGTTTGCTCGGCGCCATTCTCGCGATCCCTCTTACCGCGACGCTGAAGGTGTTGCTCCGTCGCTACGTCTGGGAACGCCAACGCAACCTGTTCTTCCAAGACGAGATAGAAAAAGACGACGAAATAGAAATCGCCACCTGATCCCGCATTGCGGGCTCAAGTAGCGGTTGTCCGTCCGCGGTCGACCGTCTACAGTCTACCATTTCGCTCCCGCAGCGGATTTGATCGCGCGTGGACCGGTCCGCGAATGTGCAGTGCAAAAATCCTTGAACGGTGGACGGTCGACGGTGGCCGGTCGACTGTAAACGGCGGCGCCTCCGGCGCCGCCAAACGAACGGTTTAATGTTACGACTGTCTCACTTTTGATTACTTATGACGACTTCGACCGAGGCTATTACCGAGGAAGTAAAGAATAACGGGCAATGGGTACGCGCTGTGCAAAATGAAATATCCCGCGTCATTGTGGGGCAGAAGTATCTCATAGACCGCCTGCTCATCGGCTTGCTATCAAATGGACATGTCCTCCTCGAGGGCGTGCCCGGACTCGCAAAAACGCTTGCGGTGAAGACGTTGGCCGGATGCATCCATACTAATTTTCGCCGGCTCCAGTTTACGCCTGACCTCCTTCCGGCTGACATCCTTGGCACGATGATCTACAACCCGCGCGACGGCGATTTTCGGCCCAAGCTTGGCCCGATCTTTTCCAATCTTATTCTCGCCGACGAAATCAATCGCGCGCCAGCAAAGGTTCAAAGCGCATTGCTGGAAGCGATGCAAGAGCGGCAAGTGACAATCAGTGAACAAACTTATCCGCTCTCCGATCCGTTCCTGGTGCTTGCTACACAGAATCCGTTGGAGCAGGAAGGCACCTACCAACTTCCTGAAGCCCAGCTTGATCGGTTCATGCTGAAGTTGAACATCGGCTACCCATCAAAAATCGAAGAGCGCAAAATTCTTGATTTGATGGGAACCTCGGCGCCGGATCTTTCGGTGCAAGCTGTCGCCTCGCCAAATGATGTGATCCGTTCGCGCGAAATAGTAAATCGGATCTTCATCGATGACCGGGTCAAAGATTATATCGTCGACATTGTTTGGGCGACGCGATTGCCCTCAGAGTATCAACTTGGAATGGAAGGTCTGATCCGGTACGGCGGGTCGCCCAGAGCTACGATTTACTTGACGCTGGCCGCCAGGGCTCATGCATTCCTTCAAGGACGCGGATATGTCACTCCTCACGACATAAAAATGATTGCCCCGGACGTTTTGCGACACCGGGTTACAGTCAGCTACGAAGCCGAAGCGGAAGAAGTCACCAGCGAAAGCATCATTCAGAAAATCCTCGCAGGCTTGCCGGTCCCATAGGTCGACCCCAACGCCGTCATCGCCGACATCGCCGGGAACTAAAAATGCAATCAACTGAAAATGTATTGGTCCTATCTTCGTACTCGTACTCGAACTCGTACTCGATATCGAGAACGAGGACGAGTTCGAGGACGATTCCGCTAGAGCCGCTGATCCCAGCCACGTTCGAAGACCTTCTTTGATGAGCAGTTTTGCAACCATGCAATCAGTCCCCGAAATCCTGAAAAAAATCCGGAAGCTTGAGCTTCGCACGCGGCGATTTGTGGAAACCGCGTTCGCTGGACAGTATCACAGCGTCTTCAAGGGGCGCGGAATGAACTTTGACGAATTTCGTCAATACGACTTTGGGGACGAAGTCCGGTCGATTGACTGGAACGTTACAGCTCGGATGGGCGAGCCGTTCGTTCGAAAATATGTAGAAGAACGCGAACTCACCGTCATGTTACTGATCGATGTCAGCGCCTCCGGTTCTTATGGGAGTGTCAGCGCCAGCAAACGCGAAATCGCCGCGGAAGTCTCGTGTCTCCTGGCCTTTTGCGCGATCCGCAACAACGACAAGGTAGGGCTGCTTTTGTTCACGGATCGCGTCGAGCTATTCATTGCCCCGCGAAAAGGTCGTAGCCATATCCTGCGGTTGATTCGCGAGATTCTTTATTTCGAGCCGAAAGGGAAAGGGACAACAATTCATCAGGCGCTCGATTTCCTGAATCGGGTGACTACGCGCCGCGCGGTTGTTTTCTTGATTTCAGATTTTCAGTCGGCGGGCTATGAAAAAGCGCTGACGGTTTGTAGTCGTCGTCACGATCTGATCGCGCTTCCAATCGAAGACCCCGGGGAGCGCTTCTTGCCAAACGTTGGCATCATCCGGTTGCAAGATCCGGAGACCGATATCGAATATGAGATCGATTCGTCGGACAAGCAGCTGTGCACGGAATTTCAAAAACAGGCAGAGAAAGAGCGAACGGAACGCGAAGCTCTTTTTCGAAAGATAAAGATTGATTCAGTTTCGCTGCAAACCCACCAGGAGTATTTTCCGGTATTGCGATCGTTCTTTCTTCGCAGAGAGAAACGACTGAGAAATCGATGATTTTGTCATTTCTGGCGCAATCGGCAACCAATTCGGCGGATCAGATCGAAGATATCCGACCGCTGTTGATCGGGGACGATTCGCTCCAGGTTGTCATCTGGCTGGCCATCCTGTTACTCATGGCCGTTGCAGCGTATCTGTTGTGGCCAAACCCAAAGCCTCAGCCGAAACAGCCACCGTTGCCGAAGCAGACGGCAATGGAACGGCTTGCGGCGTTGCGAGAAAGGATCTCAACGACACCAGCCTATAACCTCGCAGTTGAGATCTCAGATATCCTACGCATATTCGTTGAACACCATTTCGGAATTAAAACCATTCGGCGAACCAGCGTCGAGTTCCTGACCGATCTATCGCGTGCTGCGCGGTTCGATCAGACGCAGAGAGAAAGCCTGCGCCACTTTGTTGAAACGTGGGACGCAATCAAGTTCGCCGGCGCGACAACGCAAACAAACGAAATTCAACGATTGTTTCAGGAGGCTTGGACGTTTGTGGAGGGGACGAAGTGAACTTTCGATTTGAGCAACCATTGTTCCTGTTGTTGGCCTTCGTACCGGTAATCCTGTTGCTGTTGCGAGAACGTCTGCAAAAGCTGCCCAATATTCGATTCGCCGCTGCGCGTCACTTTGCCAAGATCGCTGCCAGACAACACTCGTGGTCAAAGATTATACAGGATGTCTTGTCGGTCGCCGGTTGTATCTGCTTGGTCGTCGCGTTGGCGCGACCCCAATTTGGCAGCGCCACAAATCGGGTCAGGACAAGCGGGATCGACATTATGCTGGTGCTGGATGTTTCGCTATCGATGCTGTCAGAGGATTTTTCGATCGGGTCGCAGCGCGCCAGTCGTCTGGAGGTAGTGAAGCAGGTGACCGAAAAATTCATTCAAGGGCGACCCAGCGACCGAATAGGTTTGATCGCGTTCTCCGGAAGGCCTTATCTGATTAGTCCGCTCACGCTCGACCATCAGTGGTTGGTTGAAAACCTGGCTCATCTGAACATTCGGCGCGTTGGCGATCGGACAGCGCTCGGATCCTCGCTGGTGGAAGATGGAACCGCAATCGGCTCGGCGCTGGTCACCGCAGCAAATCGGCTTCGCGATAAAAGGGCTAAAAGCAGAGTGATTGTTCTTCTCACCGACGGAGACAACAACGCGGGCAGCGTTCCCCCGCTCACCGCCGCAGAAGCGGCGGCCGCAATCGGGATCAAGATCTATACAATCGGCACAGGAACGAATGGGCTGGTCCCCTTCCCTCACTCAGACGGCTTCGGGAATACCTACTACTCGCAGGAACTGATGCCGTTCAAAGAAGATGCCTGTCGAGATATCGCTCGAATCGGTGGAGGCGTTTTCTTTCGGGCGGTCGATACTAAGGGAATGCAGTCGATTTTCAGCGAAATTGACCGGCTGGAAAAAACGGAGATCGAGGTGCAGCAATACCAAAACTATGAAGATGGGTTTGGCTGGTTCCTCGGCGCCGGCCTCGCCTTTCTAGGCTCAATCTTCGTGCTGCGAGAAACTGTCTGGAGCAGAGTACCATGACATTTGGGGAACCATATTGGCTGCTTGGGTTATTGTTCTTACCGACGTTGATTGTGCTCTGCACTCGCAACGACGGACGGACGCGCGAACGCTTGCAGAAGCTCATCGCCGCACGCCTTTTGCCCGCCTTAAGTGATTCGGTTTCAGTCAAACGCCGTTTTTTGAAACGCCTTTTCTTTCTGGCAGCGCTAGGCTGTATAATTGTTGCGTTAGCGCGTCCTCAATGGGGTGTTCGACAAAAAGATTTCACCCGGCGCGGCCGGGACATCATTTTAGCCATTGATACGTCGAAGAGCATGACGACACCGGACGTCGCGCCTAATCGTCTGGCGCGGGCGAAGCTCGCCGCGCAGGACATATTGAACGCGATGAAAGGCGACCGCTTCGGTCTGGTCGCTTTTGCCGGCACAGCGCAGGTCCAGGCTCCCTTGACTGTCGACTATCAAACAATCGTCGATTCGATCAGCCAGCTGGATACCAAGACCGTCGATCGTGGTGGAACAGATATTTCGTCTGCTATCCAGTCTGCTGAGTTAGCTCTCGGAAAATCGCAAGATACCCACCGGGCACTGGTTCTGTTTACCGACGGAGAAGACCTGGAAGATGATGCAGTTGCAGCTGCCAAGCAGCTCAAGGGTGTCCGGATTTTCACCGTAGGGATTGGGACCGCAGAGGGCGCCAATATTCCTGTCGCTCCCGGAAGCAACCAGTTTCTCCGGGATCGCCGCGGCGAGGTGGTTAAATCCCGGCTGGATGAAAAGCGTCTGCAGGAAATTGCGAGACAGACAGGCGGCTTCTACGTGCATCTCGACGGGACTGCGATCTCCCGGCTCGTTCAGGACGGTCTGCGAAGACTGAGCGAATCGAACATCGATCAACGCTCCGCCCAAATTCCCATCGAGCGCTACCGCTGGCCCATCGCGCTCGGGCTAGGGCTGTTCCTGGCTTCGCTCTTCCTGGGTGACCGGAGAAACGCCTTCGCTAAAGTAAAAGCAAGTACGGCGGTGGCGATCCTCTGGTTCGGATTAGCGCTCAACGCGCGAGCAATAGATGGCGCCGAGCAATACCGGCAAGGAGACTACGAAGGCGCCTTACAAAGCTTCCGTGAGGAGCTCAAAAAGAGTCCGGATTCACCCGTGGCCAATTTCAATACAGGGAACGCTGCTTACCGGCTCCACAAATATGATGATGCGTTTGAATCCTACTCAAAAGCCATGTTGAGCAACGACATGAACATTCGCGAGCAAGCGTATTATAACGCCGGCAACGCACTGTTTATGCAGGGGGACGAGAGCCAGGAAATTGAACAGCAACTGACGAGCTATTACGACGCGCGTTATCAATATCAACAAGCTCTGAATTTGAATCCGCAGGATGCGCAGGCGAGAAAGAACCTCGCCTTGTTGGAAGAGCGGATCAAACAAGCAGAAAAAGAGAAACAGGAGCAGGAGAGCCAACAAAAACAACGCCAGCGAAGGCGTCCGCAACAAAAGCGGAACCAGAAACAACGTTCTCAAAACCAGAAGAAGGACCAGCAACGAGGCGATCCTCAGCCGGGCGAAGGTTCTGGCGACGACCAGCCGCAGGATTCGCAAGATCCTTCGGATTCTGAAAACAATCAGCCAGAACAGGCGCCGACTCCCGATAAGAAAAAACAGGGAGACCTTCGTGAAATGACGCCGTCAGAACAAGAGAGGCAACACGCTCAAGCGCAGCCGACTCCTGGACAAATGTCGGAAGACGAAGCTCTTGGATTACTCGACTCACTTAAGAGTGAAGGTGACAGAGTTGATCTGCTGCATCATCGAAATGATCGGAGGGTATTGCGTGATTGGTAGGAAGAATTCGGTAGATAGGATAGTGGTTAGCCTCGGGTTCAGGTCGCGCAGGAGCGCGAACCCTACCGATGCTGTCGCGTGGCTCAATGCGGATAGGGTTCGCGCTCCTGCGCGACCTGAACCCAACGCACACCAATTTCGAATTTGGCCAGGCCTCGTCGCATTTCTGGCAGTTTTCGTATCTTTGATCTTTGCGCATGTAGCGCCCGCGCTGCAGAACGCCTCCGAACCGACCGTTACCGCGGCCCTTTCGGACGCACAGACTCGGATTAACGATGCTGTTACGTTAACTATTACGGTAAAGAATGCGCGAGTCGCCCGCCCGCCCGCAGTGGCAGCCGATGGGCTGACAATTAATTTTGCCGGTACATCAACCCAGACCCAGATCTTTAACTCTGAGTCCTCCAGTTCGACCGTATTCACCTACATTGTCACTCCGACCAAGACTGGAACCCTGGAGATCCCACCAATCGAGGTAGCGGTAGGAGGGAAAACGTATCAAACCGAGCGGCTCACTCTCAAGGTCGACGGAGAACAGCAGGACAACAGTACGCATCCCACAGGCGAACGCTATTTTGGCGAGCTGGTCGTTCCGAAAGACTCGGCATACGTCGGAGAACAGGTCCCGATCGAGCTCCGTTTCTATTTCGATCAACGAGTTAGCTTCCAACCGTACCCGCAAGGCCAATATCCTCTGATCGAGGGCGACGGGTACGTTATCAAGAAATATACTGAGCCGGTCGAGAAACAGCTTCAACTCAACGGCAAGTTTTATCACGTACTCGTATACAAAACTGCTCTTACCGGTGTTAAACCCGGAAAACTCGATCTCGAATCAGCCAGCCAGCAGTTCCTCATTTCCGCGCCATTCGGATCCAGATCGATTCCCGGCTTTAGCGATCCGATGGATGACTTTTATCAGCAGCGAGTCGTGAACATCAAAACAAACAACACGTCGATTCAGATCAAGCCGTTGCCGGAAGCCGGGCGTCCTCAATCCTTTTCCGGCGCGGTGGGCGACTTTACTGTATCGAGCGTCGCGACACCGGACAAGACCAAGACTGGATCGCCAATCGATCTAAAAGTGGAAGTTCGGGGACTTGGAAATTTTGATCGCATGGACTCACCGACGCTGACAGGTACTGAGGGCTGGCGCACCTACGGACCTTCTTCTGAGACCCAGACCTTGGACGATGTCGGTCTGAGCGCCGTGAAAACATTCCACTACTCCCTGGTCCCGGAGAAACCTGGGATTCAAACGCCGAATGTTCAATTTTCTTATTTCGATCCGAGACAAGAGAAATATGTGACGCTGAACTCGCCGATTCCGAAGATTTCGGTCGAAGGCGAAACGTTACCGCAAACGGCTGGGCCGCCGGACACCGTTGCTTCTGAGAGCCCGAAATCAGCAACCGTCCCGCGCTCTGCGCCCTTCGATGTACTCGACATCCATCCGAATATAGGGAACTCGGCGCAGTTCCTGCCGCTGGTAGCGCAAACCGGCTTTTGGGTCGCGCAAATCGTTCCCTTGGGGGTTCTGGCGTTGCTCGGGTTCGGCACATGGTTTAGTCAAACTCGCGTCAACAGTTTGCCAGCCCGAGTTCTTCGGCAGGAAAAGCGCACGTTGTGGCGAAAGGTCCATGCGTCCAAGGATCGTTCGGAGGTCCTGAACGCGGCAGTACGATTGCTTGAATTGAAGACCTCGGGAAGCGGCCGGCGATCAGATGGTTCTATCGAGGACGTTCTCGCTCGAGCAGACCTTCCCAGCGATCTTCGCAGCGGCCTCAAGGAGCTGGTCCATACACGAATGGAAACCGTTTATGGCCACATCGGACAAACTTCTCTAAGCGAGGACGAACGGAGTCGTATCCGGTCGCTCGTTCAACAATGGGAGGCGGTATGACGTTTCGCGTTGCGCGTGCCGCGTTGCGCGTTCCGCGTTTGCAGCATAGCGCCCAGGGGTCAAAGCGACCCCCATCGTTCCCATCCGTCGTATTGGTCCTATTGGTCCTATCCTGCCTCACCACACCGCGGACGGCTTCGGCCGACGATCTTTGGACAACTGCGATGCGCGCCTATCAGCAGGGACGTTACGAAGAGGCAAAGGTAAACTATATCCAGCTGGTTCAACGTCACGACTACAGCCCTGACCTTTTTTACAACCTTGGAAATACCTGGTTTAAACTTGGCGACAATGGTCGCGCTGTTCTGAATTATTACCGGGCGCTCGCCCTGAAGCCGACTTTTGAGGAGGCTGACGTCAACCTGCGCGGTGTACTCAAAGCGGTCGATAACCCAATCGCTCCTACCTTGCGGCTGCAAGTGGCAACGTATGCCGATTATTTGTGGATCATTGTGGCCGGCAGTTTTTGGATTGCTGCGTTCAGTGCGCTGATTTCTTGGATTACCAAGAGCAAACGGGTTTGGCGAATCAGCGCTTTATTGAGCGGAATCCTCTGTCTTATGTTTCTTTCGCTGGCCATCTGGGCCGGATTCGGTTTGAAAGATCGCTCGGCTGCGATCGTCGTCGACGCAATTGCCGATTTGAAGTACGGACCGGCGAACACCGCGAGAGCGATGGAGAGCTTGCACATCGGCGACCAGGTCTCCCTGATTTCAGAACGCGGCGATTGGAGTTTCTGTCGAACAAACAGCGGGACCGTCGGATGGATTTTGACACGGAAAACCGAACACATTGTACCGGATTGAAAGAGTGTGGGTGTGAGTGTGAGTGCGCGGGAAATCTAACGTGAGCAAGTAGCGGGACTCACACTCACACTCGCACTCACACTTCTGCTCATGCGCGTTTTATTCATCGCAGCTCTTCTGCTCCTTATACAAATTTCGACTCCTGCCGACGAAGATCCGGAGTGGGCCAAGTCGTTGACGACAAACAAAGGGCCGGGGTGTTTCAATGTTTTGCCGGCTGCGCATTTGACCTATCGCTTTGGTTGGAGTGGGATCCGTGCTGCGCGCGCCGATATTCATTTCTATTCCCCGAGCCGAAACCTCATCCGGCTTGAAGCAACGGGTGGGACCATCGGTTTCCCACGAAGTTTGTTTAAGTTGGATGTTTACCACCAGTCTACCGCTAACAAGGCAACCCTCAGGCCGATACGTTTCTTCCAAGAAGAACAGTATCGAAATGAGACTATTAAAACGACGGTGAATTTCGCCGAGACGGAGCTGACCGGGATACGAGAAAAAACTCCCAGCGATCATCCGGTGAAACCGACTGTCTTCAAGTTCTCTCCGGTCTTCGATCTCGAGACCGCGCTACTCTGGGTCAGGAGCCAACCGCTGCAGATAGGCGACACCGAATCGCTTGTGGTCTGGGCTTCGAACGCACCATACCTGGCAGCGGTGAAGGTGGTCGGAAAGGATACACTCGACATTCAGGGCGAGCGCAAGAGAGCGATCAAACTCGATCTGAGGCTTAAGCGGATCGACAAAACCATGCAGCTCAGGGAACACAAGCTTTTCAAAAGCGGTCGCGGCTGGTTGTCAGACGATAACCAGCGGGTCCCTCTGCGCATCGAGGCTGACATTTTCATCGGATACGTTTTCGCCGAGCTCGAAACGATGGCTCTCGAGTAGTGGGCGTCTCGCGTTCCGGGCTACCTGCCGACCATGTGGAGTGGCACAAAACATCATTCGGAACCCGGAACCCGAAACCCGGAACTCGAAACCTCCTTTAATCATACCAGTTTTCAGCGATTGCCAAGATCTGACTTGTGACGCCGGGGGCTATTCCGCTTTTATTAAGCGGAACCATTCCCCCTATGACAAAACTCGTCAGGTTGTTAGTTTCTTGTACAGTCGCTGCGGCGCTGTTTCTACCGATCAGCGGATCCGCCGAAGAAGGTAAACAGGTCTACTATTGGGTCTCCCATGGCTCCCCTAGCGACCCCGTATGGACCTATTTTCTCCAAGGCGCAGAACAATGGGCCAAAGACACTGGTAATACGGTTCATACGTCGTTCCATTCCGGCGATGTGCCTTCTCATCAAGAGGCAATCCGGGCGGCAATCTCGGCGCATGCCCGTGGGATCGTTACCAGCACTCCAGATCCGGGAAGTTTAACCAAAGTAATTTCCGAAGCACACGCTGCTGGTATTCCCGTGATCATCATGAACACAGAAGACAAAACGAGTGGGCGCGACGCCTACGTCGGTGGCGACAACATCGCGATCGGCCACCGTTGGGCCCAGTACCTGGTCGATCACGACTTTGTTAAGAAAGGCGACTTCGTCTGGATGCCAGTCGAGGTGCCAGGCGCGACCTACCAGAAGTTGGAGACAGAAGGTATCGATAGCGTTTTCAAACCGCTAGGTATCACTTACGAGGTCACCGAGGCCAAGCTCGATCAAGCGGAGATCATTACTCGAATGTCAGATTATCTGACCGCAAATCGCAGCAAGATCAAAGCGATCATTGGTCTGGGAGACCTCGTGACTGGAAGCATCAAACGAGTGTTTGATCAGGTTCGTGTGAAGGCAGGTGACATCCCGGTCGTTGGATGGGGTAACTCACCAGACACGGCACAAGAAGTGATCGACGGTTACGTCAACGCCGCGATGTGGCAGGATCCTCAAGCAACGAGTTACATGGCATTGTCGATGGCTTCAATGGCAGCCAGCAACATACCGATCGGCTTTGATATTAGCGTAGGAACCCTTTACGAAAAGGCAAAAGCGCCCACATATCTCAAGGTGTTGCAGGGTGCGTCGCACAAATAGACGCTAGAAGCGGCTTCTGAGGGATTCGATGCGGCTCTTGCAGAAGATTTTTTCCAGCGCCGAGTTCGGTCCGCTGATTCTTCTGATCGGAGAGATCGTGGTCTTTACCACGCTCTCTCCTGCCTTTCTTTCGGCAGGCAACATCAGCAACCTCTTAGCTTTCACCCCGGAGCTCGGAATGATCACCTTGGGAATGACGCTCCTGATGATCGCAGGAGAGTTCGATCTCTCGGTTGGATCAGTTTTCGGATTTGCGCCGGTTTTGATGTGGACCTGCTACAACACCCATTTCACGTCACTGTTCGTCGGGTTCCTCATCGCAATGGGAGTCGCCGCCCTGATCGGATTTGCCAACGGATGGCTCGTTACCCGATTGAAGATCCCCTCGTTTCTGGTAACACTCGGGATGTTACTGGTTGTGCGTGGCACAGCCCTCTATTTAACCAGTGGCTTTCCGCAGCGTACTTGGAGCGCGACATCGTTCCTGACCAACGCTATCGCTGGAGAATTTCCAGTCGGCGAGCTTCGCATTTACACATCCTTGCTCTGGTTCGTGGGTCTGGCGATTCTGTCGGGCTATGTACTTACCGAAACCAAGACAGGTAACTGGATTCAGGCCTCCGGCGGGAATCCGGAGGCGGCGCGAGCGCGTGGAGTACGAGTAAACCGCACAAAAATCATGCTCTTCGTTCTGACCGCAATCATTTCGGCATACGCGGGAATTACAAGCTCGATTCGGGTCTTCGCTGCGAACCCGAACAGCGGCACCTCGTACGAGCTGGAGGTTATTGCCATGGTTGTGATTGGTGGCACTGCCCTTTCTGGCGGGCGCGGATCAATCATTGGAACCGTGATCGGGGTCCTGATCTTGCGCGTGATGCGAAATGGGATCGTGCTGATAGGAGTTCCCGGACTCGCTTACAATATTTTTATCGGAGCCATCATTCTAGGCATGATGGCGCTGCACTCCTGGCTGGAGCGGAGACATTATGCCCGATGAGGCAGAGTGCGAGTGGGTGAATTTATGAGTGAAGAGCTTGTACGGATGGAGCACATCAAGAAGTTCTTTGGGCGTGTACAAGCGCTCAATGATGTGACTCTGTCGATTCGAAAGAATGAAATTGTTGGTCTGCTCGGAGATAACGGAGCCGGCAAGTCTACGCTCATTAAAATTTTATCCGGCGCGCTCCGAGCAACCAGCGGCGACATCTATATTCATGGAGAAAAAGTCGATTTCCGAAATCCGACTGACGCGATTGCTCACGGGATAGAGACAATTTATCAAGATTCCGCGCTCGTGCCGCAACTCTCGATCGCACGTAATCTCTGTCTTGGGCGCGAACCGATAAAAGGACCGCGGCTGTTGGACCGGCTTGACCATAGCGAGCTATCCCGGGTTGCCAGCAAGCTTCTTAAGCAAGTCGGGATTACGAAAGAAATCCCGGCCACGACGCCAATCAGCGCGTTATCAGGTGGGGAACGTCAAGCGGTTGCAATCGCCCGCGCAATGTACTTTGAAAGCGAGTTGATTGTTCTCGATGAGCCCACTAACAATCTGGGTGTCGACGAGACCCGAGGTGTGCTCCAGTTCGTCCGAAACGCGCGCGATTCCGGACACTCGTGCATCTTCATTGCGCACAACATTTATCATGTGTTCCAGGTAGTCGATCGCATCGTGGTGTTACGGCGTGGAAAGAAGGTCGCTGACGACGTCGATCCGAAGAGCACCACTATAGATGCAGTCGAGCGATTGATAACCGGGATGGCGCTTTAGCGGTAGGAACGCCGACATCGCCGGCAACTGAAGACCGCAGCGATGCTTCGACCTTTAACCTGAACGCCTGCGAGATATTGATTGGAGGCGATGGCGACGACCGAGTGCCCCGCTTCACCACACCGCTAGACTCAGTTGTCGGCGATGTCGGCGATGTCGGCGTTCCTTTTGTCAGGAGCGTATGACAGGCCTGGGGACTAGCAGCTGAAGCCGGCTCACCGATTGGTCACCAGCGATTCGCGCCTCTGTTAGAGCACAGACTGCGCGAGTGAGTTCGGCCCAGGGTATGGCGATCGTGGTCAGATGACGCGCTTCCGCGACGGGCGCATTGTCGAATCCGATAATAACAGGCCTGTTTTCTCGGCGGTCTGAATAGATGTCTAAGACTGCTTCGGCGAGACGATCGTTAACACAAAAGATTGCCGGGGCGGAGGCTGTCCGAATTTCTTCTCGATGCCTGAATGCATTGGCGTAGTACCATCCATCGGCGCTGATGATCTTGGCCAAGGGCCAGATCGAGAGAAATCCTGAAACGCGCGAAATGTTTCGCGGGTCATTTTGCGGTCCCGCGACCACAACAATTTCATCTTGGGAAATTCCGCTTCTGTTTCTCACCCGCTGTCGAACCAATTCGCCTGCGATAGCTCCGCCGCACAAATCATCCACTCCAATCGAATCAATGTAGGTCGCGGCGAGGCCCGGCGGCGGACGTTGATTCAGTATCAGCGCGTAGTGTCTCCACTTATGCAGCAGTCTGGCGGCATGTGGCGCCTCCCAGAGAATAGGAAAGCGTTTTGGGAGAATTCCGGTATCCGGCCCATCCCAAGTCGTGGCATGAGCGATCCCCATTTCCTCAAGCGCGTGCTGAAGCCGAAACAATAAACTAGCGCCAAAACTGCCTGGGCGTCGTGCGCGACGATTGAAAACGAACTGAGCCCCAGCCAATCGCTCTAGCGGTCGTTCCAAATAGGTTCCCGACGCCGGCTTTCGATCCAACCAGCCCTCAGTCTGGAGCTCTTTGAGCAACCGATGAGCCGTCTGATATGAAATTCTAAAATGGGCCGCGACCGATCGATTTGACCAGAATCGGTGCCCACCCTGTCCACCTCCGGACTGGATTCGGAGAAGCAATTCCTCTTTGACCGAGGTTACATTAGCGGTTCTGCGTTTCGGCATGAGATAGCTCGGGTTCTGGCAGGGGCGTTGCTTGCAGCGCCCTCCAATGCCAAAAGACCAGACATTGGGACACGGGCGACTTCGCTAAATCATATCAGTTTTAGGCCATCGATCGATGAAATAGTTTTCACCCGGCACAACCGGGTTTAGCGAAGCGTAACGGCAACCTTGGTTGCCGCTGCTCAAGAAGCAAGACCACAGAACTGAAAACGGAGGAATGTATGCGTAGCGTTTGTGAATTCGCCGGGCTAGGCGATGTCGGTCGAACAGGCCTCAGCGTAAAAGAGGTTGGCGAAAGGCTTCGTCGATTCGCTTACATCGAGCGAAGGTTGATGTTCATTCAGGCCGGATTCGTCGTGACCGTTGAGGAGCGGAATTTCAAAGTATGGCTCGCCCGTCTTCAGTACCAGGCCGGCCGAAGAGCTGACCTTTTCCGAAAACGCTTACCGGAGCTGCGCCTGCCGAAAACAAAGATCGATTCGGTTCCCAGCGGCGGACTGTCAACCTGGCTAGACTATCTGAGCTATGCGCCGGATTCGGCTTCTAAATGGTTAGCCCTGCGGTCCGTTTATCGGCAACTTCTGAGTGCATACGAGTCTTACTTGAGCGTAACAAATCCCCTGGCGGACGCTCCAACAGTGGAAGCACTTGAGCCGATGGTGCAACAGCTCACTCGGATCTGTGAAATGTTTGACACCGAAAATGGACTCTCCCATTGGCCGTCCGACTCATTACAAAATGGGAAACGCTTTGCCGCAGCTCTTGATCATCGTCTCGGAGCTACCGGCGATGTTAATAACGCGGCCAATGCAACCATCGCCCTCTCCGATGCGCCAGCAAAGATCCCTCACAAAACCTTTCGAGACTCCAGTTTTCCGCGAGTCTGGGACTATGTCACTCCTCCCCAGACCGATGTGGCGCAATATCTAGCCTACATGATGGGCCTGCGATTGTCGGAGATCAACGTCGCAGAGGGTCTTGCTGTCGTCTTGAATGAAACAGCCGAAAAGCCGTGGGAATTCTATTACGATCTGTCCCGTCACCTCTGGGATGAAGCCCGGCACTCGCTGATGGGAGAGGCAGCGATCGTCGAGACGCTCGGAGATCGCGGTCAAATTCCTATCCGAGACTACGAGGGCGTTTACTGCATGGAAGCTTCGCCTCTGGAACAATACGCAACGCTGGGCCTCGAGATCGAGGGCGCAAACATGAAGTACCCCATTGGAAAACGAGGCGAGTGGGAGTTCTGCCGGGACGCTGCCAAACACCGCTTAATGACGCTTTTTCAAGACTACGACTGGGCAGATGAGGTAGTACACGTGAATATCGCAAAGGCGCAACTATCCCACTGGTTCGAGGGCGGTGCCGCGGGTTTGAGCGAATTTGCCGCGCAAGGAAAATTGAATCGGTCTAAGGTGAAGCATCGGCACCCTGCGGTACCGATGCCGGCCTTGGAGCAACTGGAGCCCTCTAGAAAGGATTAACCGCAGATTTTCACAGATTCAGTGGTTCGCGAGCAGCAATACGCTCGACTAGATTACCTCAAGGACTCTGCGTGATCTGCGGTTCCATTTTCGGGCTCTAGAACAACTCTTGTTGTCCACCTTTCGCCTGGTTCGCCTCGGCCTGGACCTCGGTTATCAGGGATCGAAACTCGCACTGTTCCAGAAGCTGCAGTAACTCGGGGTAGCGCGGTGCGATCTTTAATTGGCCGAGCAACACAGGCAGGTCGTGATCGAACTCGAGCGTTACCATTTGGCGGTTCTGAAGAATCTGCTCTCGATTCGCCGCGATCCTTTCTCGGAGCTTCGCGTTCGGAATCCGATCCAGCTCCTGAAGCAGCTTCTGCACAGTGCCGAATTCACGGATGAGGCTAACGGCTGTCTTCGAGCCGATCCCATCGATACCAGGAATATTGTCGACGCTATCTCCTCGCAGCGCCAATACTTCCCCAATACCAGAAGGCGGAACACCCCATTTTGCCAGTACCTCGGCACTGCCGATCAGCGCGTGCGAGTCTTTTGGATTCTTCAGGTCGGCTTTGTTGCTTGAGTACACTTTGACCAGGTCGTCCACCAGCTGGAAGAGGTCTTTGTCATTGGTAGCAAGAATCGTCTCAATTCCTTCGCGATTGGCTTGCAGCACATAACAGCCCATTAAATCATCCGCTTCAGTTCCTGACTTGGCAATCGACGCGAAACCCATCGGGCCGCAAAGTCGTTGAATATAGTCAAGCTGCGGGATCATCTTTTCCGGCATCGCAGCTCGCTGTTGCTTGTACTCTGGTTGAAGGGCCATTCGCTTTTCTGGAAGCCCCTCGTCCCAAACGACAGCTCCTAAATCCGGTTTCAGATCCTTCAACATCTTGCGGACTGTTTTCACGAATCCATAGATGGCGTTGGTTGGTTCCCCTCGCGAATTCATCAACGATTGAATCGCGTGGAAGGAACGATAGACATAATAGTGACCGTCGATCAGGAGGAGCCTCACAGACTTAAGGGACCATAGGGCGGTTCATGTCGTCAAGGGGCGGAAGGGCGTATCGGGGTGTCAGCGAGTAAACGATACGTTCGTTCGGCTGCCTATTGGCGAAACTCGCTTTTGCCACACGCCCATACGCCGATACGCCGTTACGCCGTTACGCCGTCACGCCGTTACGCCGATACCCAAATTCGGATCGGCATCCTCGCCTAGATCCGAACGATATCCGCACTTGAACCGTTCCCGCGCGACATATGCAATCATTGCCGCGTTATCGGTGCTTAGTGCTGGATCAGCCAGCTTTAACGCGAGACCGGATTTCTCGGCAGCTTCTGTCATTTTTTCCCTGAGGCGGCTGTTGCAACTCACACCGCCGCTCACCGTAATTAGATCAACTCGCGACCGCTCGGCGGCAGCAACCGTTTTTCTCACCAGAACGTCGACCACGGCCTCCTGAAAGGAGGCACAAAGATCAGCCTGAAAGTCACCTGTAAGTTTCGGTAATAGATAGCGCACAGCGGTTTTCAACCCGCTAAAACTAAAATCGAGATTAGCGCTTCCCGGCATACTTCGTGGGAGTTTGTAGCGTGCGGGGTCACCTTGTTTTGCCAATTGATCGATCACCGGGCCGCCGGGATAAGGCATGCCAAGCAGCTTTGCGACTTTGTCAAAAGCTTCCCCAGCGGCATCGTCGAGCGTGCGTCCGAGCAACCGATACGAGGCAACTCCACGACAATGAATCAGCAGAGTATGACCTCCACTAACAATCAGCCCAATCGACGGACGAGGACCGCCGGCGTCACCAAAGAACGGCGAGAGAAGATGACCCTCCAGATGATTTATTCCGATGAATGGTTTGTCCAATCCAACCGCCAACCCTTTCGCCGTGCTGTACCCGACCAGTAGTGAAGTCAGTAGCCCTGGGCCACGCGTCGCTGCGACGCAATTCACACGCTCCAAAGGGCATCGTTCGATAACCCGCGCCAGCAGCGGCTGGATTTTGATCAGATGATTTCTCGACGCAACCTCCGGCACGACACCCCCGTACTGCTCGTGAAGAGCTGTTTGGCTTGCGATCTCCGAAGCGAGCAGACCGTTATCACCAAGCACCGCGATCGCTGTTTCGTCGCAGGAAGTCTCGATTGCCAATACAACCGCGCTCACTGGTCAGACTGCCCCGGCGAGGGTTTCTGGCCGTTCTGGATGTAGATCAACGCGCCTTTCAGAGCATCGATTGCTCGATCCATTTGAGGGTCTTTCTGATCACCTGCAAGTTTCTCTTCATCTGCAGACAGCTGCGCATCTCGACGCTTTAATAGAAGAGCCCTCTCTTGTTCCAGATCAAGGGACGCTTTGATGTTAGGAGTCACCCCTTTTTCGTTAATGATCTGTTTACCCGGAGTAAAGTATTTGGCGGTGGTCAACCGCAAGGCAGACCCGTCCGGTAGTTGAATCACGGTCTGAACGGATCCCTTTCCAAACGTGGTTTCACCAACCAGAAGTGCTCGGTTCAAGTCTTCCAGAGCGCCGGCAACAATCTCCGCTCCGCTGGCGCTTCCGCTGTTCACCAGTACGACCATCGGATAGTTCGGGCGCGGTCTAGCATTAGCATCAGTAAAATACTCGTGTCGTTGCGCAGGATCACGCCCTTCGGTGTACACAACCATCGTCCGCGGAGGCAGAAAAAGCCCGCAGACGTCCACGGCGCTCGAGAGCAACCCACCCGGATTAAAACGCAGATCAAGAACGAGAGCCTGCATGCCTTGAGCCTGCAATTGGTCGAGCCTCTGGCTAAGCTCCTGTGCCGTAGGCTCGCTGAACTGGGTAACACGAACGTAGCCAATCTTCAGCCCACCGGTCTGGGATGCGTCCAGGATTCGCGCTTCCTTTATACTCGGAACTCGAAAAACGTCCCTTTGAAGCACGTAGTCTTTCGTCTCTTTGTTCGATGGTCGAAAAATTGTCAGAGTCACTTTCTGACCCGCGTCGCCATGCAACAAGTTGATGGCGTCCTGCAGACTCATTTTTTCAGTGGTGGCCGAATTGATTCGCAGGATCCGATCGCCGGGAAGAATACCTGCGCGAAACCCAGGAGTATCCTCGATTGGAGAGACCACCGTAATGACTCCGTCTCTTGTGGAAACAACGATACCCAAGCCTGCAAATTCGCTCTTTGTGTCCACCTGCAGGTCGCGGAAAGCTGTTGGCTCCATGAACTGGCTATGCGGATCGAGCCCGTTAAGTATTCCTCTGAGCGCAGAATAGATCAGGTCTTTGTAGGCAATCTTGTTCCCATCCACATAGTCTTGCCGGATCAACTGTAACGCCCGGGCAAAGATTGTAATGTTCGTGTAACCGCCATCATCCGGGTCGGCGGCCGCAGTCGATGTAACGATCTTGAATACTACCGCAAGATTGAACAGCACCAGCAGCCCTAACAAACAAAAGAGAACCTTCCGCCTCATCGATTAAAGGAGCGTAGCGTGGATTTTGCGTGTACGCAAAAAGTGCCAACAACGCCGACAATGCCAACAACTTCTCAGACTTTTACGCCTGCTTCATTGTTGGCATTGTCGGCGCTGTCGGCGTTGTTGGCATTTCAATTCTTTCGATGTCTAACCGTTCTTCCGCCTTGTTTGTCGACCAAAATCAGCTCACTGTCAGTCACACGCTCGATCTGGTCCTCGCTGTCATAGGCTTCAGGGTTGTCCAGGTTATTCGTCATCATTTCGCCGCGACTGACTAACCGGCCATTTCGAACAGACCAGTTGCCGGAAAAACTCATCGTCGTCGTCGTACCATTTACGGCATGAACGACGCCGTTGCCCGATTGAACGCCGTCGCGATGAAAGTCTGTCTCACCATACAAGCGATAGCCGTCGCGCATTTCGTCGGCAATCCACGTACCGACAAGTTTCTTGGTAAGCTCCTGGTCCGACAATTGCGAGTTCCGATGACACGAAGCGAAAAGCGCCGCAATTGCCGCCAACAAGAACGCGCGGTTCGCAAAAGAAGCCGATCGTGTCACAAAAATCGAGGACGGAGAGACCTAAGCCGCGTCCTTGTCCTGTTTTCGCCGAATCAGAGGAGTACGTTTGCCTTCGACGACCGCTCGATTGACGACAACGTCGGCTACATCTTCGCGGCTCGGGACGTCGTACATCACGTCGAGCATGATTTTTTCAAACATCGATCGCAGTGCACGCGCTCCGGTTCCCTTGCTGACTGCCTGATGGGCTAGGCCCCTTAACGCGTCGCGAGTAACAACCAGATTCACGCCTTCCATCGCAAGCAGTTTCGTATACTGCTTGACCATAGCATTGCGCGTCTCGGTCAGGATCAGCATAAGCTCATCTTCGCTCAACGCGTCGAGTGCCGCGACAATCGGTAGCCGCCCGATGAATTCGGGTATCATGCCAAACGTCAGCAGATCCTCAGGCTCGGCGTTTTTGAGCGCCTCTTGCGCTTCAGAAGAACCTTCACCGGCTCCCGGCCGATGGAATCCAAGCACCTTGTTCCCAAGGCGCCGGCCAATGATTTTGTCCAGGCCGACGAACGCGCCACCGCAGATGAATAGGATTTTTTCGGTGTTGACCTGGATATATTCCTGGTGTGGATGCTTGCGCCCGCCTTGCGGCGGAACGTTGCAGCTGCTGCCCTCCAGGATCTTCAACAGCGCCTGCTGAACGCCTTCACCGGAGACGTCGCGAGTGATACTGACATTGTCTGTCTTGCGTCCAATCTTATCGATCTCATCGATATAAATAATCCCGATCTCCGCGCGTTTGACATCGTAGTCAGCATTTTGCAGCAGCCGCAAAATAATGTTTTCGACATCCTCCCCTACGTACCCCGCCTCGGTCAACGTGGTGGCGTCTGCGATACAGAACGGTACATCAAGGATCCGAGCCAACGTCCGCGCCAACAGCGTCTTACCCGAACCGGTCGGACCAATCAGAAGAATATTGCTCTTCTCAATTTCCACGTCGGCATACAGATCCATCGCGATATCTTTACCGCTGCCGGTTTGGAGGATTCGCTTGTAATGATTGTGGACCGCGACAGCGAGCACCTTTTTCGCCGCGTCCTGTCCCACAACATACTGATCCAACTGGCGCCGGATCTCTGCCGGCTTGGGAACCCGCAACGTCGTGGTTTGACGTCGCGCAACCTCGTTCAGTTCTTTATCGAGGATCCCTTTACAGACGTTGATGCAGTTGTCGCAAATGTATACGCCGGGACCGGCAATCAGCTTTCGCACCTCTGCGTGGCTCTTTCCGCAGAAAGAGCACATTGTCAGATTAGATGCGCGAGCCATACTTACACTTAGTAGCCGTTATCCCCTCGCGCAACTCATGTTCTGGCCGGGACACCCTCTTCGACAGGTAATACCTTCTCGGAATTGCGAGCAAGCGCTTCAGTAGGAATGTCTTTACGCGATTTCACTACTTCGTCGACCAGACCATAATCTTTAGCCTCTTCCGCAGTAATCCAGTAATCCCGGTCCGAATCCTCTTTGATCCGGTCTTCGGATTTGCCTGTGTGATGGGCCATGATCTTGATCAGCCGTTTCTTGAGTCTGAACATGTATTCAACTGTCCGCTCCACGTCACTGGCCGTTCCTTGCGCGCCGCCGGAAACCTGGTGAATCATGATATCCGAATTCGGCAACGCGTAGCGCTTTCCTTTTGTGCCTGCCGTCAGAAGCACCGCTCCCATACTGGCCGCTACTCCCACGCAGTAGGTCGCCACATCGCACGTGACAAACTGCATGGTGTCGTAAATCGCTAACCCTGCTGAGACCGACCCGCCCGGCGAGTTGATGTAAAGGTTGATGTCGCGCTTCGGATCTTCCATCTGCAAAAACAACATCTGCGCGACAACGAGATTGGCTACATGGTCGTCAATCGGCGTACCGATAAAAACGATCCGGTCTTTGAGTAGCCGGCTGTAGATATCGTAACTACGCTCGCCACGTCCGGTTTGTTCAACAACTACGGGAACAAAATAAGAATTCTGGGCCGCCTGAAAGTTTTTTGACATCTTAATATATTAAACTGCTCCGGCCTCGACCCTAGCATCCGAGGTTAGGAAATCAAGGACCTTGCCGATCAGAACCTCCTCGCGGACCTGGCCAAGCAAGCCGTTCTTCTCCAGGTCGGCCCTCATTTTTTGCTCAGTCACTCGGTATTGATGAGCCATTACATGTATCCGTTCCCGCAGTTCCGACGGATCGACTTCAATACCTTCCTTTTCCGCGATCCGCGTAAGGATGAAATTCGCTTTGAGCCGATCCTTGGCGTTGCGGGACGCCGTGCTCACTATCTCCTTTTGATTGCTACGCAGCACATCTTCACTCACCCCCCGAAGCTGGTTCTGGTGGACAATTTCGGACATAATTCTGCGGGTCTCGTCTTTTACGTAGCTCTGCGGTAACTCAAAATCGACCCGCGAGACCAGGAACTCAATGATCTGGTTGTGCTTGCTCGCTTCGATCTTGTGCGATTTCTCGTGAGCCAGCTGCTCTTTTACCTTTTGGCGAAGCGCTTCCATTGTTGTGCCTTTGAGGACGTGATCCGCAAATTCGTCGTTTGCCTCCGGAAGCTCCATCTTTTTGACGGCCTTGAGCGTCACGTGGAAATGTATTTGCTTGCCTGCCAGCTCCGCGATGGCGCCCTCTTCGGCGACGGTGAGATCGAATTCGCGGCTCTCTCCCACCGACTGGCCCACCAGATGGTCGCTGAAGCCTTTCAGGAACGTGGCCTCCTCCAATTTGATCCAGAAGTCTTGGCCGCCGCCCAGCATCTTTGGCGCTTTCGGCTCTGCCTCAAGCAACGGTTTCCCGTCCAGCGTAGTCGAATAATCGATCACGGCGAAATCGCCCATTTCGAGTGCCCGACCAGTTAAATCCGAGAAAGTCGCGTGTCTTTCGCGCAACCCTTCGATCGTTTGGTTGATCTCTTCTTCCGTCACGTCCTCAGAAGGGACGGTGACCGGTATCCCTTTGTAGTCAGGCAGGTCGAATTCCGGCGACGTGACCAGCGTTGCGGTGAAACGCAAACTTTTCTCCGGTGTAAATTCTACGTCCTCGACGCTGGACACAGAGAGCACCTTCAATCCTTTGTCGCGGATCGCTTCGCGGGTCGTCTCGCTGACGAGTTTCTTTGTCAGCTCTTCCTGGATTTCTTTGCGGAACTTCGCCTCGACCACGGTTTGGGGCGCTTTTCCTGGCCTAAATCCCGGGATTCGAGCGTACTGGCGAAAGCCTTCAACAATTTCATTCCACTCTTTCGTGACGCGGTCCGGTGGCAACTCCACCCGCATAGAGGCGAGACAATTGGGCAAACTTTCAACTTCAACGTTCATGAGAATCCTCGAGATCCTTCAGGGTAGGCCCGAAGTCAAATAGCCGCAACCGGCGCAACCGGCCGAAGGCCGGTTGCGGTTAACGGTTTTCGGTTATCAGTCTTCGGTCGACGGTTCTCCCTCGGAACCCCGTCGATCAACGTCAAGCCGCAAGCTTCCAGCTTGACCGTGGGTCGAGCTTCCGGCTCGACGAATTCAAGCGGCTACTCCCGCATTAATCTCTCCGCCAGATCCAGGTCTCTCTGAAATGTGATCTTAATATTCCAGTCCGGATTCGGCAGGAGCCGAACATTGTGTCCAGCGGCTTGCATCGCCGAAACCTCATCGGTAACAGATTGTCCTGCGCCGACAATCCTTCGATAAGCATCAAAAAGCCAATCGAATCGAAACACCTGCGGCGTCTGCATTCCCCATACCCCCTCGCGATCAATGCTCGCCACCACCTCCTGATTCGTGTCGGCTTTCTTAAGGGTCTCAACAATTGGTGCCGCCACCGAAACTGCGCCGCACTCCTCAGCCATCTGAACTGCGCGCTCGATCAACTCGGAAGAAACCATTGGCCTTGCAGCATCGTGGACAGCGACAGTCCGAGTTTCGGGTGGCAATTGTTCAAGGCCGTTCCATACGGAGAGATGGCGCTCTTTGCCCCCGTCTACCAGCCAGCGAACTTTTTTAAGTCCGAATTTTCGGATCATCTGCTGAAACTCCTCGCGCCGGTCGGACCGCACCACCAATGCGATGTCATCGATCAGATCGCATTCTTCAAAACGGTCGAGAGAGCGGATAACGATGGGTTTGCCGCAAAGGGAGGCAGTCAGCTTATCGAAACCCATTCTTTGGCTGCTGCCCGCAGCTACAATTATAGCGGAAGCCATTGCGAGTGTGAGTGCGAGTGCGAGTGCGAGTGCGAGTGGAAGCAACATCTAGTCACACTCGCGCCCACAGTCACACTGATTTCATCCGAGTGCTTTTTGAACCGCCTGGCTCAAAGTTTTGCCATCGACGCGACCAGCGGCTCTTTCAGTCGCCAGCTTCATGACCGCTCCCATCTGAGCCTTTGACGTCGCCCCAGTTGCGGCAATCGACTCGTGCACCAACTGCACAATCTCCGCTTCGGAAAGCGGCGTTGGAAGGTATGCCGAGAGGAACTCGATTTCTTTACGTTCCTTATCCGCAAGATCCACGCGCCCGCCTTTTTCAAAACTGTCAATCGAGTCTTGGCGCTGTTTCAGCTGTTTGCGAATCACCGCCAGAGCTTCCGAATCCTCAAGCGTCCCCCCTGCCCCATGCTTCTCGATAGCAGCGTTTTTCAATGCGGCTTTAGCCATCCGCAAAACGGATAGTTTTTCCGTTTCCTTGGCGCGCATGGCATCTTTAAGATCCGCGTCGATCTTTTCCTGGAGAGTCATTGGGGAAACCTAGCGGTTTCCCGTTGTCGGTCTACCGTTTTCCGTTCACTCACCCGACTCGCATCAGGACGACCGTTAACGGAAGACGGCCGACGGAAGACGGAAGACCTTCGCGACTACCTTGTCGCCAAGATTGCCGACCGCGTCGCTTCCTGGGGTCTCACGACCATGATCCCTGCAAATTTTCGGTACCGGTACAAATAGTTTCGAAGGGGAACATCTACGATCACCCGGCGCTCATCCTTGGACGCGTGCATGAACCGGATTGTGCCGCGGTTATCGCGATAGGCC
>Ga0207684_10001499_pt1 | contig 25075 bp, 15 predicted proteins | sample KBSK5501metaG_FD_184342 | JGI IMG/M metagenome (GOLD analysis project Ga0207684, IMG submission 184342) | Corn, switchgrass and miscanthus rhizosphere microbial communities from Kellogg Biological Station, Michigan, USA - KBS K5-50-1 metaG... | ecosystem: Host-associated > Plants > Roots >...
CATCGGCGTGGCGATGAACACGCCCACGTGGCAGGCGATTACGTCAGAGCTCGTGCCCCCGTCTGAGCTCACCCGGGCAGTCACACTTAACGCGTTGCCCGTGAACATCGGCCGTGCAATCGGGCCCGCCCTTGGCGGTGTTCTGGTCGCGGCGGCCGGGCCGGCTCTGGTGTTCGCGCTCAACGCTGTGTCATTCGTCGCAGTGCTCGTCGTCGTGTATCGCTGGCGCCGCGAGGCGCCGCGGGCTCTGCTTCCCGCGGAGCGAGTGATCGGCGCGACGCGAGCCGGCATTCGCTACGCGCGTCACGCTCCGCCGCTCGTTGCCGTGCTCGTTCGGCTGGGACTGTTCATCGTCTGTGCTAGCGCGTTCTGGGCTTTGTTGCCTGTCATCGCCCGTCGAGACCTGGGCCTCGGTGCTTTCGGCTACGGTCTTCTGCTGGGTTGCATCGGTGTCGGCGCCATCGCCGGCGCCGCACTCTTACCGAGCGTGAAGCGCCGGCTGCCGCTCGACGCGGTCATCGGCCTCGCGACCGTCGCGTTCGCGGTCGTGAGCGTGCTGACGGCTTTCTGGCGGTTCATTCCGGGACTCGGCATCGCGATGATCCTCGGCGGCGTCGCGTGGATCGCGATGATGGCCGGTCTCAATGGATCCGCTCAGACCGCTGTCCCCGCGTGGGTGCGCGCTCGCGCGCTCGGCATCTATCTCCTGGTGTTCCAGGGTGGGCTTGGCCTCGGCAGCGCATTGTGGGGTTTCGTCGCCGAGCACGTAGGCTCGTCCACTGCGCTCGCGTCGTCTGCCGGAGGCGCGCTGCTGGGGCTTGTCGCCATGCGGCGATGGCCGTTACGGGCTGTGACCACGTTAGATCTCACGCCCTCCGCACACTGGCCCGAGCCTCATCTCGATGTCATGCCCGCGCCTGACGAAGGCCCTGTCCGTGTCGAGGTCGAATACCGAATCGATCCCTCGCAGTCCGACGCATTTGCGCAAGCCATCCGCGACCTCGAGCCGATTCGCCGCCGCGATGGCGCTGTCAACTGGGCCGTCTACCGGGATCCAGGACAAAAGGGGCGTTACGTCGAAAGCTTCGTCGTGGAGTCCTGGGTGGAGCATCTACGGCAGCACGAGCGCATCAGCGTGAGTGATCGCGCCGTCGAGGAGCGCATTCGACGGTTTCACGTCGCCGGGACGCCCCCCGCCGTCACTCATCTAATTGCCGCACATTGAGCAGACCGTGACGAGTTCCTGGGCCAGTTCGTACCCTTCCTGACACATTTCGCAATCTTCGGTGGCCTGTGGTTCGTCGCCTGTGGTTTACCCGCGGCTCTTTGCCGACATGAAGGAGCGGCGCGATCGCTTAGCGCCTCAACGCGGGGACACGCAAATCTTGTAAGCGGGAGTTCCCGACCTGGCGCGTCACCGAGCCGACGTGACCATTCCGGCACCCGGTCCCCCAGCGCTACGGTGGGTGGGGCTCGTCACGCGACGACTCACGCGCGTCGTTCCTTTCTCACGAGCCGTCGCGACAAATCCGCGAGCGCGCGCCCGGTCCTCAATAGAACCAATGCGTTGCGTCTGGCCTACCGTTTGCTCTCTCAAGAACGTCATGGGAGAACGCGGCTGACGTTTCGAGTCTATCGAGAGAGGAGTCCGAGATGGCCACACTGACGGAGAGGCCCGCACGACCAGAACGGAAGCCACTCCCCCCGCCCAACAGTGACTTCTACCAGCTCGCCGAGACCTTGCTGCCCGAGGAACTGGCGGTCGTGAAGCAAGTCCGCGCGTTCATGGAAAGCAAGGTCGCGCCGATCGCCACGAAGTACTGGGCCAACGACGCATTCCCGTTCGAGCTGCTTCCCGCGTTCAAAGAGCTGAACCTGGGCGGCGTCGGCATGCAGGGTTACGGGTGCCGAGGCGGAAGCGCGCTGCTATTCGGGCTGGTGGCAATGGAGATGTCACGGGTCGATTCTTCAATCGCGACGTTCTTCGGCGTGCACAACGGCCTCGCGATGGGCTCGATCTACCTCGGCGGTTCGGAAGAGCAGAAGCAGAAGTGGCTGCCGCCGATGGCGCGCATGGAAAAGATCGGCTGCTTCGGTCTGACCGAGCCGCTGGTGGGCTCGGGCTCGGGTGGCGGCCTACTGGCGACGGCGAAGCGCGAAGGCGACGCGTGGATCCTCAACGGCCAGAAGCGCTGGATCGGCAACGCGCCGTGGTGCGATGTTTCGATCATCTGGGCCCGCGACCTCGCCGACAACCAGGTCAAGGGCTTCATCGTCGAGAACAAGACCACGCCCGGCTTCAGCGTCCAGAAGATCCAGAACAAGATCGCCCTCAAGATCGTCCAGAACGGCGAGATCACGCTCAAGGACTGCCGGATACCCGAGGCGAACCGCCTGCAGGCCGATACCTCGTTCCGCGATACCGCGCGGGTCCTCCGCATGACGCGGTACCTCGTCGGCTGGGAGGCGACGGGATGTCAGATGGGCGCCTACGAGCACGCGGTCAAGTACGCGCAGGAACGCCTGCAGTTCGGAAAGCCGATCGGCTCGTTCCAGCTCGTCCAGGACCTTCTCGCCAGGATGCTCGCCAACGTCACGGCGTGCCAGTGCATGGTGGCCCGCACGGCGCAGCTGCAGGCCGAAGGCAAGCTCGGCGACCATCACGCGGCGCTCGCCAAGGCGTTCACCACGGCGAGGATGCGCGAGACGGTCGCCTGGGCTCGAGAGATCTTCGGCGGGAACGGCATCGTGCTCGACTACGAGGTCGCGCGCTTCTTCGCCGATGCGGAAGCGCTCTATTCCTACGAAGGCACGTTCCAGATGCAGAACCTGATCGTCGGCAAAGCCGTCACGGGGCTGAGCGCCTTCGTGTGAGACGTTCTTTTCGACATGGGAGACACACCGATGAGCTCGACGGTCGCTGCGCCGCCACTCGAGAATCTTCTGTACGAGAAGAAGGCCGGTATCGCCTATGTGACGCTGAATCGGCCCAAGGTGCTCAACGCCCTCAATCAACGGACCTGGGAGGAGCTGCGAACGGTCTTCGAAGACGCGCGGGACGATGAGTCGGTGCGCGGCGTCATCGTGACCGGCTCGGGCGACAAAGCGTTCATCGCTGGCGCCGATATCAGCGCGCTCGCGCACCTCACGGCGGTCGACGCCGCGAAGTCCAGCCGCTTCGGACAGGCGGTCCTCGATCTCATCGAGAATCTCGGCAAGCCGGTGATCGCGGCCGTCAATGGCTTCGCGCTCGGCGGCGGCTGCGAAACGGCGATGGCCTGCACCATCAGGGTGGCCGCGGAGCACGCGCAGTTCGGCCAGCCCGAAGTCACGCTGGGACTCATTCCAGGCGGCGGCGGAACGCAACGCCTCCCGCGGCTGGTCGGGAAAGGCCGGGCCCTGCAGCTGATCCTCTCCGGCGCGATGATCAGCGCTCAGGAGGCTTATCGCATCGGCCTCGTCAACGAGGTCGTACCCGCCACAGAGCTTCTCACACGCGCCGAAGCGATCCTGAGACAGGTCTTCGCCAAGGCGCCGCTCGCGGTCAAGTTCTCGCTCGAGGCGGTGAACAAGGGCATGGAGACGAGCCAGGCCGAAGGCATGGCTCTCGAAGCTTCCCTCTTCGGGTTGTGCGCCGGCACCGAGGACAAGCAGGAAGGCACGCGGGCCTTCTTGCAGAAGCGCCCGCCCCAGTTCCAGGGGCGATGAGGAGCCGACCGTGACAGCTGACAAGAACGCAACCGACAACATCTTCTCGGGCTTGAAGGTCGTGGACCTCGCCAGTTTCATCGCTGGTCCGAGCGCCGCGGTCATCTTGTCCGACTTCGGCGCCGAGGTCATCAAGGTCGAGCCGCCCACGGGCGATTTGTGGCGAATGGTGTACAAGGTCCCGCCGCAGCCTCACGCGAGGGACAACTATCTCTGGCACCTGAACAATCGCAACAAGCGCGGAATGGCGGTCGACCTGAAATCGCCCCACGCCGTGAAGATTCTCGAGCGGCTCGTCCGATGGGCCGACGTCATGATCGTCAACACGCCGCATCCCGCGCGCAAGCGACTCAACCTCGAGTACGAGGACGTCGCGCCGTGGAATCCCCAGCTGATCTACGCCGACCTCACCGGCTACGGCGAGAAGGGACCCGACGCCAACCTGCCGGGATTCGACATCACGGCCTACTGGGCCCGCAGCGGCTTGCTGTCGCTGACGCGCGATGCCGGCGCTCCGCCGACCTTGCCGGTCGCGGGCAGCGGCGATCACGCCACGGCTGTTGGCATCTACTCCGCGATCGTCACGGCGCTGTATCGGCGGGAGCGCACCGGGAAGGGCTCCTACGTCACGACGTCGCTCCTGGCCGAAGGCGTCTGGGCCTGCGGCGTCTCGATTCAGGCCGCGCTGTGCAACGCGACCTTCTATCCGCTGCACGATCGCACGAATCCTCCGAGCATGCTCATGAACGTGTATCGCGCCTCGGATGACAGCTGGTTCCTGCTCGTCCTGGAGTCGTCGAGATGGCCGGCGCTGGCCAAAGGCATCGGCCGTCCGGACCTCCTGACGGATCCGCGATTCAACGATGCCGCGAAGCAGGCCGCGAATTCGGCAGCGCTCACGGCCATCCTCGACGAGGTGTTCGGCGCCCAACCGATGGCCCACTGGCACGAAGTCTTCGAACAGGGTGGGATCACGTTCGGCCGCGTTCAGACCCCCGCCGACGTCGTCAATGACCCGCAGCTGCGGGAGAACGACATCGTCGTTCCGCTGCAGGGCGCCGGAGGAAGCCTGACCTCTACGATCAGCAGTCCCATTCAAGTGCACGGTGTCACGAAAGTCCCGGCGAAGCACGCCCCGGACCTCGGCGAGCACAACGACGAGGTCCTCAAAGAGCTGGGTTTCGACAAGACGGCGATCGAGACCCTGCGCGTCAACGGCGCCATCCCCAAGGCACACGCCAAGGCGAGCTAGGAGAAGGCAAATGGGCAGCTTGTTCGTACTGGACCTGAGCGGTGGGCGTGTCCTTTCCATGAACACCGACGGCTCGAATCGCAAGGTGCTCGTCACCGACTGCCGATACCCCGACGGCGTGGCCGTCGACGTCGAGGCCGGGCACATCTACTGGACCAACATGGGCATTCCCCACCTCAACGACGGCTCCATCGAGCGCGTCGCGCTCGATGGGCGGAACCGCAAGACCATCGTGCCCGAGGGCGTCACGTTCACGCCGAAGCAGCTTCATCTCGACAAGAAGAACGGCAAGCTCTACTGGTCGGACCGCGAGGGGATGCGCGTCATGCGCTCGAATCTCGACGGATCACGGGTTGAAACCCTCGTGGAGACGGGCCATGGCGACATCGATCGGCGAGACCAGACGCGCTGGTGCGTCGGCATCACCATCGATCCCGCACGCGGACAGATCTACTGGACGCAAAAAGGCCCGGACAACGCCGAGCGGGGTCGCATCTTCCGCGCCGGTATCGAGATCCCGCAGGGCGAGAAAGCGGCCCATCGCAGCGACATCGAGCTGCTGTTCGACGGCTTGCCGGAGCCGATCGATCTGGAGCTGGATCTCGATCGGCGCGTCCTGTACTGGACGGACCGCGGAGATCCGCCGCGCGGCAACACCGTGAACCGCGCGCCGATCGATGGACCCCCGCGAAGTGCTCCGGAGATCGTGCTGACCCACCTGATGGAAGGAATCGGTCTCGCTCTGGACGCTCCGGGGGATCGGATGTTCGTGACGGATTTCGGGGGGTCGATCTACTCCGCCAGGCTCGATGGGTCTGACAAACGAATGTTCCTCTTTGCGCAGGGAAACCTCACCGGCATCGCCTACGCCGAGATGTCGCCCAAGGAGAAGTGACCATGCCCTACGACAAACCGATTCGCCGGATCGCGATCGTCGGCACGGGAGTCATCGGCGCGAGCTGGGCCGCCCAGTACCTCGCGCGCGGGTTCGACGTGGTCGCGACCGATCCCGCGCCGAACGCCGAAGCCAACTTGCGGAAGTACGTCGACGAAGCGTGGCCCGTACTCACGACGATCGGCCTTTCGCGAGGCGCGGCACGGGAGCGGCTGAGCTTCACGTCGAACATGAAGACGGCGCTGTCGGAGGCCGACCTCGTTCAGGAAAACGGGCCCGAGCGCCCGGATTTCAAGATCAAGCTGTTCGCCGACATGGACGACGCGACGCCTCCGGACTCGATCATCGCCTCGAGCTCGTCGGGGATCACGATGAGCGTCATGCAGTCCGGGTGCAAGCGCCCCGAGCGCTGCGTGATCGGGCATCCGTTCAATCCCCCGCACATCATCCCGCTCGTCGAAGTCGTGGGCGGCGCAAAGACCTCGCCCGCGGCCATCCAGCAAGCCATGGCGTTCTACGCGGCGATCGGGAAGAAGCCGATCCTGCTGCACAAGGAGCTCCCCGGCCACGTCGGGAATCGACTCCAGGCGGCCCTCTACCGCGAGGTCATGCACCTCATTCAGCAGGGCGTGCTGAGTGTCGCCGACGCCGACGATGCCGTGAGCTGGGGGCCGGGACTGCGCTGGGGGGTCATGGGTCCCAGCCTGCAGTGGCACCTCGGCGGTGGCACAGGCGGGATCGAGCATTTCATGGAACATCTGATGGACCCGCTGGCCGGCATGATCAAGACACTCGGAACTCCCGAGATCACGCCCGACCTCAAACGGACGATCGTCGAAGGAGTCCTTCAAGAGGCGGGACGTCGCTCGGTGGAGCAGCTCGCGCACGAAGAAGACGAGCTATTGGTGGGCCTTCTTCGTCTCCGCTCTCAGCAGAGAGCGTCCTGAACGCCATTCGCACGCAAGAGGTCACATCATGAGTGACATCGTCACGGAACACTCCGGAAGCATTCTGACGATTCAGCTGAATCGTCCGGCAAAGAAGAATGCGATGACTTCCAGCATGTACATCGCCATGGCGGACGCGCTTCACGACGCGGCAAGCGACGACCACACACGCGTCGTGCTCTGGCATGGCGCGGGAACTTCGTTCACAGCGGGCAACGATCTGGAGGATTTCATGAAGAATCCTCCGGGGCCGGGGGAAAGTCCACAGGCCCGACTGATCAAGGCGCTGATCGACTTCGAGAAGCCGCTGATCGCCGCTGTGCAGGGCGTCGCGATCGGGGGCGGAACCACCATGCTGGCTCACTGCGACTTCGTGTACGCGGGAGAGAGCGCCAAGTTCCAGCTGCCGTTCGTCAACCTCGCTCTCGTCCCGGAATTCGGCAGCACCTACCTGCTTCCGTTGCGTTTCGGATATGTCCGCGCGGCCGAGCTAGTCCTCCTGGGGCAACCATTCGACGCCTCGCGGGCCGCGGAGCTTGGACTCGTCACACAGGTCGTGCCGGATCAGAAACTTCTGGTCACCGCGACCGAGACCGCGCGGAAGCTGGCGGAGAAGCCCACCGGCGCGTTGCAGGCGTGCAAGCGACTCATGAGGCGGACCTCACGCGAGCAGCTCGAGCAGGCGGTGAAATTCGAGATGGAGGAGTTCGCGGTGCGAGTGCGCTCTGCCGAGGCGAAGCAAGCGTTCACCGCGTTCTTCGAGAAGCGAGCGCCAGCACACGATCGGTGATGAACGCCCTGAGTCATCGAGCACGAACGGGCTCCCGTGTGAGGCCGCCTAACCGGTACGCGATTCCCTCTCCGGCCACACCACCGAGAACATCAGCGCGACGCCAATTCCGATGGAAACTTCGACGAATCGATGAAATGCGATCTGCCATGCCGGTCCGGTCCTCGGCACCAACAGCACGATCGCCAGGGCGACGCCCCCGAACCGATATCCGGTGAGATCCGAGTGCGTCACGATGCGAATCAGTCCCAGCACGAACACGCCGATTCCGAATGCGACTGCGTGCGGCCCGAAGTAGGTCGCGACCGCCGCGCCAACTAGCACCCCCAGCACCGTCCCCAGGAAGCGGTCCCACGACACAGCGAGCGCAGCTCCCAGCGATGACTGCGTGATCACGACGGTTGTTATCGGCGCCCAGTAAGCTTCCGGCAGTTGGAACAACCGCGCTACCAGCAGGGAGACAACACACGCGATGGCCGTCCGCAGGGAATGCACAAAAATCGGCCACGCCGTCCCCTGGACGTTGGACGCCTCGCTCATCACTCCCTCCGGGCCCTGGGCTTCGCCTCTGGTGGCTTTCACGCGCTGGTTTGGATGCCATTCGGCGCACGGTCGTCGCGCGGGCAAGCACGGCGCCGTCTAACCGTGCGACCGGGTACGTGCCCGGGCGCCGCCCAATCCTTTTTCACGAGCCGTCGCGACAAATTCGCGCACATGCGCCATGCTGTCAATAGATCCACTGGTTTGCATTTGGCCGGCACCTTGCTCTGTCGGAGGACGGCCATGGCGATCGCGGCGGACAACGTCCCGCACCACGTGGTCAGGCGGCGTGCCCCTGCCCGGGGCGAATCTGCGCATTGATCGAAAGGGAGGAAGGACACGCTATGGGAAGGAAGACGGTCGCGGAGCTGCTCGTGGAAACCCTCGTCAGTCGAGACGTCTCGAGAATCTATGGGGTCGCGGGAGACTCGCTCAACGGGATCACGGACTCCATCCGGCGACAGGACCAGCTTCACTGGGTCCACGTGAGGCACGAGGAAACGGCGGCCTTCGCCGCGGGAGCAGAGGCGCACCTCACCGGTCAACTCGCCGTCTGTGCCGGCAGCTGCGGCCCGGGCAACCTGCACCTGATCAACGGGCTATACGACTGCCACCGCAACCGGGTCCCCGTGCTCGCCATCGCCGCGCAGATCCCCAGCCCTGAGATCGGCAGCGGATACTTCCAGGAGACCCACCCGGAACACCTCTTCGCCCAGTGTAGCCACTACTGCGAGCTGGTGTCCCACGCGGAGCAGATGCCGCGCGTGCTCGAGATCGCGATGCAGACCGCGGTGTCGCGTCGCGGCGTCTCCGTCATCGTGCTCCCCGGCGATGTCGCCCTGGGCAACGCCGTGGTGGAACGGCCGCGCCTGACGTTTCCCGAGCCGAAGCCTCTCCTGTGCCCGTCCGACGACGAGATCGCCGCGCTCGCCAAGCTGCTGAATGGCGCAAAGCGGGTCACGATCTTCGGAGGCGCCGGCTGCGCCGGCGCCCACACCGAGCTGATGGAGCTCGCGCGCCGGCTGAACGCCCCCGTTGTGCACACGTTGCGGGGGAAGGAATTCATCGAGTACGACAATCCGTTCGACGTGGGCATGACGGCTCTACTCGGGTTCTCGTCCGGCTACCACGCCATGATGGCGTGCGACGTTCTGCTGATCATCGGCGCCGACTTCCCCTACCGGCAGTTCTTTCCCGAGGACACCACGACCGTCCAGATCGATGTCCGGGGAGAGCAGCTCGGCCGACGGACCAAGGTCGACCTCGGTCTCGTCGGCGATGCGAAGACCACCCTCCGCGCTCTGCTGCCCAGGCTCTCGCCACAGGAGGACGAGCGCCATCTTAAGACGGCCCGGGAGCACTACGTGCGGGAGCGCAGGAGTCTCGATGAGCTGGCAACCGTCGGGTCGGGGACCCGTAGCCATCCTCAATACGTCGCCCGGATGATCGACGACCTGGCCGCTTCGGACGCGATCCTCACGTGTGACACAGGCACGCCGACGATCTGGGCGGCTCGCTATCTGACGATGAACGGCCAGCGCCGGCTCCTGGGGTCCTTCAACCATGGGTCCATGGCCAATGCGCTGCCCCAGGCCATCGGGGCCCAGGCCAGTCACCCCGGTCGTCAAGTCATCGCTCTGTGTGGCGATGGCGGCCTCGCGATGAGCATGGGCGATCTGCTCTCGCTCCGGCAGCTGAAGCTGCCCGTGAAGATTGTCGTGTTCCGGAACGACGCCCTGGCCTTCGTGGAGCTGGAAATGAAAGCGGCCGGATTCCTTGACTTCGCAACGGACCTTCACAACCCCGACTTCGCCAAGATGGCCGAGGCCGCCGGGCTCCTGGGGCTGACCGCGGAGCGGCCGGAACAGGTTCGGCCGATGATCGCCCAGGCCTTCGCGCACGATGGGCCCGCGCTGGTCGAGGTGCCCGTGCACCGGAGAGAGCTCGCCATGCCGCCGACAATCAGCCTCGAGCAGATGACCGGGTTCGGCATGTTCATGATCAAGGCGGTTCTCAGCGGCCGCGGCGACGAGATCGTCGACCTTGCCAGGACGAATCTGTGGCGCTAGCGAGAGCAGGCCGCGTAGCGGCAACATGACGGTCATACGCGCCGCGCTCGCGGCCGCCCTCGCGGTGACACTGTTCGCCGCTCCGCTGGCCGCGGAGGCGCAGCGGTCTGGGAAAGTCCCTCGTATCGGCCTGCTGGACTACAGCACTCCCGACCACGCGCGGCTCGCCTGGTGGGATGGCTTCCTGCGGCAGATGGGTGAGCTGGGCCACGTCGAAGGTCGGACGGTCGCCTTCGAGCGCCGATGGGCGCGGGGCGAGATCAAGCAGATTCCCGGCATGGCCGCCGAACTCGTGGGGCTCAACGTGGACATCATCGTCACGGCGGGAACGCCGGCGCTCGTGGCGGCGCACGCCGCGACGACCACCACCCCCATCGTCATGGCGCCTGGAGGCGATCCGGTCGAACTGGGAATCGTCCCCAGCCTCGCCAGGCCGGGCGGGAACGTTACCGGCGTAACGTCGCTGACGGCCGACCTGACCGCGAAGCGATTGGAGCTCCTCCGCGAGCTTCTGCCGAACGGGTCGCGTATGGCGGTGCTGTGGGATCCCAACAGCGGAGGCGCTCGCATCGCGATCCGCGAGACCCAGGCGAACGCAGACCGAATGAGGCTCAAGGTCCGGGCCTACGCGGCAAGGACGCCGAGCGATCTCGACCACGCGTTCTCGGCTATGGCGATGGATCGTGCGGGGGGACTGGACGTCGCGACCAGTCCGATGTTCTTCACCGAGCGGCGGCGCATCGCGGATCTCGCCCTGAAACATCGCCTGCCTCTGATAGTCGGGGCGCGGGAGTACGCCGAGGCCGGAGCGCTCGCCTCCTACGGGACGGACTACGTCGACCTCTTCGGACGCGTCGCCACCTACGTCGACAAGATTCTCAAGGGGGCCAAGCCCGCTGACCTACCCATCGAGCAGCCGACCAGATTCCAGCTCGTGATCAACCTCAAGACCGCGAAGGCGCTGGGCCTGACGATTCCCCGGTCGCTGCTCCTGCGAGCCGATCAGGTGATTCAGTGAATTCCATCCCCGAGGACCGGAAGAGATGTCGCTCAATCGCCTACGAAGCATGACCTGCGTCGACCGTACATTCCCGCGGAGCTTCCCCGGCTCGCTCGGGTCACGAGCCGCACAGGTCCCCCTGTGCTTCGTACGTCTTGTCTAGCGAGGACCAAGTCCCTGGAACCGCTAGCCGCATGGCATCGACGGCCGGGTTGATGGTGGATGTGGGGCGACAGCGCTACCTGGTTCTGGTTCCATTTGGGTTCCAACGCAAGCAGACGGAAAGCAAGGTAAGTTGCGGGTCGGGATGTCAGCCCATCCATACGCGGACCCGATGCGTGGCGCCGTCGTCGACCAGCGGCAGACCCTCCGCGCCGAGGTCAACCCGGGCGTCATCCACTTCCACGCGCTCGATGCCGCGGGTGACGCCCCGCGGGTTCTCCACCGTGATCTCGTAGCGCGACGCGTGATAGCGGAAGCGAACGGAGAAGCCGACCCAGGCCCGTGGGATGCAGGGATCGATGAAGAGCGCGGCTCCCCGTAGCCGGAAGCCGAGTAGCCACTCGATGCCCGCCCGGTACATCCAGCCCGCCGAGCCTGTATACCACGTCCAGCCGCCGCGGCCGATATGGGGGGCCTCGGCGTAGACGTCGGCCGCGACGACATAGGGTTCGACCCGATAGCGATAGAGGCCGGCGCGAGTGCTGGTGTGGTTGACGGGATTGAGGATTGAGAAGAGCTCTCCCACCCGGTCGCCGTCGCCGAGCGCGGCGAACGCCATGATGGCCCAGATGGCGCCATGCGTGTACTGGCCCCCGTTTTCCCGGATGCCGGGCGGGTAGGCCCGGATATAGCCGGGATCGTGACGCGGACGAGCGAAGGGCGGGGTGAAGAGGAGTACGAGCGCCTGCTCGCGCCGGACGAGGTACTCCTCGACCGCGCCCATGGCCCGGGCCGCGCGAGCGGGGTCGGCCGCTCCCGAGAGGACGGCCCAGGACTGCGCGATGGAGTCGATGCGGCACTCCGCGTTTTCCGCCGAGCCGAGGGGGGTGCCGTCGTCGAAGTAGGCCCGCCGGTACCAGTCGCCATCCCAGCCATGGGCCTCGAGCGCCCGGCGCAGCGCGACGGCGTGGGCGCTCCAGCGCTCGGCCCGCGCGCTCTCGCCGCGCGCCGCCGCGATCGGCGCCCACTGTCCAAGGGTGGCGAAGAGGAACCAGCCGAGCCAAACGCTCTCACCGCGCCCCTTGGGCCCGACGCGGTTCATGCCGTCGTTCCAATCGCCCGAGCCCATGAGGGGCAGCCCATGCGCGCCCACGGCCAGGCTGCGATCAATGGCCCGGGCTCCGTGCTCGAACACCGAGGCGCGCTCGGCGGAGACGCCGGGCTCGAAGTAGGCCTCGACCTGATCATCGCCGAGACGCGGGCCATCGAGGAAGGGAGCCTCCTCATCGAGCACGCTCCGGTCGCCGGTGACGTCCACGTAGTGCGCGACGGCGTAAGGCAGCCAGAGGAGGTCATCCGAGATGCGGGTGCGGACGCCGCGGCCCGAGGGTGGATGCCACCAGTGCTGGACATCGCCCTCGGGGAACTGTCGCGAGGCGGCGCGGACGAGATGCGCGCGCGTGATGTCGCGGGCGGCCACGGTCAGGGCCATCACGTCCTGGAGCTGGTCCCGGAAGCCATAGGCCCCGCCCGCCTGGTAGAAACCGGCCCGGGCCCAGAACCGGCACGCGAGCGCCTGGTAGAGAAGCCAGCGATTGAGCATGACGTCCAGGGAGCGGTCGGGGGTCTTCACCTGGACCGCCCCGACGAGATCGTCCCAGCGGGTGGTCACCGTCTCGAACACGGCGTCGAGGTGGGCATCCCGATAGCGCGCGATGAGGGCCTGGGCCGCGGTCTCGGACTCGCCCTGGCCGAGGAAGACGACGACCTCCGCCTCCTCTCCCGCGGCCAGGGTGAGCGTCTCCTGGAGCGCCCCGCAGGGATCGAGCCCGGCGCCCACCCGCCCCGAGAGGGGCTGACCTCGTTCGAGCGCCTCCGGATGGTCGAGGGTGCCGTTCCGTCCCAAGATCTCGGTGCGGTCGCCGGTCCAGCCTGTCTGCTTCCCCCGCAGGTCGAGAAACGCGACCCGCCCGGGGAAGTCGTGGGTCCAGGCGTTCCGGGCGAGCAGGGCCCCGGTGCGCTCGCAGAGCCCGGTGACGACGAACGGCGCGTTGGTGGAGCGCGAGGAACCGAGCACCCACTCGACATACGCGGTGACGGTGAGGTGCCGCGCCCTGGTCGACCGGTTCGCGACCCGGAGGCGGCTGATCTTCACGGGATCCTCGAGGGGCACGTACTGGAGAAGCTCGAGCTCGATGCCATGGGAGCGATGCGTGAAGCGGCTGTATCCCTGCCCGTGACGACAGTGATAGGGCCAGGCCTCCTCGCGGATGGGCAGGGCGGTCGGCCCCCAGAGGTCTCCGGTGTCGTCGTCGCGCAGATAGATGGTCTCGCTCGGGGGGTCGGTGACCGGGTCGTTCGACCAGGGCGTGAGCTGGTTCTCCCGGCTATTCTCCGCCCAGGTGTAACCGGCGCCGCATTCCGAGACCTGGAAGCCCAGGCGCTCGTTGGCGATCACGTTGATCCACGGGGCGGGCGTCCACTGGCCCTCGCCGAGCGCGATCATGTATTCGCGGCCGTCCTCGACGAAGCCGCCCAGCCCATTGTCGAACTCCCACGCGGGGCGCGGCGGCAGCGGCTCGGGCGCGGCCCGCCCCGCGGGCGAGGGGCGCCGGTCGCGCCGGCGCGCGGGCGCGGGCCGCTCGGCGCGCGCTACCTGCTCGGCGAGGCTGCCCTGGCGGCTCAGGAGGATGACGCGCGCCGCCGCGCTCAAGCAATCGCGCTCGCCGGGAGACAGGAGGTCACCGCGCAGCACAAAGACCGAGCCCCCCTGGGTGGCGCCGAGGGCGGGCCGGCCCGATCGGACCAGCCCCTCGAGCGCCGTCTGGAGATCCTGAAGATACGACGGCGGCTTCTCGTTGAGGATGACGAGATCCACCGCGAGCCCCTTCAGCCGCCAGTACTCGTGCGCGCGCAGGAGCTGGCGGACGATGCCGCGGTCCTCCACCTCGTCGATGCGAACGAGCACGATGGGCAGATCGCCGGAGATCCGGTGCGCCCAGAGCGCGGACGGCCCGAGCGTGTTGCGCATGAGGACGGCGGCGGGCGCGCGCATGCCGGGGTCGGCATAGAGGATGCGGTTGGCCAGCTGCTGGAAGAGGTGCGCCTCCTCCGCGCCGATGCCCAGGTGATGGAGCTGCACCTGCGCCTGGGTCCAGGCCAGGGTCGCGATCCGCTCGAAGGTGGCCGGATCGCGGTACTTGTCGGCCATGAGCAGGGCGGCCGGCCGCGAGGTCGCGAGCAGGGTGGAGAACACGATGCGCGCGCTGGCACCCGGCGCCAGGCTGAGCCGCCGCCGCAGGCTGAAGATCGGGTCCAGCACGGCCCCCGAGGTATTGGAGAGCGGCCGGCCCTCGATCATCGACATCGGGGTGCGGATCCCGCGGCCCCGCCCCAGGAAACGGGAGCGGTCCGTCTCGTGCTGCGAGCCCCCCACGCTCGTTCCATCCACCGCCATCACGTGGGCGGCCCAGACGCGCTCCTCCTCGAGGCTGCGGGGCGAGCGCGTGGCGAGGAGGGTGTCGAGCTCCGGCAACGCTTCCGTCTGCACGAAGAGGTTGGAAAAGACCGGATGCGCGGCATCCGCCCGCAGGGGCGCGAGCACGAGCTCGGCATAGGAGGTGACTTCGATCTCGCGCGACTCGCTGCCCAGATTGATGAGCGAGATCCGACGGATCTCGGCGTCGTCCTCGGGCGAGACGAGTACTTCGAGGGTGCTCATGATGGTGCCGTCGTGCCGGCGGATCTCGGCCCGGTCCTCGAGGAAGGTCGCCTGGTAGGTCTCCGCCTCCACCCCCGAGGGTTGATGACCCGCTGACCATACCTCCCCGCTCCGAGCGTCGCGCAAGAAGATGAAGGAGCCCCAGGCATCCCGGGTGGCGTCCTCTCTCCAGCGCGTGACGGCGAGGGGTCCGCACAGGCTATAGCCCGCACCGGCAGCCGTCATCATCACCACGTAGCGCCCGTTGGACAGGAGATGCGTCCGCGGCAGCGGATCGGCGGGCGACGTGAAGCGGCGGGCGGCCGGGACCGCCGGCTCGCGAAGATGGCCGGGCGCCCGCACCTCCTCTCCCCGCGGCCGGGACACCGGCACGTCGCGCGGCGCGCGCTCGTGCAAGAGGAGCTCGGTGGCCTCGACGATGGGCTCGCCGTGGAAGCGCTCGCGCGTGAGCCCACCCAGGAGCACGTTGGCCAACGCCGTCACCGTCATCCCCTGGTGATGCGCCATGTAGGCGCGGACCACCACGACGCGCGCGCCCTCGGGCAGGCGGGAGCGCGTGAAGTCCAGCGCCTCGTAGTAGCCATGCACGCCCCGTCCGCCCAGCCCTGCGAGCTCGACGAAGTTCCGCGCCGCTGCGGGAGCGTCCACCATGGCGGCGAGGGCGGTCGCGTACGGGGCGACCACGAGGTCCTCCCCCAATCCACGCTCGAGGCCGAGCCCGGGCACCCCGAAAGCGGAATACTGATAGGTCAGGTCCAGATCGCGCACGCTGTAGGCGGACTCGGAGATACCCCAGGGCACACCGTTGGAAGCGCCATAGGCGATCTGGCGCTTGACGACCAGCCGGCAAGTCCGGTCGAGGAGACTTCCCTCGGGGGCCCGCATCACCAGCGCGGGCATGAGGTACTCGAACATCGACCCCGACCAGGAGACGAGCGCAGCACCGAGCTCCACCGGGGTCATCGGCCGTCCGAGCCGGAACCAGTGCTCCGGCGGCACCTCACCGCGCGCCACCGCGAGGAAGCTCGTCAGCCGCGCCTCCGATGCGAGGAGATCGTAGCGCCCTTCGTCGATGACGCCGTCGGCCACGCGATAGCCGATGGTGAAGAGCTGCCGGGTCTCGTCGAAGAGGAAGGTGAAGTCCATCGCCTCGCCGAAGGCCAGCGCCGCCCCCGCCACCTCCTCGAGACGGCGGGCGGCGGCCGCGCCGTCGAGGGCCGAGCGCTCGAGCGCATCCACGGTCTTCACCAGGCGCCCACGATCCAGGCGCGGACCGGCCATGGCATCGGCCGGGGCCTCGACGAGGGCGGCGAGCTCGCGCGCCGCCGTGCCGACCAGCGCCGGCACTTCCCCGAGGGAGGGCATGGCACCGAGCAGCCGGCCCGCCGCGGGCAGGCTAGCCATCACCTCGGCGGGCAGCGTCGCGATCACCTCCTCGAGGGTTTCCGCCCAGGGGGCGAGCGCGTCCAGATCGCGCCGGTGGCTTGCGATCGTCGACTGCAGCGTCTCGACCCAGGCGGCGGCGTCGCCGCGTCGCGCGTCGTCGAGGGCGGCAACGAGTTCGGTCAACGGATCGGCGGCGGCGGCCAGCTCCCGCAGGTGGCCGGCCCACGCCGGGGCGGTGGTGGGCTCGGCGACGAGCGCGGCGCGGAGCCCGTCCACCGTCGCCTGGAGCTCCGCGACGGCGGGCACCGCGTCCTCGTGCGCGCGCGAAAGAGACTCGCCGAGGAGCATGAGGGCGTCGTCGATCCCCTGTCCCACCCGGAGGTCCACGAGCGGGCGCCGCGTCCGTTCCCGGAGCGCGGTGGCGACCACGCCCAGATGGCCAGCCAGGTTGCCGCTGTCCACGGTCGATACGTAGCGTGGCTCGAGCGGGCGCAGGCTCTGCGTGTCGTACCAGTTGTAGAAATGTCCGCGGAACCGCTCGAGCTGCTCCATGGTCGCCAGGGTGTGGCCAAGCCGGTCGGTCAGATCGAGCGTGCCGATCCAGCCGAGATCGCGCGCGGACGTCGCCGAGAGCAGATACAGACCCACGTTGGTCGGGGAAGTCCGGTGGGCGACCACCGGACGGGGATCCTCCTGGAAGTTGTCGGGCGGCAGCGCGTGGTCCGCGGGGCCGACGAAGACCTCGAAGAAGCGCCAGCTCCGCCGCGCGACCGACCTCAGCACGTCGAGCTCCTCATGCAGCAGCTCCTCGGCGGGGCGGGCGGACGGGGGGAGGCTGAGCCAGCGGGCCAGTCCGGGCGAGAGAAGCCAGAGGGCCACCAAGGGGAAGGCCATGGACCAGGCCTGCCGGGTGCCCCATGCCGCCACCACCCCGGCGATCACCGCCAGCGCCACTGCGCCCCACATGCGCCCATAGACCTGGGCGAGGTCGAGGCTCGAGCTGGACTTCACCTGCGCGGCCGATACCCATTCGAGCAGCCGGCGGCGCGTGACGAGACGCCACACGGTCCGCAGCACGGCGTCGCCCATCAGCCAGGCCTGATGGGCGAGGAGGGTGAGGGCGAGCCCGATGTGCGCACCGGCCAGCGCGAGGCTTCCCACGATGGAACGGATGTAGACGCGCTTGGAGATGCCCGGGCGCTTCGGCAGTACGTCGGTGGTGACGGGCACCAGCGCGGGGAGCGCCAGGGAGAGGAGGACGAGCTTGGTCCAGACCCCGGGCGCGCCGCCCGGCAGCATCCACGCGACGAGCAGGGTCATGAAGGCGCATGGCGCGGACAGGGTCCGGCGCAGGTTGTCGAGCATCTTCCAGCGCCCGATGGGGCCGATGCGGGCCCGCGTCGCCCTGGTCCCCGCCGTGCCGCGGAGCAGCCAGGGCAGGAGCTGCCAGTCGCCCCGCGCCCAGCGGTGCTGGCGGGAGGCCGCGACCTCGTAGCGCGCCGGGAACTCCTCGAACAGCTCGATGTCCGTCACCAGGCCCACCCGCGCGAACAGGCCCTCGAAGAGGTCGTGGCTCAGCAGCGCGCCCTCCGGCACGCGGCCGGCGAGCGCCGTCTCGAAGGCGTCCACGTCGTAGATGCCCTTGCCCGTGTACGAGCCCTCGCCGAAGAGGTCCTGGTACACGTCCGAGATGGCGGAGGCGTACGGGTCGATGCCGGCGGGCCCCGCCGAGATGCGCTGGAAGAGCGAGCTCTCGCGCTCGGCGGGCATGGTCGGCGCGATGCGCGGCTGGAGGATCCCGTACCCCCCGACGACGCGCTGCTCGTCGGGATCGAGCCGTGGGCGGTTGAGGGGATGTGCGAGCGTCCCGACGAGGCGAGCCGCCGCCCCCCGTGGGAGCTGGGTATCGGCATCCAGGGTGATCACGAACCGCACGCCCGTCGGCGGCCGCAGGGGGGCGGGGCCGGTGGCGATGTAGGTCGTGTCCGTCGCGCCGCGGAGCAGCCGGTTCAGCTCATGGAGCTTTCCGCGCTTTCGCTCCCAGCCGATCCACCGGCCCTCGCCCTCGCTCCACACGCGCCGGCGGTGAAGGAGGTGGAATCGCGGCTCGCCATCCTCGGTAGGGCCGTGCTGGCGATTGAGCTCGTCGATGCCGGCTTGCGCGGCGGCGAGCAAGTGCTCGTCGCTGGACACGGTGGCGGCGTCAGCGTCGGTCCAGTCGGAGAGGATCGCGAAGGTAAGGTGCCCCTCCGCGTTGGCCAGGTAGTGGATGCCGAGGTGGCGCACTTGCTCGGCGATCTGCGCCTCGGTGGTGAGGAGTGTCGGCACCGCCACCAGGGTCTTGAAGCGGGACGGTACGCCTCCGACGAGGGCCAGCCGTGGCAAGGCGCGCGGGGGAAATACCTCCATCACCGCACGGTTCACCAGCGCGATGGCCACGTCAGAGGCGGGGAAGAGGGCGAAGGCGGCCAGCGCCACCAGCAGGCCGGTGGCGATCCCCTGCTCCCCGGTGTAGAGGAGCGGCAGGCAGAGGAAGGACGCCGTCACGATGGCGATGCTCCCGAGATAGCTCCACGTCGCGGAGGCGACATAGGCGCGGACGAGATGCTGGCGAAGCCGCAGTCGATAGCCGAGGGCCTCCTCGAGCCGCGACCGTCCCCGTGAGATCAAGTAGTAGCCGGGATCCTCCACGTCCGGCGCATGCGCGCGGGCCAGGCCCAGCGCGGCGCGCGCGACCTCCATCTCGCTCCGCCCCGAGCCGCGCGCCAGGTCCTCGACGGCCTTGCGGTAGCGGTCGCGGGTGGCGAAGTCCATGGCGCCGAACTCGCTCTCTGCGCGCAGGATCCGGTCCACCAGGCTCACGCTCTCGAAGAAGGCCCGCCAGTCGAAGGTCTTCATCACGCGGAGGCTGGTGATGATGTTCCGCACCGTCACATTGGCGGCCCCCTGGCGCTGGTACTCGGCGCGCACCAGCTCCTCGGCCGGCGTGCCGGCGGCGGCGAGCCGCTTCTCGAGCCAGGCCAGCGCCGGCGTGGTGTTGGGGTCCTGGTCTCGCAGGCGCTGGACGAGCTGCACCGCATAGGCGGACGTGAGCACCTCGTCGCCCAGGCGCGCGAAGGCCTGGGGATCCGCCGGCCGTCCACCCTGGCCGAGGAGGATGTCGGCGAACCGATCTGCCTCGAGGCGGGCGGCGCGCCCCTCGACGATCTCCTCGGTCAGCCGCCGGAGGTTCTCGATCATCGTGAGCCGCAGCGCGATGGGCACCGCCCAGAGCTCGGAGATGAGGAGCGGCTCGACCCGCTGGAAGGCCCCGACGAAGCGACGGAGGGAGGCGGGCTCGAAACGGCTGTCGGTGTGCTCGATGTAGGTCCAGGCCAGCCCCACCGCGCGCGGCACCTCCCGCAGCGGGCCTTCGATGAGGGTGGGAAGCTCTCGGTAGAACCCGGGGGGAAGATCGGTGCGGACTTCGTTGAGGACGTCCTCTACGATGTAGAAGTTGTCCACCAGCCACTCCGCGGCGGGCATCGTGGCGCGCTCTTCGTGGATGACGGCGGCGAGGGCCCGGTAGTACCGGAGGAGCACCCGTCCGTTGTCCTTGACGCGGGCGAGGAGGGCGGCACTGGCGCTCTCACGGTCCGAGACGCGGTGGCGGGCGAAGGACTCGGCGAGTTGTTCCAGTCGCTCGGCGCTGAGGAGCTCGCCGCGAATGGGCTCGGGGCCGAAGAGCGTCATCGAACGAGGGCCCGCGGGGAAGAAGTGACCTGGTAAATTTTACCCCTCCATGGAAGGGAGCTGCCAGCGGGCACACGCAGTGATGCGACATCTTCGCTAGATGACCCGCGTAGCGGGGCTGGCATCGTGCTTGCTGTCGATCCCATGAGTCAGGTTTTGCGGCGAGGGACGGCGAGCCTATTAGACCTAGGTCCAATTGCTGGCCCCGCAGCCGAACCGCTAGCATAGCTCATGAGAACCGCAATCGGCTTGATCGGGCTCGGTGTGGCCGGTGGAGTAGTCCCCACCGGCTTGGCCGGCATTGCCCATGCCGGAGCGGTGGTCGGCGGCACCGCCGCCGCCCTCGCGCTCTTGGTGACGGTGTGCTTGGCCGCGCCCGTGTTCACTCGCCGGCGGTCCGGCACGACCCGATCGGAGGCCAAGGCGGCGCCTTTGCATCCCGCCGCTCCCCTGAGTCGCTCCCCCGCTCGCGGCATTTAGCGTTTCCTCCCCGCGCCGACGCCGACCAGGCCGACTCCAGGCGTGCCTCCATCCATACAGGGAGGCCACATGACACCGGGAGCCATGACGGATCCTACACTGAGCCGTTTGTCCGGCTTATGCGCCGGCAGGGGCAGCGGGCAGTTCCACGATGGAGGCGGGGCCGTTTGCCCTGGGCTCTACCATGAGCCGGCGCGCATGGAAGGGACCCAGCGTCGCCCGATGGCCGATGCTGAATACCGTCGTCTCCGGGAGCCGCTCGCGCACCAGCCGATAGAGGCGCGCCTCCGTCGCCTCGTCCAGCGCCGAGGTCGCCTCGTCGAGAAAGAGCCAGTCGGGCTTTTGGACCAGGGCCCGCGCGAAGGCCATGCGCTGCTGCTCGCCGGGGGAGAGCTGGAGCGCCCAGTGGGCGGCCTCGTCGAGACGCCCGGTGAGCTCCTTGAGGTCCACCGCCTCGAGCGCCTCGCGCAGCGTCTTGTCGTCCACACCGCCCGCGGGCATCGGATAGCTCACCACGTCCCGGAGCACCCCGATCGGCAGGTACGGCCGCTGCGGGAGAAAGAGGACGCGGGCACCCTGCGGCACATGGATCTCGCCACGTCCGAACGGCCAGATCCCGGCGATGGCACGGACGAGCGTGCTCTTTCCCGAGCCCGACGCGCCACCCAAGAGCACGGTGTCCCCTTGCCGGAGTGAGAGGTTGATGTTCGCCATGAGCGGCTGGCCACCGGGGAGATAGAGATCGACTCCTTCCACGGTCAGGTGCGTGGGGCGCCCCGCGGCGACCCGGACGCCGCTATCGGTCGACTGCCGGCGCACGTGCTCGAGCGCGCGCTCGAACCCGGAGAGTCGCTCGACCACGGCACTCCAAGCCGCGATCTCCTTGTACGACTGGATGAAGAAGCTGAGCGCATCCTGGACCTGCTGGAAGGCCTGGGTCGTCTGCATGAGGCCGCCGAGCCCGATCTCACCCCGGAAGTAGCGGGGCGCCGCGACAATCGACGGGACAATCCACGCTCCCAGCCCGTAGCCGTTCGTGAAGTAGGCCATCCGCTTCTGCCGGCGCATGATGCCCCACCAGTTGCCCACTACAGCCTCGAACCGTTCGCGAAAGCCGCGGAACTCGTCCGTCTCGCCGCGGTACAGGGCCACGCCCTCGGTGTTCTCGCGGAAGCGGACGAGGCTGAACCGGAAGTCGGCTTCGTACCGCTGCCGATCGAAATTCAGCCGGACGAGCGGGCGGCCGAGCCAGTCGGTCAGCCAAGTGCCGGCGATCGCGTACAGAACGGCCACCCAGACTATGTAGCCGGGTATGGTGAGGGAGGACCCGCCCACCGGAACGATGAGCGTTCCGGACAGCCCCCAGAGGATCGCCACGAAGGTCACCAGCGTGACGATCGCGCGCAAGCCCCCGGTGAAGAGGCCGAGTGTGTGGGCGGCGAGGAGGGTCACATCTTCCGCGATGCGCTGATCCGGGTTATCGGTCTCATGCGACACGAGCTGCATCCGATAGTAGGCACCATCGGCCAGCCAGGCTCGGAGGTAGCGGTCGGTCAGCCAGCGTCGCCAGCGAATCTCGAGCATCTGGTTGAGATAAACCTGGTACACGGCAAGGACGATGAAGATGCCGATCAGCCACGTGACGCGGAATAGCTGCCCGCGAAAGGCCACCAGGTCCTTGTCCTGGAGCGCGCTGTAGAAGGCGTTGTTCCACTGATTCAAGAGAACCGTGAGGTACACCATGCCGAGCGTGAGGAGCACGACGGCGAGCAGGAGCCCCCGGGCCGCCCACCGGTCCTCCGAGAACCAGTACGGGCCGATCATGGCCCATGCGCTGGAAAGCGTTCGGCGCAGGCTGATTCCGGCCGGACCCACGGAAGGGTTGGGGTGGGGAGCGCCCGCGCCATGGCCGTTTCGGCCCTGGCGATCGCCAATGGCAGAGTTCCGGAGCTCCTCGTCCCTGTTCCGATTGCTACCCACGAGCTGCCACTGGAGACTCCGTTTGTTGCGTCTCCGACCCGCGGCGATCCCTCTCGAAGCGACAGCGCAGCGTCAAAGGGATACTACAGCGCTCCGCCGGGGTCGTGACTCGTCGAAGGGCATTCGCTTGAAATACTTGGTGGCAATGATCCATAGTGAGATCTCACGTGGAGATTTTACAGGACTCGTCGGGAATAGCCGAGAAGGATGCGCCGGCCGGGCGCCGGCGCCCGCGAGCACGGGTGAGGCCTAGGCGGTGATCTCTCACGTATACCCCCGCAGCCACCGAGGCGGGCCGCTCCCGCTGGGTCAGCACCCGCGCCATATCTGGCCTCGACTCCGGGTTGTCGTCCGGGCATTCTTATGGGTGTCCATCCGGGCCTCCTCCTCTCCACCCCGCTTCGCAGCGGAGACCCGGATGGCCAATCTCCTGACAGTTCACCCTTAGGCGACGGAGAGCTCAGCGATGCGCCAACTGCTACTCGTGCTGCTCGAACGCATACGGCGGGGAGCCCCGCACGTGCTGGGCTCGGGTCTGGCTCTCATGAGCCTCGGGGTGGTGGTCGTCGGGTGCGCGAGCCACTCGCTGATGCCGGAGACGCAGGCGGGGGCCATCAAGGACCGCGACCGAGCTCTCGCGTCCCACGCCGCCGCCATACACGCCGCCATCGGCCAATCCGGGAATGTGGGCGCCCTGGCCTTTCTCGACGCCAAGGATGGCCGCCTGATCGTCCTGCCTGGTGACAGTTCGGCCGATGCCTGGTCGCGTTACATCGCGTCGCCGGACGGCGAGACAGGTCGCGTGTCGGTGCCGCCGGTGCTCACCTTCGTGCATCGAGCGGACGTACCCAAGGCTCCCGAGACCGTAACCCGGAGCGTCCTGCAACAACAGGTCCAACTCCGCGACGCGTACCGGCGCTTCGAGGAGCAATTGGGCATCGTACAACGCGAGCTCGCCGAGTCGATCGCGGCGACGAAGCGGGGGGCGGACGCGCGCGCGGACATGCAGACCGCCTTGACCTCGCTCTCCGAGGATCTGGCGGCCGTACGCAAGTTCATGCTGCAGACGGCCCAGCTCGGCTGGCTCAATCACGAATTGAATGTCGAGAACGCGACCGGCATACGGAAGGTGGCGACGGCCAGTCAGGAGCTGTCCGCGAGCTCGGCAAGGCTGGAAGAGACCATGCGCCAGCTCTCGGAGAGTCTGGCCGGGCAGCTCAAGGAGCTGGCGAACCGGCTCGACACCATTCAGGGCAAGGTCAGTAACCTCAAATGAGGCGGGCGATGCGCCAGGACTCCACCGGGAGACGATGGCTCCGCACCATGATGGCCTGCCTTCTGCTATCGCTGATCACCGTACCGGACGGGCTCGCCGGCGAGTGGGAGAACATGCGTGAGAGCTACGACAACAAGCTCAGGACTCATGCCAAGCGGATCGCCGACATCGAGGCAAGGGAGCGCGGGGTTCCGGCGGATCAGGAGAAGCGCGCGGACAAGATCACCAGGGATCGGATCGCCGGAATCAAGGGTTCCCTGAAGGGCGGCGGCAAGGCCAGGAGCCTGGCCGAGGCCGCCGAGAAGGCGTCCGGTGACGCGAGAGCATTGATGGACGTGTACAGAGAGCAGGGCGAGTATCTTGACATCGTCATCAGCGAGTGGGGAACGGAAGGGGCGGAACGGAAGAAGCTCCGCGAGTCCATCGCGACCTTGCAGAAGAACCTCGAGAGGACCAGTGCGAACCTGACGAGGGCGATCGAGGTTGCCGAGACAACGACCACGCGCGTGCCGCGGTCGGGCGTGCTCGAGAAGGTCGCCCGGATCGAGGCAGCGGAGAAAGAGCGAACGAGATGGCTGCGCCAACAGGCCGCGCTGGAGCGGGAACGCCAGCAGAGAGAGCGCGGCGCCGCTGAGCGCGAGCGGGGCGTGCGGTGAGGCCCTAGAGCGCCAGCTGGCCGCCGACGACTCGCGCGTAGTAGCCCTGCTCGGCGAGGAGGTCTTCGGGGGCGCCCGTCTCGGTCACGCGGCCGTTGTCCACGACCAGGATCTTGTCGACCCGCCGGATCGTGGTGAGCCGGTGGGCGACCATCAACGTCGTGCGCCCGCGCATCAGCGCGAAGAGGCTGGCCACGACCTGGGCCTCGCTCTCCACGTCGAGCGCGCTCGTCGGCTCGTCCATCAATAAGATCGGCGCGTCCTTCAGGAATGCCCGGGCCAGGTTGATCCGCTGCTTCTCGCCGACACTCAAGCGCGCGCCCCCGTCCCCGATGACCGTTCGATAGTGCTGGGGCAGCTTCTCGATGAGCTCGTCGGCACGGGCGGCGTGCGCGGCGGCCTCGATCTCCTCCATCGTCGCCTGGGGCTTCCCGTAGGAGATGTTCTCGGCCACGGTGGTGGGCAGGATGATCGGCTCCTG